>Ga0208695_1002304_pt1 | contig 14128 bp, 14 predicted proteins | sample AD_UKC111_MetaG_FD_184449 | JGI IMG/M metagenome (GOLD analysis project Ga0208695, IMG submission 184449) | Active sludge microbial communities of municipal wastewater-treating anaerobic digesters from Hong Kong - AD_UKC111_MetaG (SPAdes)... | ecosystem: Engineered > Bioreactor > Anaerobic >... | reverse complement strand
ACAGAGATAATGGATATTTTCAGGGACGAAGTTATGAGAACCTTATATGGTATAAGTGAGAATACCAACATTATTAACGAACTGGCGCAGAAGGTAATGAATAAGCAGATGGACCCTTACTCCGCTGCGGATAGGTTAATGGATGAATTTACAAACAACCAAAGGCAAAATTAAAGGTATTATATATATTATTCGACGATGTTTAAAGAATAATAGAAGAAAGGAGGTATTTAATTGGTAAGCAAGATAGACCATATAGGTATAGCTGTCAGTAATCTGGATGAGGCGGTAAAGCTTTACAAGGATGTACTGGGTCTGGAACTCCATGGAACTGAAGTAGTTCCTGAGCAAAAAGTGAAAGTGGCATTCCTGCCGGTAGGGGATACTGAAGTAGAGCTATTGGAATCGACGTCGGCCGATGGACCGATCGCGAAGTTTATCGAGACTAAAGGCCAGGGAATACAGCATATAGCTTTTAGAGTGGATGATATTGAGGCAGCACTGGAAGAGATGAGAGCAAAAGGTATGAGGCTCATTGACGAAAAACCGAGATACGGGGCCGGTGGTGCGAAAATAGCATTCCTTCATCCAAAGAGTACCGGCGGTGTTTTGATAGAGCTTTGTGAGAGAAAGTAAGAGCATTAAGAAAGTGGAGGAGATTCTATGTCAATAGATAAAATCAACGAATTGCACAGCAAGCTGGATAAAATCACAGCGGCAGGCGGAGATGACAAAATAGCCAAGCAGCACAAAGCAGGAAAGCTTACCGCAAGAGAAAGAATCAACCTGCTGATGGATCCTGACAGCTTTGTTGAACTGGATGCATTTGTGAAGCACAGATGCAGCGAATTCGGTATGGAAGCAGTGGATGCTCCTGCTGAAGGAGTTGTCACCGGCTACGGCACTGTAGACGGAAGACTGGTATATGTTTTTGCACAGGATTTCACCGTCATAGGCGGTTCCCTCGGTGAAATGCATGCAAAGAAGATATGCAAGGTATTGGACCTGGCACTCAAAATGGGAGCGCCTGCAGTAGGGATAAATGATTCCGGCGGAGCAAGGATACAGGAAGGTGTCGATGCCTTGTCAGGATATGGAAACATATTCTACAGGAATACCATCGCATCGGGGGTTGTCCCACAGATATCGGTAATCATGGGCCCTTGTGCAGGGGGAGCGGTTTATTCTCCCGCCCTTACGGATTTTACATTCATGGTGGACAAGACAAGCCAGATGTTCATAACAGGGCCACAGGTCATAAAGGCAGTCACAGGAGAAGAGGTCACCTCGGAGGAACTGGGAGGTGCCATGACTCATAACAGGATAAGCGGGGTGGCACATTTCATAAGCCCCGATGAAAAGACCTGCATCGAAGACATAAAGAGGCTTCTGAGTTTCCTGCCTTCAAACAATATGGAAACTGCGCCGATATTTGAAACCGATGATGATATTAATAGAATCGAAGAGCAACTGAATGAAATAGTACCGGATAATCCCAACAAGCCCTACGATATGAAGGATATAATAAGAGCAATTGTGGATAACGGAGATTTCATGGAAGTGCAGGAGTACTATGCACAGAATATAATAACAGCCTATGCCAGGATAAACGGAGCAAGCATAGGAATAATAGCAAATCAGCCTAAGGTTCTGGCGGGCTGTCTGGATATAAACGCTTCGGATAAGGCCGGAAGGTTCATAAGGACCTGCGATGCCTTCAATATTCCGATACTCAACCTGGTAGACGTACCTGGATTCCTTCCGGGGACGAATCAGGAATACGGAGGAATCATAAGGCACGGAGCCAAGATGCTTTATGCTTATTCCGAGGCTACAGTTCCAAAGGTTACGCTGATAGTAAGAAAGGCATACGGAGGGGCATATCTTGCGATGTGCAGCAAGGATCTTGGAGCCGATATGGTATTTGCATGGCCTTCAGCCGAAATTGCGGTTATGGGGCCTGACGGAGCAGCCAATATAATATTCAAGAAGGATATAGAAGGAGCGGAGGATCCCGTACAGACCCGGGCAGAAAAGATACAGGAATACAAAGACAAGTTTGCCACACCATATATAGCAGCACAAAGAGGTTATGTCGACTCAGTAATCGAGCCGAAGGAATCAAGGCCGAGACTGGCAAACGCTTTTGAAATGCTTGCAAGCAAGAGAGAAAACAGACCGGCTAAGAAACACGGCAACCTGCCTGTATAAAAGGGGGAGGAATAGCAATGACTAGCGCACCGGAAATGATAGCATATGGTTTAATAGTAACTCTGGTAGGTATGGGAGTAGTATTCATGGTTCTCATCGGCCTTTCATACATGCTTGATGTGTTAAAGTTTTTTTCCAGGATTGGAACTGCAGAAAAAAAAAGTGAAGTCAAGACAGATAATATTGAAGAGCCTGCAGAAACAGTAAGCGCCTCAGCAGAAGACGAAGGAGAGCTGATAGCGGTAATAAGTGCAGCCGCAGCTGCTTTTATGGGGAGCAGCAGAAATTTTGCAGTCAGATCAATCAAAAGGATTGAAGACGGTACACCTGCATGGGCTAAAATCGGAAGGCAGGAACAAATGCTTAACAGATTATAGGAGGAATTAAGAAATGAAAAAGTTTTTAATAAATGTTAACGGAAAAAGCTATGAGGTAGAAGTAGAAGAGATAAAAGACGGAGGAACTGTTGCAGAACCTAGGGCAGCAGCACCGGTGCCAAAACCGGCAGCGGCACCTCCACCTGCACCAAAGCCTGCAGCAGCAGCGGCACCTTCGGCAGTGCCTGCCGGAGCAGCCACAGTTACATCCCCGATGCCCGGTACAATACTGGCAGTTAATGTTAAAGTCGGAGAAGCGGTAAAAAAGGGACAGGTATTATGCATACTTGAAGCAATGAAGATGGAGAATGAAATAATGGCAGCAGGAGATGCAGTAGTTGCTTCAATAGAAGTCAGTGCAGGAGATGCAGTAAATACAGGACAGGTTCTGATTGTACTCAAATAGGCAATTAGGTTTGTGAATGGGGGAATAAAAATGTCTTTGGTCGATGCTTTGTATGATTTTTTTCTGACCATGGGAATCTCTGCTATAACATGGCAGGAGATAGTAATGATATTGATATCATTTGTTCTGATATACTTAGCTCTTGTAAAGGGCTTTGAACCGTTATTATTATTACCTATTGCCTTTGGGATGCTTCTTGCCAACCTACCTTTGGCAGGGCTCAATGCAGAACCTGTATATCAGATAGTTACAGATCCTGTAACAGGAGAACATACCCATAAGATGGTGGATGCCGGTGGCTTGCTGTACTGGTTGTACAGGGGAGTTAAGCTAGGGATATATCCTCCCCTCATATTCCTGGGGGTTGGAGCCATGACGGACTTCGGGCCTCTTATTGCCAATCCGAGAAGTATACTTCTGGGGGCCGCAGCACAGCTTGGAATATTTACAACCTTCCTGGGCGCATTGGCATTGAACTTCATACCCGGGCTAGGATTCAGCATTCCGGAAGCAGCTTCCATAGGAATAATAGGCGGAGCGGACGGACCGACAGCCATATATCTGACTGCAAAGCTGGCACCTCATCTGCTGGGGCCAATAGCAGTGGCGGCATATTCATATATGGCTCTGGTGCCTCTGATTCAGCCTCCGATAATGAAAGCCCTGACTACCAAGGCTGAAAGGGAAATAGTAATGGAACAGCTGAGGCCTGTATCCAAGCTTGAGAGACTGGTATTTCCGGTATTGGTTACATTAGTGGTTTCATTGGTTCTTCCTGCAGCGGCATCCCTGATAGGTATGCTCATGTTCGGCAATCTGCTCAGAGAAGCGGCAATGATGCAGAGTACATTGAACAGATTGATGAAAACCGCGGAAGGGGAATTGATGAACATAGTTGTTATTTTCCTCGGAACTACCGTAGGGGCTACAGCGAACGGGGAATTGTTCCTTTCTCCCAGGACTCTGGCAATAATATTCCTTGGCTTGGCGGCTTTCTCGGGAGGAACGGCAGGCGGTGTACTGTTCGGCAAGATAATGTGCAAAATGACAGGGGGAAAGGTAAACCCGCTGATAGGCTCAGCAGGGGTATCCGCAGTGCCTATGGCAGCCAGGGTATCTCAAAGGGTAGGACAGGAAGCCAATCCTTCAAACTACCTTCTGATGCATGCTATGGGGCCAAACGTTGCAGGAGTTATCGGATCTGCAGTTGCAGCCGGTGTTCTTCTTTCAATGTGTAAATTTTAGAAACGATTTAAAAAATCAGACAAGAAATTGTCTGATTTTTTTATTGAGTTATAGTAGAATAATTATATAAAGTACGAGGCATGAGGCGGTAGATAATAGAGCCGGCTTCGGAGCATGAGCGGGTAATGAGGTGTAAGCCAGCATGAAGAATAAGATACTTGAAGAATTAAAGTTAAATAGCGGGCAGGCGGTATCGGGTGAAGAGATGAGCAGGAAGCTTGGGATATCCAGAACAGCTGTATGGAAGCATATAAGAAAGCTTCGCAGCGAAGGATACAGTATAGAATCCCAGACCAACAGCGGGTATAAGCTGGTAGGGAGTCCTGATGTCCTGTCCTCCGGTGAGCTTGGGCCTTTTTTGCATACCGAATCCATAGGCAGAAATATTATATATTTAGACAGTATTGATTCCACTAACACATATGCAAAGAAAAAAGCCGAGGGATCCTTTACGGAGGGTACCGTAGTAATTGCCGATGAACAGACCGGCGGAAGGGGGAGGCTTGGAAGGCATTGGGTTTCCACAAAAGGAAAGGGTATATGGATGACCATTATGCTGAAGCCTGATATACTGCCTTCTGATGCGCCAAAGCTGTCAATTGTCGCTGCCCTTGCTGTTACTAATGCAATCCGAAGCTGCTGTCAGCTGGATGCAGAAATAAAATGGCCCAACGACATAGTTGCAGGAGGCAAAAAGCTTTGCGGGATACTTACAGAAATGAGCGCAGAGGATGATGAGATCAAATATGTTATTATAGGAATTGGAATAAATGCAAACATGGATAATGATGACTTCGGGCAGGAAGTATCAAGAATTGCCACATCAGTAAAGATTGAAAAGGGCAAGCCTGTATCAAGAAGAGCCCTGGCAGCTTCTGTACTGTATGAGTTTGAGCAGATACACAGGATTTTTGTCAGGGAGGTAAGCATAAAGGACTTTTTGAACGATTACAAGAGTAAGTCTGCGGTATTGGGAAAAGAGGTAAGGCTGATAAGCAGAAAGGAAGAAATCACAGGACTGGCTGTGGATATATCCGAGAAAGGCCACCTGGTTGTAAAACTTGCAGACGGTTCATACAGGGAAATAATGTCCGGAGAAGTTTCAGTGAGGGGCATGTACGGATATATATGAAATGTATGCATTTATTGAAAAAAAATTGGTGTGGTGCTAAAATTAATGCTGTATATCGTGAATATGTTTAGTGCTTTTGCTTAAGATAATAAACAATATATGGGAGGATTTATATGATACTCGTTATAGATGTTGGAAATACAAATATTGTACTAGGGATCTATTCCGGCAAGAAGCTTGCCAACTTTTGGAGGGTGAAAACCGATGCGGAAAAGACCTCTGATGAATACGGAATGATAATAAACCAGTTGTTCGAGCTCCAGGGATACAAATTTTCTGATATTGAGGCAGTGGTGATATGCTCTGTTGTACCTCCTATCATGTACACCCTTGAACACATGACAAAGAAATATTTTAACAGGGAGCCGCTGATTGTGGGGCCTGGCGTTAAGACAGGCATGAACGTAAAATATGATAATCCCAAGGAAGTAGGGACAGACAGAATAGTGAATGCCGTTGCCGCATACGAGCTCTATGGCGGACCTCTTGTAATTGTTGACTTTGGTACAGCGACCACATTTTGTGCAGTGTCAAAAAACGGAGAATATCTTGGAGGTGCAATATCTCCCGGCATCAGGATATCTATGGATGCACTTTTTGAAAGGACTGCCAAGCTGCCCAGGGTTGAGCTTGCAAAGCCCAGTACAGTAATATGCAAGAACACAATAAACAGCATACAGTCAGGGGTAATATACGGATATGTAGGACAGGTGGATTATATTGTAAGGCGCATGAAAAAGGAGCTTGGGGACACGAATACAAAAGTAATAGCCACCGGAGGCCTTTCGAAGCTGATAGCTTCTGAATCTGAAACCATTGAAATAGTGAATGGCCTGCTTACTCTTGAGGGTTTGAGAATAATATATGATAGAAACAGGGAATGATAGTGGGCGTTATGCAGATAGGGAATGTAAAGCTAAGGAATAATGTTTTTTTAGCTCCTATGGCAGGAGTTACCGATATGGCCTTCAGGATATTGTGTAAGAGGCAGGATTGCGGCCTTACTTATACGGAAATGGTCAGCGCCAAGGGGCTGCATTATAAAAGTGACAATACAGCAGTACTGTTGGAGATAGCAGAGGAAGAGAGGCCTGCAGCAGTACAGGTTTTCGGAAGTGAGCCGGATATAGTGGCAGAGGCCGCAAGACGGGCAGAAGCCGGCGGAGCAGCAATAGTAGACATAAATATGGGATGTCCCACACCTAAGATAGTAAAAAATGGTGACGGAAGTGCGCTCATGAAAAATCCGGAGCGCATAAGAGAAATAGTAAGAAGCACGGTTGCGGAAGTTATGGTTCCGGTCACCATAAAGATCAGGAAGGGATGGGATGAGGAATCTGTCAATGCAGTAGAAATAGCATCCATTGCCGCTCTGGAAGGTGCTGCAGCGGTAACTGTCCATGGCAGGACAAGAGAACAGTTCTACAGCGGCACTGCCGACTGGAATATAATAAAACAGGTCAAAGATGCCATTGATATACCTGTAATCGGAAACGGTGATGTAATTGCACCCCAGGATGCCGGAAGAATGCTTGAAGAAACAGGTTGTGACGCAGTAATGATTGGAAGGGGCGCCCAAGGGAACCCATGGATATTCAAGAGAACGATAGAATTTTTGAACACCGGCTGCCTGCTGCCGGAGCCTGACTTTGAGGAAAGGATTATGACAGTCATAGAGCATATGGACATGGTAACGGAGCTTAAGGGAGAAGCAACAGGAATAAAGGAGATGCGAAAGCATACAGCCTGGTATCTTAAGGGCATGCCGGGTTCCTCAAAGGTAAAAGCGGAAATATTCAAGCTGACCACCTGCAGTCAGGTGAAGGATATATTATTTCAGTATTTGGATTATTTACAAAAGCATATATCATCTTAGTGAAAAGGGAGTGCCGCGGCACTTCCTTTTCACATTTGCGGATAAATTTCCATATTGTGAATAAAATATATAAGTACTAAAATAAAATTGTACACAATATGGTGCACAAAAATAAAAAAGTGTATTTGAGGTGTTGCTATGGATCTTGTAAGGATAGGGGAAAAGGTAATAAGCATTCCCAGAATTAACAACAAAATAAATGAGATTCTTCAGTACCGCATGCTTGGAATGTCACAGCAGGAGGCAGCCGATAAGCTGGGGGTGGAGCGCACTTTTATATCACGGCTTGAAGGCTTGGGGGAGATAAGAAAGGGTCAAAGTATAGCGGCGATAGGTTTTCCTATAAAAAACAAGACAGAGGTGGAAAATGTACTGAGGGCCTTTGGAGTTGAATACTTCTTTCTCATGTCTGAAGCTGAAAGAACGGATTATGTAAATAACTGCAGCGGAGCACAGCTGACCAACAGGATAATTGAGCTTGTCAATAAGCTCAGAAGCTTTGATACTGTAATTGTCATGGCTTCCGATTACAGGAACAGATTGGCCAGAGATTTGCTGGATAACAAGGTCATAGAGATAGATATAGGAAAATCGCCGATAAAAAAAGACGTCAATGTGAACCTGGATAATTTAACAGATATATTAAAAACATTGAAAGGATAGATATGGTATGAAACACATAGTGAGTATCAGCATAGGTTCATCCAGAAGAAACCACAAAGTGTCCATGAATATCAACAATGAAGAGATCATTGTTGAAAGGATAGGCACTGATGGGGACATTCAGATGGCAATCAAGCTTATACGCGAGCTGGATGGAAAGGTCGATGCCTTTGGAATGGGAGGAATCGATGTTTACCTTAGTGCCGGGAAGGCCCGTTATAGGATAAAGGATGCAGTTCCAATACTGGAAGCCGCGAGGATCACGCCAATGGTTGACGGCTCCGGCCTTAAAATGTCTCTTGAGAAGAATGTACCGGGCTTTATTAACGACAATGTGGAGGATATCACGGGGAAGAGCGTATTTATCATGCCTGCCATTGACAGGTACGGCATGGCTGAGGGCTTTCAAAACCTGGGCTGTGAGCTTGTGCTTGGAGATCTTATGGTTGCCCTGGGCATAAATATACCGATAAAATCCCTGAAGATGCTGGACAGAATAGCAAGTATCATTGCACCGGTTGCCTGCCGCCTTCCATTTGAAATGCTGTACCCTACCGGGAAGGAGCAGAATAAAGGAACCAGCAGGGTGGGCAAAATAGACAGGTTTTTTTATGAAGCTGATATAATTGCAGGGGATTTCCACTATATAAGGCAGTATATGCCCGGTGGGATGCAGGGGAAAATGGTTGTTACTAATACCGTCACCAATGAAGACGTAGAGTGGCTTAAAAAATGCGGAATACGTACCTTGGTTACATCAACGCCGAATCTGGGGGGTCGATCCTTTGGCACCAATGTCATTGAGGCGGTACTGGTGGCTTTGATAGGCAAAAGCATTGATGATATAACCGGTGAGGATTACCTGGGCATGCTGAAGGAGATAGACTTCAGACCAAGGGTGGAACAATTTGAAGATGGAGAATTGTTAAAGGAAGAATATATCCGATAGGCAGTTAATATTATTATATTAACAATTTTCAATATATTCGGAGGGAATGCAATGAATAATGCGGCAATAATTGTTTTTAGAAAAAGCACTCTTCCGAAAATATTGAAGTTTTTTGCGATACCCCTGGTAAACCGAATTATTGATATAAATAATGAGAAAGACAGCGTCAGGGTGTACATTATTGAATGCCCTGTAATGAAGTACCCCTTAGATAACAGGAGGGTGGGAAAATCCCTTTACCGCTTATGCATTGAGAATAACATCAGTTTCTTCATAGGAAGGAATACTGAGTATTATTCGGGAAGCGGCCTTGAACATATGGAGAACAGAATAGAAAGGGGAGATCTTGACGAAATTAAGGGGATAAAAGGCCTGGCTGCCCTTATTAAGCTTTCTCTTGTAAGAAACTCAAACCTTCTGAATAGAAACATGTGCTTTATCGGGAAGTCTTACAGCTATGAATATATAAGCACAATGCTGGAGGAAGCGACAGGGGTTTTTGTTTATGAACATGACAGAATGAGCAATAGCATTAAGAAAACAATTTTTGAAAAGCTAATGTTGGAGAGAGGAATATCTGCAGTATTTACCAAAGACCTGGGCAGAGCGATTTCTCAGTGTGATATTATTGCAGCAGATGACAGTGTAGAACTCGAATCATATAAACAGAGGCTACAAGGTAAAATATTAATTGGCGAAAATACTGTATCAGGGGATTTTGAAAAAATAGAAAGGGTGCTGTTATGGTATGAAAGCCTGGAAGGAGTGACTGAAGACAACAGCATTATTTATTATAATGATGAACTGCTTGGAATATTGAGGCATTTTTACAGGGAAAGGAATATTATAGATTTTATAAGGAGATTTCCATACATTTTATTGTCTCGCAGCTAGTGCTTATTAATATAACAAATTACTAATCCCACATAGTTTTTAATAAAAATATCAGTCAGAGCATGCACCTCTTTGCTTATTTTAGTGCCTTTCACTAATACTTGACATAAGGAAAGCACTACATTATAATAGACAAATAAAGAAAAAGAATGCTGTATATAAGGAGTTTTTGACAGCTGATAATATGATTAAGTGAAAGATTTATTATTATGGAAATACCTGTACAGCATAAAAAAATTATTTAGGTACATATTATCTTAAATAAAAATATTATAAGGGTTTCATTGTACTGGCTGGGGAACAAGCCAGATTTTATCTGTATAAGTAATTTTTATAAAACGGGAGGCAGGAGACAGTGGGTAAACAAAATATACTAACAATAGAAGGTCTGGCTAAGCTTGAGGATGAATTGGATTTTTTAAAGAGCAAGAAAAGAGCCGAGATTGCACTTAGAATAAAGCAGGCATTGGCTTTTGGAGACATAACCGAGAATTCGGAATATGATGAAGCCAAAAATGAACAGGCATTTGTAGAAGGAAGAATTGTACAGATAGAAAACATCCTTAAAACTGCCAAAGTAATAGATGATGAGGACATTCAGACTGATATTGTAAGTGTAGGCTGCAGGGTAACTCTGAGAGATGTTGAGCTGGGCGATGAGGTTGAATACTTGATTGGGGGCTCAGCTGAGGCGGATCCCATTAATCTCAAGATCTCAAACGAATCTCCCGTGGGCAAGGCTTTGATAGGCAAGACTATCGGCGATATTGTCGATATTGTTGTACCTGACGGAGTAATCAAATACGAAATACTAAACATAAAAAAATAGGGGGAGTAAGCATGGCTAATGATGAAATGAATCTCAATGAGATACTGAAGATTAGAAGGGAAAAGCTTGAACAGCTGAAGGCAATGGGGCGTAATCCCTTTGAAATATTGAAGTATGATCAGACCCATCACTCTAAAGATATCAAAGGCAATTTCGAAGAAATGGAAGGAAAGGATGTTTCCATAGCCGGAAGGATAATGTCCTTCAGGGATATGGGAAAGGCATCATTTTGTGATATACAGGACAGATACGGGAAAATTCAGGTATACATAAAGCAGGATGAACTGGGTGAAGAGGAATATAAGATTTTCAAGTCCTATGATATAGGTGATATTGTTGGTATAAAGGGTTTTGTATTCAGAACCAAAAGAGGCGAGATATCAGTGCATGCAAAGCAGGTAATCTTGCTGTGCAAGTCGCTGCAGCCGTTACCGGAGAAATGGCACGGGCTTAAAGATACTGAAATCAGATATAGGCAGAGATATGTGGATCTGATTGTAAATGAGGATGTAAGAGAAACATTCTATAAGAGGACCGAGATAATAAAGGCTATACGAGAATTCCTGGATGCAAGGGATTATATCGAAGTTGATACCCCAATACTGGCTACAATTGCGAGCGGAGCTGCCGCAAGACCTTTTATCACACACAGCAATGCATTGGATATAGATTTATATCTCAGAATTGCCACCGAGCTTTATTTGAAGAGACTGATAGTCGGAGGCTTTGAGAGAGTATATGAAATGGGCAAGGATTTCAGAAATGAGGGTATTGACGTAAGACACAATCCGGAGTTTACAATGATTGAGCTTTACCAGGCCTATGCGGACTATAATGATATGATGGAACTTACCGAGAATCTTATAGCATATTGTGCGGAAAAGGTCCTCGGAACAACAAAGATCAACTATCAGGGAACCGAATTGGATTTGACGCCCCCATGGAACAGAATGACCATGGTGGAAGCTGTTAAGAAGTATTCAGGGGTTGACTTTAATGAAATAAAGTCTGATGAAGAAGCAAGAGAAGTGGCAAAGAAGCTTAAGGTGCTGGATGAACTTAAGAAGAAGCTTAAGGACTGCACCAAGGGCGATATATTGAATGCGGTTTTTGAAGCATACGTTGAAGAGCATCTTATTCAGCCAACTTTCATATTGGATTATCCGGTTGAAATATCACCTCTTACAAAGAAGAAAAATGATGATCCTACAATGACAGAGAGGTTTGAAGCATTCATATATGCCAGAGAAATTGCCAATGCTTATTCCGAGCTTAACGACCCCATTGACCAGAAGGAGAGGTTCGAGCAGCAGGCAAATGACAAGGAGCTTGGAGACGAAGAGGCATATGCAACGGATGATGACTTTGTTAACTCCCTTGAAATAGGTATGCCTCCTACCGGAGGACTTGGAATAGGGGTGGACAGAATAATAATGTTCCTTACAAATTCCTATTCTATCAGGGATATAATACTGTTCCCGACAATGAAGCCTATTTCAAAAGATTGATATAAGTATGATATATACCCGTCTATGGAAAGCTATAGACGGGTTTATTTATTGTAGCTCAAATGCAAAATTAAGTTCTAGTTTGAAGGATTAAATTCCACAAAAAATATAAGTATATAGGTGAGACCTGTTTTTAACCGGCATTTGGTGATAGAATTAAAGTAGAATTAAGGATTTTGGGTAAAAATGTGTATAGCAAACAGGAGGTAGAAAGAAGTGCAGTTTTTCGCATAACTAAGTTCTACCCCATAGGAAAAGACTAATTGAAACGGATGATGTTTCCCAAGCAAGTGTTAGGGTGCTTTAGAAATCTAAGTTAGAGGTCTTTTTCAAGTTTGCTGACCTTCCTTGAAGCGGATAATAATTCCGGTGTGAGTGTCACCTCTTCCGGAGGAACAGCCTGAAGTCCTAATTGGCGGAGAACCAAATCTCCGTGGAAGAAGCTGAATGTGGTTATGGGAGGCCTATCATTCAGCTTTTTCCTTATCAACGAATTGATATGGCAGGCCAGCATGTTTACATCAGCGTTGGTTAAATAATCGAAAGACTTACCCTTAGGCAGAACCATACGGATGAATTCGTGGTTTCGCTCAATTTCAGGCTTTTGATGAGGTGAGGAAGGGTCACAGTAAAACAGCTTTGTGCGAATTTGACCATTTGCATCATATTCGATAGCAAGCGGATTGGAGAATTCCGAACCATTATCGGTTAATATAACCGGGAACAACTGCATGAATGTTTCCCTGCCGAGTTCTTCATAAAGGGAATTAAAGACATCGATAACCGACTGAGAGGTATTATGGTCTCTAAGGTATATCAGCATAAGATCTGATTGAGTAAAGAAGATAGTTAGAAGTACTTTTCCGCCCTTACATCCTTCAACAGAGTCCATTTGGACAATAGGAGTATCAGGATATTGTTTAAGATAATTTTGGAAGTCCTGATATGTACGGCCTATACGACAACTCTTATCTACTTTGAAAGTTGGACTCTGGTGTCTGGGTCTATAGCGTACCTTCCGGGGCAGGTCAATATTTCGTACAGTCAAAACACCCTGTTCTATTAACTTATAGATAGTACGTTCGCTGCATAGGATGTTGTCTGCCTGGGTAACACAGATATGATGAATTGATTGTTTCTTTTTTATCAGTGGAGTAATTACTTTATCCATATACTGAAGCTCATCTTCGGTATATGAAAGACCTGACCGGCAGTCAATTAGTTTGGACCGATAATCTTGGTTAGCAGGTATAGTCCGGTAAAAATATTTGGTCAGAACGCAATTATAGATTAGCTTACAATTGTTACAAACATAAGGAGGTTTCGAAAGGGAGGGACAGTGTTCTTCCTGAAACTCTGAACAAAATGCATTGCATCTTTTACAGTAACGGCAGAAATTGTGTTTACACTGAGGCTGATCACATAAACCACTTATGGTGCATGTTTTCCTATGTATACACTTGTTAGGTATGCGTCTGGCAGCACCTGCAGTCAAGCGTATGCGGCGATTTCGAACTTCCTTGGAAATAGTAGAAGGATCCTTATCAAGATGATGCGCAATCTGACGGAATGAATGACCGGCATTCAGGCAGGTGTGAATATAACTGCGGTCATCCAGGGTTAAGTGCTTATGATTAGGCATAGCTAGCGCTCCTTTCATGCACTAACTTGCTCAGGTAACATCATACATCATAATTATAGAGGGTTGCACTATCAAATGAAAGTAAAAGTTATCTGAATATAGGTAATATAGGGCTTAAGAATAGCTAATAACAGGGTGAAAAACTTTTTATCTGAAGTATGGGTGGGCTCCGGAGAAAAATACGAAGTATCATATAATTGTACGATTAAATTCTACATCTGTATTTGCATGATTAAATTCTATAGTTTGCTAAGTAAGGGTAGAACTTAATTCTGCAATTTAAGTTAAATTAAAATATCTTCATAAATAAGTCTCAAGCCTTGTGTATAGTTCTTAAGTCCTATATAATGTTTCGTGCCATTTGTATTCATTTATAAAATACAAAATAAAAAACTT
>Ga0208695_1002301_pt1 | contig 14145 bp, 10 predicted proteins | sample AD_UKC111_MetaG_FD_184449 | JGI IMG/M metagenome (GOLD analysis project Ga0208695, IMG submission 184449) | Active sludge microbial communities of municipal wastewater-treating anaerobic digesters from Hong Kong - AD_UKC111_MetaG (SPAdes)... | ecosystem: Engineered > Bioreactor > Anaerobic >... | reverse complement strand
CCAAAGCGCCATCCGGATAAATGCGGCTGATTTTGGCCCGAAATATTTCTGTCCCCGCCTGATAAAGATGATAGCCATCCTTGCGATACAAGGATTGTGCGTAAACACTTCTGATTTTTTCGGATTTCCACTGCCCGTACACCTCCAAAATTGACGCAACAATTCGATGCAACAACTTTTTCCGATTAAAACTTTTGCCGGCAATTTGTTTCAGAGAAATCGGATGGGGTGCGTCGCTGATAAATTCGGTCTGATTGACATTCAAGCCTACACCTATTACAGCTTTCGATATTATATTCCGAAAAAGTGAAGTTTCGATCAGTATTCCGGCCAGCTTGCTATCTTTCCAATACATATCGTTGGGCCATTTGATGGTAATATCGTCCGAAACTGTGTCCAAAAGATTTTTAATACCCACACTGACTGCTTGCGAAATCAGAAACTGCTCTTCAATAGGAATATGATGCGGATACAGTACTATGCTGAAAAGCAGATTTTTTCCGCGAGCCGATTCCCAAGAATTTCCTGCCTGTCCTTTCCCTGCTGTCTGATAATCTGCAACCACAACAAATCCTTCCGGGATATCTCTCTCCTTCAACATTTTCCAACACAACACATTGGTGGATACCGTTTGAGGAATATAAAAAACATTTTCCGTGAGCATGCAAAACAATTTATTTGAAAACCGACAACAACAGTTCTTCGATTTTTTTGGTTACCGCTCTTGAAGTTCCCTGCGCATTGTTTACCATGACGACAAAAGTATAGGTTTTTCCTTCGTTTTTTACATAACCGGCATAACATTTCACTCTTTCAATGCTTCCACTTTTGGCAAAAACTTTCCCTTCCAATGGCGTACCGGCCAAAAACGAAACAAGAGTTCCTGTTTTCCCAGCAATGGGTAAAGAATTGAAAAAATCTTTACTGAAAGCACTTTTAGAATACATGTAATCCAGCAACTCCGTAAAAAACTCAGCTGAAACAGCATTCATGGGCGAAAGTCCTGAACCGTCGCACATAAAGAGCTGATCTACGGGAAGTCCTTTCAATTTCCACAAATTACGTATGGTTTTAACTCCGCCTCTGCCGGTAACGGGAACACCTTCACCAAGTCCCAAATAACGAAAAAGACATTCTGCATAATGATTATTGCTTCTTTCGTTGGTTTGCTTGATAATATCTCTCAATGGAGGAGAAAAATGCGTATAAACAACTTGCCCATCAAAAGGCGTTGAAAATTCGGCAACAGGAGGATTATTAACTGTAATCCCACTCTGGATCAACTTATCGGAAAACTGCTTTGCCAAAAGCAAAACCGGATTGGGAATATCGCCTTTCACTACAAATTCTGCTCTGTTGGCTGGAATTTCGCCATAAAGCCGACGCAAATTGGAATTGGGCATACCGTAAAAATAGGCACTGTCGAAAGTAATCTTTGAACTTTTTAAATAATTTTCTATCACCAAGTCCGGCAAATCGGGAAGAATGCGGATAATGGCAGGCGTCGTCCCTATCGGTCCGGAACGTAAAAACAAACGAAAAGTATTGTCGAGATAAGAAATTCCGAAAATGGAAGGAGCATAATAATTTCCAATATCTTCCCATATCCAGAAAGGACTGACTCCTTCTTGGTTGTAAATACTGGCATCGGCTATAATTTTTCCCTCAATTTTACTGATTCCTGCTTGTTTTATAGCCAACACCCATTGGTCAAGAAAATTTTTTTCTCCCAAAAATTCCGAACCCAGTGTGGGGTCACCTGCACCTTTAATAATTAGATTCCCCTGCAAAACATGTTCTTTGGTTACGTTGCCGGAAATCTCCAGTTTCGTTTGAAATCTGAAATTCGGGCCCAGCAATTCGAGAGCCGAAGCTGTAGTAACCAGTTTTAAAGTAGAAGCCGGAATAATGCTTTTGTCGGCATTGTAACGTCCCATCACTTTCCCTTTTCCCGTTTCGCGTATCAGAAGGCTTACATTGGCATTCTTCAACAAAGGATGATGAATAAAATTATCGACAGGAGTTTGAGCTACAAGGTTGAGCACAAAAAAGCTAACAAAAACGTTGACAAAAATTTTCTTCATAAAAGAGTATTCAGATTTTGTTGATGGAAGTTAGGGGAACACAGCAAAAACAACAAAGAGAAAGACTTGATGTAAATGTCAACTTGCTGAGCAAAAAACTAAAAATCGTTTGTAACGAGTTTCAAAAATTCCTTTGTTCGTTAAAAAGGACATCCATTTTCTACAATTTCTCCCCTGTTGAAAAATACCACTGCTGAATTTACATTCAAAGGTAAAAAATTATTTGAAAAAGAGAGGAAATTGTACCGTTAATTTCTTTTGGAAATCCTCTTTCAGTTGAGACAGATAAGCTGACGGCTCGCGACGAAAAGGATAATGTGAACGCTGATATTCAAACAAATGGGGCGAAGATTTCAATTGATTGCTCTCGGCTACTATATTGTATGTTTTTAGAAAAAATTCTTCCGGCGTACTAACGGAAGTCAAATCTATGTCAGAAGGAGCCGGCAAGTTTTCGACATGCCAATTGTCCAATCCAAGTCCAAAAAATTTACTCACAGCCTGTACACATTGCGAAGCAGCATTGGCTTTTCCTTCGGCCGAATATCCGGCAATGTGGGGAGTAGTCAGCGCCGCCTTTTCAAGTAATCTGCCGTCAATGTTGGGCTCGTTTTCCCAGCAATCGATAACTGACGCCAAAACTTTCCCATTTTCAATAGCTTTCAATAAAGCTTCCGTCGAAACCACTTCACCCCGAGCAGCATTTACCATCACAGGTTTTTTCCCCAGCCTATCGAAAAACTTTTCATCAGCCAAATGAAAGGTTTTGTCTTCACCTTCCAGATTGAGAGGCGTATGGAAAGTAATGATATCCGATTCTTCGCAAATTTCAGCCAGCGAAACGAAAGATGCAGCTCCTTCCTTTCTTGCTCGAGGCGGGTCGTTCTGCAGCACATTCATTCCGAAGCAGTTGCCTAAACGTGCTATTTTGGAACCTACAGCACCTACGCCAACCACACCCAAAGTTTTTCCTGATAAATCAAAAAAGTTGTTTTTCAAAAAACTAAACACGGACGCCATGTACTGAGCCACCGAAAGCGCATTACAGCCGGGTGCGTTGGTCCAAGTTATGCCGTTTTTCCGGCAATATTCGGCATCAATATGATCGAAACCAATGGTGGCAGAGGCAATAAATTTGACTTTTGAGCCATTTAACAAACTTGCATTGCATTTGGTGCGAGTGCGGACAATCAAAGCATCTGCATCCCGAACGGTATCGGCGTTTATTTCCTGATGGGTTAAATAACGAACTTCTGCAACCCGATCCAACACCCCCTGAATATAAGGTATGTTGCTGTCAATGATAATTTTAAGCAATTTCTTTGGGTTTTAATAATTTTGATAGCAAAATTACACGATAATTTTCAATTTTCACGCCACAAATTTCCAAATGATTTTACTATGAAAGCGGAAACCTATATTTCATTCAACTTGACCGGACTATAGGAAATGTTATAATCAAATACGTCTGTTTCCTCCTTTTTCTTCATCCAATTGACCACAAAATTTGTAAGGGGCAAAACAACAATTTCGTATCCTGTTTTCATAGCCGTCTGAGTAAGCATTAAGAGAAACAAGTCGCGGGTTGGGATGACACCGGCAAATGCCAGCGAAAAAAACACCAACGAATCGCATCCTTCTCCGACAAGGGTGGAAACGATAGCTCGAACAGAGAAATGACGACCATGCTGTAAAATTTTCATCTTGCTCATAACAAAAGCATTCAGAAAAGAACCAACGAGAAAAGCAACAAAGCTCGCAATCGTAATGCGTAGCGTATTTCCCATAATCAACGCAAAAGCTTCATGATTTTGAAAATTATGAGAAGGAGGAATGAGTATGCTTAACCTGAAAATGATCACAGCCAAAAAATTCATGGCAAATCCGCTCCAAATAATCAAACGTGCTTTCCGATAGCCCCAAACTTCGGCAATCAAGTCGTTCACAATATAGGAAACAGGAAAAATAAGCAAACCGGCAGTGGCTTCAACAGGGCCTAAGGCAATCAATTTTTGCTCAACAATGTTGGCGGTGATAAGGCAAACGGTAAACAGCAAACCGCACAACATAAAGGAAATGGAAACTTGTTTTTTCATACATCTTGTTTTTTACGTGGTGTTCAAGCACACGTTCTGCAAAAGGAATATTTGCAGAAACTTTTTGCAAAATTAACGCTTATTTCCGAAAAAGCAAAAGAGGCAAAACCTATTTTTGGTTTCACCTCTTCCGAAAAACAAAATGAAACTAATATTTATCTGATTGTCAACTCATAAGGCAAACGAGCCTGAAGTCCATCCATTTTATCGAGCTGCTCTATCATTTTAAACATTTGATAATGTTCTCCCAATTTTAGTTTTTCGATGCGTGTTTCCGTTCCACCCGACAATTCTTTCAGTAGTTTTTCGCTGAAAGTCTCAATCTTAGGAAATTCCTTAATTTGGTAGGAAGTCAGCTTGGCTTTTTTTACTGCCATAGAAATGGCATCGTTTATTGTTCCCAATTTGTCCACCAACCCAATTCCCAGCGCATCTTTTCCCGTCCAAACGCGCCCTTCGGCAATAGCCTTAATTTGTTCGACCGACATTCTTCGACCATCGGCACAACGTTTTACAAACAATTCGTAGCCCCGATTCACATAATTCTGCATCAAATCTCTTTCTTCGGGTCTGAAGGGACGATTAATACTTATTGCATCGCTCATTTTATTGGTTTTTACACCGTCAAAAGTTAATCCTATTTTCTTGTCTAACCCTTCAATATTGGGAATAAGCCCAAAAATACCGATAGAACCCGTAATGGTATTTGGCTGGGCTACAATGCTGTCGGCTATGCAGGAAATATAATAACCACCTGAAGCGGCATAATCGCCCATTGAAACGATCAATGGTTTCTTTTGCTTCAACTGACTTAAGGCATGCCAAATTTGTTCGGAGCCGTAAGCACTTCCTCCCGGAGAATTTACTCTGAAAACAACAGCCTTTACTGAATTGTCTTTTGCTATTTCGTTGATGGTTTTCACCAATTTTTTTGACTGAATTCCGTCAGATCCGTTGTCAATAGCGCCGGCTGCATAAAGGACAGCAACTTTGTTTCGATCATATTTGGTAGCATCGGGAACTCTACACATGGCTTCATGCTCCACATAATGGATACTTGCCGTAGAATCCTTTAAAAAACCTTTGACTATGGAGTCCATTTCATCCTGATATACGAGTGAATCGACCAAAGCATACTGCTTGGCTTTGTCTGTAGGTTGAAAAGTCAACATTTCATCCGCATAGACATTTAATTTTTCAAAAGGAATTTTACGACTGTCGGAAACTTCCGAGAGCAATGTATTCCAAATAGAATTGAGATAAACGGTAACCTGTTCGCGGTTAGCGTCGCTCATTTTGGTATTCACATAAGGTTCAACGGCCGATTTAAAAGTTCCAACTTTCACTACCTGCATTTCGATGCCCAGCTTGTCAAGCGTATTTTTATAAAAAGCCACTTCTGAAGCCAAACCTTTCCAATCGAGCATCCCTTGTGGATTCAGAAAAATTTTGTCGGCTACTGAAGCCAGGTAATATTCGTGTTGCAAATAATTGTCGGCATAAGCCACAACAAATTTTCCGGATTTCTTAAAATCTTTCAGTGCATCCCTTATTTCCTTCATGGAAGCATATCCGGCAGATAAAGTACCGAAATTGAGGTAAATACCGGCAATATTTTCATCTGTTTTGGCTTTTTGGATATTATTGAGAATATCGTTCAAACCAATGGTGAGGTTGTCTTCATTTCCCAGTGCTTGTGCTAAGGCTATGGAAAAGGGATCTTCTTCCGAACGTTCTACCAAAACTCCATTCAATTTCAGTTCGTAAACGGAATTGGGTTTTAATTTCGTTGGAGCACTTTTTTGTCCAGCCATTCCGCCGGCTATTCCAAAAAGAATGGCTACCAAAATGATGCCGGCCAAAATTACGCCCAAAATAGTGGCCAGCGTGTACTTAAAAAATTGTTTCATAAAATAATGTTTGTTTTGATAATTAATATGGCTATGAAATAATTGATAATAAAATGGGAAAAAAACTGACAAATAGTTTAAACAAAAAATTGCCAGCTATTTCTCAATGCCCAATAAGAATCAGTAAAATAACAAGTTTATAAAAAACTTTACAAAGGAAATCAATAATTTTCTCATTTCAAACGATTGAATTCAAATTTTTTGGAACAGCAAAATTTCTCAGCCTTCCGGCAAAATGAAAAAGAGAAACCTTTTTTTAACAACAAGGTTCCTCTTCTCAAAAAAAATTATGAAAAATCTCTCGAAATCAATTATTTGAAATCATTCCAGTTGGTTCCCAACATGCTTCCCGTTTTTTCGAGCTGAATGTGCATGCCGAAACAGGCTTTCAAATTGTTGGGCGTGTGACTCGATCCTGAAATGGCAAGATAATCGCGCAGCATTTGCTTATATTCCGGTGCAACACAATTTTCGATAATGATTTCGGCTCTTTCTTTAGGAGTTGTTTTACGCAAATCGGCAATTCCGTATTCCGTAATCAGCACATTCACTGAATGTTCGGTATGATCGACATGCGAAACCATTGGCACAATACTGCTGATATTTCCATTTTTGGCTGTTGAAGGAGTCGTAAATATTGAAATAAACGAGTTGCGTGTAAAATCTCCAGAACCGCCAATTCCATTCATCATTTTGGTACCAAGAACGTGGGTGCTGTTGACATTTCCGAAAATATCGGCTTCAAGCGCCGTATTGATAGTGATCAAACCCAGGCGACGCACCATTTCGGGATTATTGGAAATTTCCTGTGGACGCAGTACCAGTTTATCGCGGAAAAAATCGAGATTTTTGTATATCTTTTGCAACACGGGATTGGTAACCGTTAGCGAGCAACCACTGGCAAATTTTATGTTTCCTTCGAGCATCAATTCGATGACGGCATCCTGTATTACTTCCGTGTACATTTCAAATGGCGGAACTTCTTCGTTTTTCCCCAATGAAAAAAGCAAAGCATTGGCAATGTTACCAACACCGGACTGAACAGGCAAAAATTCATGTGGTATTCTTCCGGCGCGAATTTCACCGGCCAAAAAAGTAGCCACATTGTTGCCAATTTGCTGGGTAACTTCATCCAATGGCGCAAAATCGGAAACTTCATCAGGTAAATTGGTTTCGACAATACAAAGAATTTTCGCAGGATCAACTTTCAAAATTTCCGAACCAATTCTGTCGGAAGGTTTATAAACGGGTATCTCTCTGCGGTGAGGCGGATCCTGTGGCTGATAAATATCGTGAAAACCTCTCAATTCTTTGGGATGATAATGATTCCATTCCAAAATAATATGATCGGCCAAAGAGGCAATGGTAGGTGAAATTCCTACACCGGCAGTCAATACCAGTTCGCCGTTTTCATTCCAGTCGCAAACTTCAATGATGGCAAATTTCGGTTTGGGTAAAAAACCAAAACGTAACTCCTGAGCCATAGTGGACAAGTGCAGGTCAAAATAGGGAGCTTTCCCGGCATTAATCGCATTTCGCATGTCTTTGTTCGATTGGTAGGGAGTTCTGAACAACACAGCATCCGCTTTTGCCAATGCACCATCTACCGAAACCCCTGTTGAAGCTCCGGTGTACATGCCAATTTTAAATTCTTTTCCTTCTGCATGAAAAGCTTCTGCTCGTTTGGCTATTTCTACCGGAACAGCTTTAGGACAACCCGCAGGGGTAAATCCGCTAAATCCTATTACATCTCCGTGTTGAACATAAGCTGCAGCTTCTTCTGCACTGACAAACTTAAATTTATTTTGCATAAAAATTGGTTTATTTATTCTTGAAAATTCGCCGCAAAATTACCAAATATTTCCCAATCCTTCAATATCTTCATCTTTAATTAAAGAAATTTTTCAGGAATAATCCGTTTTGCCAATAAAAATTAATGAAAGAATATTCAGAAGATATGATTAGAACTATGACGCAGCAAAGAATATTTTTTTGAAAAATACAATTTGCAATATATTGTCCCTCAAAATGCAGTTTTAAAGCCACAAAAAAACAAAAAAATGAATAGTATCGCTATTATTAGTTACAAAAATCAACTTAAAAAATTGAATTGCAGAAAACCGAAACAATGCAAAGAATTTCTCTTAAATTCATTAATCATTCTAATAAAAAACACTTCACCCACAAAAATAGAACCTTATTATCTTATAAAAGAAAAAAATCAGGCCAAACATGGAAATAAGATTACAAACAAATGAGAATCAATCAGTTATGTTTAATAAAGAAATGTTTCGGAATTTTATCGTTGATTTTAGGTAGAGCAAGCAGTAAATCAAAATGAATTTGAATTGTATTACTTTTTCTTTAGCATTTTGAAAATCCATTCTCAATATTTTGTAAAAAATCTCTTCAACAGTTCATTTATCGGAAAAATTTGAGCATATTTGTAGTTTAAAAAATTGGAATAAATATTCAGAATTTACAAAACTCTAATAATAAACATATTATGAATAGCAATGATATTCGTCAGCTTCGTCCGCAGCAATTGTGGAAAAATTTTTACAGTCTCACCCAAATTCCACGACCTTCTGGGAAAAAGGAAGCCATCGGTCAATTTCTCGAAAATTTCGGAAAATCACTCGGATTGGAAACATTGCGGGATGAAATCGGCAATGTATTGATTCGGAAACCGGCGACTTCCGGCATGGAAAAAAGGAAACCCGTCATCCTGCAGGCACACATGGACATGGTTCCGCAAAAAAACAGCAATGTTTCACATAATTTTGATACCGATCCTATTCAAGCTGTTGTTGATGGTGATTGGGTAAGAGCTCAAGAAACTACGCTGGGAGCCGACAACGGTATCGGGCTGGCTGCAGCACTTACTGTTTTGCAATCGGACAATATTGCTCATCCGGCGCTGGAAGTGCTGGTTACAGTGGACGAAGAAACCGGCATGTATGGGGCTTTTGCTTTGAAACCGAATTTTCTGAAAGGAGAAATTTTGCTCAATCTCGATTCGGAAGATGAAGGAGAATTGTATATCGGTTGTGCCGGCGGGCTGGATGCCGACATTACGTTCCGCTATCAGGAAGTTCCTGTTCCCGAAGGCGATGTCGCTTTAAAAATTTCTCTGACGGGGCTGAAAGGTGGACATTCTGGTGTGGATATTCACTTGCAACGAGCCAATGCCAACAAATTGCTGTTTCGTTTCCTGAAAAAAGCCGTAGCTGAATACGAAGCTCGCCTGGCATGGGTGGAAGGAGGAAATTTGCGTAATGCCATTCCGCGTGAAGCTTTTGCTCTCATTACTATTCCTGCTGACGGTGTGGATGATTTAATAGAACTGGTAAAGGATTTTGAAAATTTGTTTGTTGAAGAAAACCAATTTGTGGAAGACAATATTCGATTGCAAGTGGAACAGGTGAAATTGCCATCCGGCTTGATGCCCGAAGAAATTCAGGATGACCTGATCAATGGTGTAACAGCTTGCCCCAATGGCGTTTTCCGATTCATTCCCGAAGTTTCCGATGTAGTGGAAACGTCCAACAACCTGGCGGTGGTAAAATCTGATGGCTCAACCATTCAATTGCGTTGTCTGCTGAGAAGTTCCGTAGAATCGAGAAAGGAAGAGCTGGCTTCAATGATAGAAAGCGTTTTTTCGTTGGCAGGTGCGCACATTGATTTTTCCGGCGGTTACCCCGGCTGGAAACCTAATCTGGACTCGCCAATTTTAAAGGTAATGACCGAAGTTTACGAAAAACAATTCGGATCCAAACCGAAAATTAAAATCATTCATGCCGGTTTGGAATGTGGCATTATTGGCATGCATTATCCCGATATGGATATGATTTCTTTCGGACCAACCATTCGATACCCGCATTCGCCCGATGAAAAAGTCAATATTGCTTCCGTCGAAAAATTCTGGGACTTTTTGCTCGCAACACTGCAAAATATTCCGGAAAAATAAATTTCAAAAATGCAATTAAAAAACTCATTTCAATAAAACTTATGAAAAGATTGACAATAATTTCCATACTGATTTTAAGCATTTTACAACTTTACGCCCAAAAAGATACGACTTCGGTGGACAGTTTTCGCTTCTCCACCATCAAAGAAAATAAAATTACGCCAATCAAAGACCAGGCAAGCTCTGGAACTTGCTGGAGTTTTTCCGGCTTGGCTTTTATAGAATCGGAATTGTTGAGAATGGGGAAACCTGAAGTTGATTTGTCCGAAATGTTTATTGTGCATCATACCTATTCCGACAAAGCCGACAAATATGTGCGCATGAATGGAACTATTAACTTTGCTGCAGGAGGTTCATTTTTCGACGATTTGTATGCGTTGAAAAACTATGGCATTGTTCCTGAAACCATTATGAACGGGCTAAACTATGGCGAAGAAAAGCACAGGCACGGTGAATTGGATGCTCTGACGGAAGCTTATGTAAAGGTAATCGTTACCAACCCGAACAAAAAATTATCTACTGCATGGAAGCAGGGCTTTGATGGAATTCTGGATGCTTATTTGGGAAAATGTCCCGAAAAATTCATCTGGGAAGGCAGAGAATATACACCGCTTACTTATTTTCAATCATTGGGAATCAATCCCGACGACTATGTTTCGCTTACTTCATTTACGCATCATCCTTTTTATACCAAATTTGCCATCGAAATTCCCGATAATTGGCGCTGGGGTGAATCGTATAACTTGCCGCTGGATGAATTCATGTCGATTTTCGATTATGCAGTCAATCAAGGTTATACTATAGCCTGGGCATCGGATGTCAGCGAAAAAGGGTTCACCCGGAATGGCATCGCCGTTAATCCCGAAACAAAACTGGAAAAGCTGCCCGGTTCGGATCAGGCAAAATGGCTGAATATTTCACCCAAAGAAATGGAAGAAAAAATTTACAAAATTCAGGGACCTCAGCCCGAAGTGCAGGTAACACAGGAAAGTCGTCAGCGTGGATTCGATAATTATCAGACTACCGACGATCACGGGATGCTGATTTTTGGCATCGCCAAAGATCAGAACGGGACAAAATATTACATGGTAAAAAATTCGTGGGGAACCGACAACAAATACAAAGGTATCTGGTATGCAAGTGAATCATTTGTAAAAGACAAAACCATTAATATTTTGGTTCATAAGAATGCTATTCCAAAGGAAATCAAAACTAAACTGGGCATCAAGTAAATCGACGGATTTATCCAGACATTTTGCTGTTACTGAGTTCGCTGCAAAATAAGATTTGAGAACAAATGGCCTTGATTGATGAAACAAATCAATGGTCGTGGTTACTAAGCGCTCAAAGAGTTTTTACGAAATTCTTTGGGCGAAATTCCTTTTATTTTTTTGAAAGTACGATTAAAATGAGGGACGTCTTCAAAACCAACGGCAAAACAAATATCTGCAATGGACATTGAAGTTTCCTTCAACATTACGCATGAACTGTTTATCCGATATTCGTTCAAGTCGGAGAAAAAGGTTTTCCCTTTCATCTTTTTGTAAAAAGAACAAAAGGAAGACCGATTCATTCCAATATATCGGGCAATCTCATCAAGCGTTATTTTTCGTTGAAAATTGTTGACCAGAAACCTTGCTACATTTTGCATTTTAACGGAACTTTTGCTTTGTTTTTCGAATGTTCCGACCACACTTGTTTCATCGGAAGAGCCGATGAGGGCGAGAATTTTCAATAGCGACAGCAATCTTTCCCACTCATTTTCGGAAATCATGTCGTACATAACTTTTTGTATGCTGTTTTTCGTGTTTCCTTCAAATTTAATTGCCTGCTTTTTTGGCAAAATTTCTTTGACATATTTCGAAATTTCAGGAAAATCAGTGTTGACCTTTTCTAAAAAAGAAACTGGAAAAATTATGGTAATATTTTCAATTTTTCCTTCCTTATCATGGTCAAACTCATCAAAATACCAACCGTGAGGCATATTGGGGGGCAGCAAAACCACTTCGCCCGCTTTGAAAAATTCCGTAGTATCACCCACGATTCGTGTCCCACTTCCGGTAACCACATACGACAATTCCCATGTAGGACTTTGATGCAGGGTGATTTGTTCATTCCACACAATGTGAACATGATCAAAAAAGAAAGATTTGTCGTTCGCCAAGTCTAACGGACAAAATTTCATTATTTCATTCATATACAAATAAAATATTTGGAATTACACAAATATACAACAATTTTTAATCAACATTCAACAAATAAGTATTTTTTCGATGCAGTACATTTGCCGTCGAAAATTAGTTTGTGTAGAAAATACAATTTTCATTCAAAGAAATATTTACCGACGTTTTTACATTGAATGAAGGAGAAACAAAATTATTTTTACACTAAAATAATCATCAATAAATTACAGTTGAAAATCATTATGATATGAGCACACAAAACAATCAGGTAACAACTTTTGCGGATTCTAAAAGTCATTATGCCATACTGGATGGGTTGCGCGGAGTAGCAGCAATCATTGTTGTCATGTTTCATATCCTCGAAACTTTTACAAATGGCGACCATTCAAGGCAAATCATCAATCACGGATATTTAGCCGTCGATTTTTTCTTTGTGCTCTCCGGATTTGTAATCGGCTATGCATACGACGACCGATGGGGAAAAATGACCCTGCGTGGATTTTTCAAACGCCGTTTAATTCGGCTTCATCCCATGATTATCATGGGGATGCTCATTGGTGCAGTTACTTTTTATTTTCAGGATTGTTCCTTTTTCCCTGCTATTTCACAAACTCCTGTTTGGAAATTGATATTAGTCACCCTGATAGGTTTTACATTAATTCCTGTTGGCCCTTCCCTGGATATTCGAGGTTGGCAGGAAATGCATCCGTTGAATGGGCCGGCATGGTCGCTGTTTTTTGAGTATATTGCCAATATATTATATGCCTTATTTATCCGTAAATTCTCAAATAAGTTACTTGCATTCTTCGTTTTCATTGCAGGTGCTGCTCTTATTCATCTTGCCGTAACAAGTCCACAGGGAGATGTTATTGGAGGCTGGTCGATAGACCCACAACAATTAAGAATAGGATTCACTCGATTGTTGTATCCCTTTTTTGCAGGACTTTTACTTTCGAGAATAGCAAAACCGGGAAAAATCAAAAATGCTTTTTTATGGAGCAGCTTGCTTTTGATTGTAATGCTTTCGATTCCACGAATAGGAGGCAGCGAAGTATGGAAAAATGGGCTTTATGATTCCCTTACCATTATTTTTGTTTTCCCTCTCATTGTTTATATGGGAGCAAGTGGAAATGTTACCGGAAAAGTTGGCACAAAAATAAACCGCTTTTTGGGTGATATTTCGTATCCGCTCTATATTACACACTATCCTTTCATCTATCTTTATATGGCTTGGATTGACCATCACAGGGAATTGTTGCCCGTAAATGGTGCAAATGTAACATGGACACTGATTCTTGTTTCGGTCGGGGTATTGGTTTCTGCCATTATCGTTGCGTATGTCTGTGTCAGATTTTATGATATACCCGTACGGAAATGGCTAACCAAAAAATTTATGTCGAGCAAACAGAAATAAGAGAAACTTTTCTGCCGGGAGAATATTAATTTCAAGGAAAGACTATAACAAATTGCTTCCTTTCGTAATCCCCTTTTTGTTCGACGCATTCTCTGTACATAGAAGATAAAATAAAACTTCCAGATTTGCATGCTGGCAGTTATTCCCCTGTGCCAAAATCTCAGATTTTTAATATGCTAATAAGGTTTTGGAGAGTGGAAGGAGTGTTCTTGTTATTAAGGTTTGAGCAAAGTAAGGTTGAAGGAATGATGTCATTTCATCAGAATATAATTTATTTTTTTAAGGTCTGATGGAACCCACATGTCTGAATATTATATTCATTCGTGTTTGTGTATGCAATACATGTGGGTTTCATATTAATTTTCAATAAAAAGCACTATTATGAACAAAGCATTTTATAGAGTTAGAGAAAATCATCATTCTGTTCAAATAAAAAGTATGATCTGAATATGGAGAAGATAAGAACATGGTACGAAGGAAACATGGAC
>Ga0208695_1002297_pt1 | contig 14171 bp, 20 predicted proteins | sample AD_UKC111_MetaG_FD_184449 | JGI IMG/M metagenome (GOLD analysis project Ga0208695, IMG submission 184449) | Active sludge microbial communities of municipal wastewater-treating anaerobic digesters from Hong Kong - AD_UKC111_MetaG (SPAdes)... | ecosystem: Engineered > Bioreactor > Anaerobic >... | reverse complement strand
TATTGCCTGTTAGTCTTATACTTAATTGCAGCTTTGGTTACACCATATTTTTCAGCATATTTAATTAATGATAGACGAAATTTCATATCTTGTGTTATACTATCCATAGCGAGAAGCTCCTTTTGTTGGTTTTTTTGTGGTAAAAAAAGTATAACATAAAGAGAGTAATTCTCGCTATTTATTTATTAGATTTTAGTAGTAGCAGCAGCAGATCCTGTGGGTTTGTGGTAAACTCGCAGAGTTTTCCACAAATCCATAGGATAAAATGTTTTAATGTAACACATGTATTGTAATCCTACACAAAATTATTTCGCGTTCGCCAAAGTATATTGAATTTTGCGAATGCCTGTGGTATAATACATAAAAGTGGCTCATTGTGAGCGCTTTTACTGGCGCTTGCTATGAGTCTTTTTATATCTCTATTGTAATAAATCTGGATTTGAAATATCTCTGCGAATGACTCTGCTGTTTGGCGTATCCAACGATGCGGTGACCGCTGACCGCGCCGCCGCTTACGATTTCATTACGATTTACAGCAGCTCATTTAATCTATCAGACCGAGCCTTAAATGGAGAAAACGACTTTGGCTTCAGCGAGTTTACTGTGCGACGTGAGATTATAGCAAAAGCCTTGAAGAAAATGATTGTTGATGGGCTATTGACCGTGCGCAGAGATCGTAGTGGTTTCAAATATACACTAACAAAAAATAGTATTGATTTCCGCCCCGGAGAGTATGCGCACAGCACTTTTCCAATACTTCATCAATCATCAGGATGAGGGACAATTGATTGTAATAGAGAATCTAGACCATATTCCACACCTGCAATATGAAGAAGCCGGAGCAACCGTCACAAAATTCGTCAAAGGACGTGAAGAAGGAAGTTACGGTTTTCTGAATGATGTAATCTGATATGTGCAGTAAAAAAGCATGAGGTTATACCATGCGATTCACCTACAAGAAGCTGTGGAAACTACTGATTGATAAGGAAATAAATAAGAAGACGCTCTGTCAGATGAGCGACATCAGCCCCACCTCCGTTGCGAAGCTCGGCAACGATGGAAATGTAAACAATTCGGTGCTGCTGAAAATCTGCACGGCGCTCCATTGCGATATCGGCGATATTATGGAAATTGTCCCCGATGATACCGCTGAACCGAGCGCGGAGAATGATAAGTCCGTTATTAGGGACAACGCGGATAGTAGAATAGAGCCAAAGACCCAGAGATGGGAGTAAAGAATATGGCGGCATTAACCGATTTAATCAATCAGGTGGAAGACAAAGCCCTGCGGGAGAGACTGCTGCAGGAGGCTGAACGCCTAAGTAAGCAAAAGAAATTCGGGCTTGTTTTTTAGGAGCACATTCCAGAATGTAATCCTCTCTATGGCATTGGCATTAAGCGCGGCAGCACGGTTGCGAAAAAGACCGGCGCGATCAACGATTTGTACCGTGTGACAAGCATCGACGGCGAGACCGCCACCTGTCTGCGCCTTGCCTCCGGCGAGAGCGAAACGGTCGCGCTTTCCGAGCTTGTGCCGGTGGCGCAATTCGGCGAGCCTATTTATCTTGCGCTTCAGCCGATTGCTCAGGCAGAAAATGCGCCTGACTATCATGTGCTTTGGCGGCGCACAACTACTATCGTTCGAAAGAGAGGAACACAATGAACAAACTATCTGAATATGTAGTACAGTTTTTCGATGACTTGGATGTCTTTGAGGATATTCAGAAAGGACACTGCTATAAGATATTCATGCAGCAAGCAATTCTGGAGTTTTTGAGGAACGAAACAAAAGATACCGCTTTTGCGGTATACAGAACTTTCTTTGACAGCTATCGCATCAGGATGGCAGGGCAGTCCAATCCTTTTGTTGACCTGTTGGACGTGTTGAAAAACTACGAGGAGAATGCTTCGATACTCATTGACAAGCAACGCGACCATTATGTACACTCGGTTAATGTGTTCATTCTCGGTTTATGTATATATTCCGGCAATAGGAAATACCGAGTAGCATTTCACAAGACTAACATGGATAAAAAGGTTTATCCGTTCTCCTATGATACAAAAAACGAAGAATTCTTTTATCGTTGGGGACTCGCCTCGTTGTTTCATGATGTGGGCTACCCCGTTGAGATTGTTGGGAGGCAAATAAACAAATTCATTGACTTCGCCACTGGCGCTGGCGGAGGCACGGAAAAGGTCAATGTACAACTTTCCTTTGAAAACTTCAATGAGCTTAATAGTATTGCGGAAATCATACCAAAGCGACAGTTCATCGAATGTTATGACAGACGGTATGAAGACGCTGTATATATTGATATGCTCAAGCCTGTGGATTTACTGGCACATAAACTGCACACATCGCTTGGCGTCGACCTGAAGCAGATCATATTCTCGTTGAACGATTTCGTGAATGTGATGGCAAAACTCGGTTTTATCGACCACGGTTATTACAGTTCCATCATTGTTTTGAAATGGTATGCATACCTTATCCAATCTGCCGGATATAAGCCAGAGTATTTCTTCTGGCCGGTACTTGACAGCGCAAGTGCAATTTTGCTTCACAACTGTTATAAGAATATTATGATGAAAAAACCGTATGATCTCGGTGCGATGAAACCGGAAACACACCCCATTGCTTTCCTGCTTATTCTTTGTGATGAGTTACAGGAATGGAACCGCGAGGCTTACGGCATTAAAGATAAGTTACGGGTGCTTGCCGCTGAAGCAGATGTTACAATTAATTTGGAGAGACTCGCTGTAACTTTTATCACACACAATGGTTCTTTGCCTGAGACTTTTGCACAAGAGAAGACAGATTTACTCCAAAAAATACTTGATCTGAATGAATTGTTCGGAAGTGTCGATATTCAATGCAAGGCAGTAAAGACGCAGGTGTTACCTGTTGTTCGTAGCCATGTGGAGCCTCGTCCTCAATTAGAGGATTTGGAGAAACTTGCACGGGCAATTCATGCGTTGTACAACGAAAAGCAGCTGGAACGCTACCCTGACAAGCCTTTAAAATATCCCGATTTTGACAGTTTGACGGATTCACTAAAGTATTCCAACCTCCGACAGGCAATGACTATTCCAGAGAAGCTTTTTGAAATGGGATATGCAATGCAGCCAGTCGGCGGCGATGGTAAAGCAGTAACGAGAATACCAACAGAATATGTCGAGGCTCTTGCAGAAAAAGAGCATGATGGGTGGGTACAGGAGCGTATTTCCACAGGGTGGACACTTGGGGTTGCCGTAGATTCCGCTAAAAAGGAATCTCCGTATCTCATTCCTTATGATGAATTAAGTGAAGAAATAAAGCAACTTGACCGCGACACTATTGAGAATATTCCAGTGTTGCTATCGCGCATTGGCATGAAAATCGTTGTAAAAGGAGAGTAAAAATAATGGGGTTTTTCGATAAGTTTAAGAAAAAGACAGCCGAGGGGCAGCAGACGACAGAGATACATTCAAATCGTATTCCGTTTCCGGCCTACCATGGAAGCGAGCCGTACATATTTATCAGCTATGCTCATCTTGATGCCACAAAGGTCTATTCCGAGATTACCACATTCCATACTGCCGGATATCATGTTTGGTATGACGAGGGAATTGCTCCGGGTAATGAGTGGACAGATGAGATTGCCAATGCGCTTGAAAAATGCGCTTTGTTTGTTGTATTCATTACGCCGCATTCTGCCGTTTCTCCAAACGTGCAAAATGAGATCAATTTTGCCATTGATGAAAAAAAGCCTTTTCTCGCCGTACATTTGGAGGAAACAACGCTTCGTGCGGGGATAAAGCTTCAGATTGGAACGAAGCAAGCTATCCTGAAATATTTGATGAATGAAGATGAGTATGCATATAAGTACTCAACTGCTTTTGAAAGGTTGGGATTGAGGGCTGGCAAAAGCGCTCTGGCGTCCGCTGTCACGCAAACTCCACAACCCGAAAACAAGCCTGCTCCCTCGACCTTTACCTTATCAGAACAAGATCGCATGAATATTGATCGCATCCAGAATTCCGAGGCAACCATGAACGATTTTGAATGGATCGGCTCCACAGTGAAAGCATATCACGGAATAAAGAAACGCTTTACCATTCCGGGTAGTCCTACAAAAATTGCGTCCAATGTTTTTAGAAACAGAGATTATATAGAAATGGTAACCTTGCCGCAAAGTGTTGCTGAGTTAGAGGCCTATGTTTTTGTTAATTGCCCTAGTCTGGAATTGGTGATCATTGAGAACAGCGATGTACATTTTGCCGAGGTTAGTCCGTTTGTAGATTGCCCGAAGCTGACGGTACGGTGTCATAAGGATTCCGCTACCCATGAAAATCTCAAAAAGACATTCGAGGGAACTATCACATTCCTTGATGAATAGCTTTGTGAAAACGTAAAGATTGTATTCGGCTCGGCAAGCACAAGTACACACGGATGGTGAATTAGGAGAAAAGGCTAATGACAGCTAAAACAACAGAGCCTCGCAAGACGTATAGTATCACGATAGGAAGTGCGTGCGATGCGCCCGACCATATCTCGGATGACTCGGACTATTACAACTATCTGCAAACAAAACTGCTTTTTTCAGGCACCTACACTGAGGCAGAAGAAAAAGCAAAAGAGATGTTACAAAATGAACGGATGAAAATGAGCAATACCACGCTATGAACTAAATGTCCCAAGCGGAGGCTATGGTGAAGTCCATGTGAAAGCAAATGCCTTTCACCCCAAGCTGACGGTTTGGAGATAACAAAATCTGATCCAAAGGAGAAAGAGTATGAAAAAGATTTTTATCATCCTGTTAGTCATGGCAATGTTTTGCGCTCTGGCGGCTTGTTCGTCGCCGGTGTCCGAGCCGGAGGATACGCAATCGCCCACTACACAACAGCCGACGCGGACAGTTGAATTTACCGACCCAACGCTGGAGGCAATGGTGCGCGCCGCGATGTGCAAGCCAGATGGTGACATTACGCTTGCCGATGCTGAGGCTGTGACTGCGCTGAACCTTTCTTATGAATGGCAGCGGCTTCTTCCCGATGCTGTGCCGGTACGGGAGATCGGCGGTCTGGAATACTTCAAAAACCTCGAAAGACTTGACCTCTCTTTCCATGAGATAACCGACTTATCGCCGCTGGCTGGGCTGAGTAAACTCACCATACTTGCGCTGGGCGGCAACCCGATTGCAGATATCGCGCCGCTTGTGGGGCTGACAAATCTGATCGTGCTTGCGCTTCCCGGTACGGGGGTGAGTGACCTTTCGCCGCTGTCCGGGCTGACAAGGATAAGGTATTTGTACTTGGCGGACTGCCCTGCCTCTGACTATACGCCACTTGATGGCATATATGCAAATCTGGAAGGAAGGGATTTTGAAATTTTACCCCCTCCGACTACGCTTGCAGAGCTCGGATTTATCTTCAACGATGGCGATAAGCTGGCGTTGTACGAAACGAGCGAATATGACATACGACTGAATCACAGCGAATGGGGCGATCCGCCGCAGCCGGATTGGCAAAATTGCATTCGCGTTGTTACGGGAGCTGAGAGCGGCTATAAGAATGCAGTCGGCTTCTATCCCGTACACAACGCCTATGTCGTATGGATGTTTAATGTAAACACGGAAGAAAACTACACCTATGTCTATGATGTTGCGGAAAGTAGCTTTGGTTGTGAGCGCGCTGTCATGGAGCCGATCGTGCAGAAGGCGTTTGGTGATTCGGATGGTGAGGACATATTGCTTACCCCCGTTGCCTTCTTTGACAATACAATTCATGAGGCGCTTGGAATTGCTATTAGTACTCTATACAATATGCCGTTTGATGAAAATATAGTGCTGGCATCCCCTTATGAAAAACTCGGATTCGAATTTCTCGATTACAAGGGAACTTATTATTACGAAGGATACGGCATAGAGCTTCATATACACAAACCGGAATGGGATAAGGATGTCGAGGACGGGCATGCGCTTGACTGGAGCATATCGTTTGTTGAACCCAATGTAAAGGGATACCGGACGGAGATTATATATTTTGAGGATACAAGCATGTATATCATCTCCATGGAAAAAGACGGCGCTAAGGTAGCATTCAACTACTATCCTGTCGAGGATAGATATGAGTATAACCCGAACGATATTGATCCATTACGCCCAGCGCTTACCGAAGCCTTAGGTAATGATTTTATGAATGTGCCGATGGACATTTTCAAAGCGAACATACAGGAGCTTTTCGGAATGGGTATAGACGAACTGTACGCGTTGCCGAAGCAATAGAGGTCTGCAATATGAGCTGAAGCATCAAATAAGACAAGGCAGGAAGCACATTTTGGGCTTGCCCGTCCTGTCTGCTATAAAGTGAAACAGGCGGCGGCTGTCAATGACGGCGCGTATCATGATGGGGCAATTCAAATCGGCATGAGACAGTGATAACAGTAATTCCGAGCTTAATACAATATCCATCACATACTGGATTGAGGAAGTGTAGAATGCTACCAATTACGAGAGGAAAAGAAAAATGAAACATTCGAGGAAGCTTATCGGGTGGGTTGTCTTACTACTCATCAGCGCCGCACTCGGCTTTGTGCTTTTCCGATACGCGCCGCCGTTATCATTCAGAATCGAGGAATGGACACAAAATGCGGGTCCGTTGATTTTGCTTTTCTACGCCGCTTTTATCGCCGCCTATATCGCTGTGACGTGGGTTGAGAACAAGATAGCGCAATGGAGCGATGTGAATGGTAACACTGTGCTTGCTGTCCTCTGTGCGATACTCACAGGTGGTGCGGTGTCTGTAGTGTTTGCAATTAACATCTGGAACGACGCTTACGGCGACGGTTGGGTTGCTCTCGGGTATCTCATCTTTATCGGCATCGCATCCGGCGTGTTTGCTTTTATCGGGGTTAAAGATTGATAGGATTTTGGCTTAGTTAACCGAGGAGGTAACAATATGGGATTTCTCTGTAAAACTTTCGGGCATAAATGGGAGCGTCTGCTTAATGAATGCTCTCGACGCTGTCGCGTTTGCGGAGCTACGGAGACAATCGAGCATCAATGGCAGCAAATAGAGGGTCAATGTGCCGAAAAATGCAAAGTCTGCGGTAAAAGGCGCAATATTGAATGTACCTTTGATGGGTGCAAATGTGTGAGATGCGGAAACGAAAAGCACTCCTATGTTTATGTTGACGGCGATGCCACCGATCTTCAGCTCTGTACCAAATGTGGTAAGTATTATTTGTCAAGCCATCTGCGAACCAGAAACACTGAAGAAGGAATTCTGGATATGTTTGAAACGCTCATTTCCCTACATGGAGATATTTTGCCGCAGATTATATCGACCGATCACATCTATAATGTGATTGCTTATGATGTGATTGCTGCTAAGCGTCAGCAGCTTTCGGAAAAAGAAGAACGTATATTGATTTTGCTATACGAGCATGGTGTACAGATAAAGGCAATCGATGATATACGCGCAAGAATTGAAGAACGTAAGAAGAGCCGGTATCTCTCGGATGACGAAATACGGCGGCAGGAATACGACACCAATGCCGACGAAGGTATTTTCCACGGAGGTGTCCGTGACGACAAATAAGAAGTTTGGAGGGTGCTATGAGTTTATTCGGAAAGCTCAAATGCAAAAAGCAAGGTCATAGCTATAATGGCTGTAAGTGCGTCCGCTGCTGCGAGGTGCGCGATGAAGGGCATCACTGGCGTGCCGGTAACGATAAACTCCATTACTGTACCAACTGTCGCAAATCAGAACCCCATGTATGGGATGGCTGTAAATGCAAGGTCTGTGGAGCGACAACGCACACATTCGGCGATGACGGCTTTTGCATCCACTGTGGGCAGGGCAAGGTCGTTGGGCGTTATGCGGGAAAGCGCACGGAACTTCGTTTGGAGCATTGCAGTCGCTGCGGCAAAAAGACACCCCATCTGGCGGTGATATGCGACAACCCTAATGACCCGAATTATGGAGCGTTATATCGAAGCGACTGTATACCATGCGGCGGCGTACCGTATTGTGCAAAATGTAACAGCTATGTCTCGGCAACCACAACCAGAAACGAATTTGACGGTGCGACAAGTGCCGTATGCGACTGTTGCGGCACAATGCTTTAGTGCGATTAACACAATCAGATGATAGATCGAGGGGTTCTATGTATAAAGGTGAAACCGCATGTCGAAGAAAGATTATATACGTATTGCTCGTTAACGATACCCTGCTCGTTAACGAAAGCCCGCCGACAACAGAAAATGGTGTATTGTATCAAAGTATCGTAGGAAACACATATAAAAACTCCGGCTTTCGGGCCGGAGTTTTTTATATGCAAAAACTTGGGAAAAACTGCACAAAAATATGTTTTAATAGATTCAATGTTTCTATTTATGGTATAATGACAATATATTAGTAATTTTGACAAAATCTATATTTGAAAAATAAGGGGTTACAAAAGAGGTATGTGTATGGCTGATTGGATCACAAGCACAGTAAAAGTAAAAATCAAGCAGCTGATTGTCAGCTTATGCACTTTGGCAATAATCATGACAAGCATAATTGCTTGAAGAAGTAAAAAAGCAAAAGTAAATGTTGAATAAAATAAGAAAATAGAAAATGTTGTCAAATTTTCTTTGACAATCATAATATTTTATGATATATTCTTATTAAATATAAGGGCAAAATTTTCTAAAGAAAATGGCGCAAAGCTATAGGGTCTAAACCGCAAAGCGGCATGACAGCCAGTTGCTGTACCGTAAGGTACATTCATATTGATGCTTGCTTTGCTGTTTTCAGCAAAGTTTTTTATTTAAGAAAAGGGGATAAACAATGAAAAATATTAAAAAGATTACACTGATAATAATGATATTGTTATTTATTGTTTCATACACCTTGTGCTATGGGGCAGATAACATATATAAGGGTACCAAATCGGAAATTGACGCATCACATTCCGAAGACGGCTACATTAAAGTAAGGTACTTAAAAGAAACGACAAAAAAATTAAAAGTGATGATAGAAAAAGACAAGGGTGTATATACATACGACTTAAACAAGAAGGGCGAATATGACGTATACCCGCTTCAGATGGGGGACGGCAAATACAAAATCAGGGTATTTGAAAACATCAGCGGGGACAAATACGCAGCCAAACAAACGGTCACCATAAACGTTAAGCTGAAGGATGTCAAAGCACCATTTTTAGTACCTAATCAACTGGTTAATTATTCGGATACATCAGAAGCAGTTAAAAAGGCTGCCGAAATGACCCAAGGTTTGACCAATGACTTGGAAAAGGTGGATGTCATTTACGAGTATATAATCACCAATATCAAGTATGACACTGAAAAGGCCAAAACCGTAAAATCAGGATACCTGCCGGTTGTGGATGATATACTCAATAGCAATAAGGGCATTTGCTTTGATTATGCTTCCTTAATGGCTGCTATGCTAAGGTCCCTGGATATACCGGCAAAGCTGGTAACGGGTTATTCTTCAAAATTAAATGTATTTCATGCATGGAACGAAGTGTATACCGATGAAACAGGGTGGATAAAATTAAATGAAATGTATTTTGACGGATATGAGTGGAAGCTTATGGACAGTACCATTGCTTCATCCGGCAAGCAGTCCAACAGTCCCAGAGTAATGGAATACACCAATAAGTTGATTGACAGCAAATATTATACTAAGCAATTCGAGTACTGATAATAATAATAGTCTCCTCTCCGCTAAAAAATGACCCCGTCGGGTCATTTTTTAGTGGTCATTGGAGATATTTTATCAGCGAATCCGGCTCCGTTGCGTATAACAAGGCATTTTCCCTTGTAATAAGACCTTTTTGATATAGTTCCAGTATACTTGCATCCATGGCCTTCATCCCCATATACTCCGAAGAATAAATAATGCTGTTGAGCTGGTGAACCTTGGACTCCCTTATCAGATTAGCCACCGCATTATTTGTAAGCATGATCTCGAAAGCTGCAACCCTGCCCAGGACAGGGGAGGGGATGAGATGCTGGGATATGACAGCCTGGAGCTGCATGGAAAGCTGAATCCTTACCTGCTGCTGCTGGTTGGAAGGAAAGACATCGATTATCCTGTCGATGGTATTGGCAGCACCGGTGGTATGGAGGGTTGATAAAACCAAGTGGCCGGTTTCTGCGGCTGTCAAGGCTATTTCGATGGTTTCCAGATCCCTCATTTCACCTATCAATAAAACATCAGGGGCTTGTCTCAAGGCAGAACGAAGGCAAGAGACATAGCTTTCCGTATCCGTGTTTATTTCCCTTTGACTTACTATAGACTTTTTGTGCCTGTGAATAAATTCTATCGGGTCCTCAAAAGTCATTATATGACAGTTTCTTTCCATGTTTATCTTGTCAATTATGCATGCCAGGGTAGTTGATTTGCCGCTGCCCGCAGGGCCGGTAATAAGAATCAGTCCCTTGGTTTTTTTGTATAAGTTCATTACGACTTCAGGTATGCCCAGTTTCTCTGGGTCCGGAAGATCAAAAAACACAACTCTTATCACGGCAGCATAAGAATTGCGCTGCTTGTAGGCGCTCACCCTGAACCTGCCAAGCCCGGACAGGGAAAAGGAAAAATCCACATCTCCTTTTGTTTCCAGGATGCTCAAATCCTTTTCATCAGCAATCCTGAATATATCCTTTATAATTTTGTATGTATCGTCAGCAGTGAGAATTTCATCTTCAAAGGTTACAATATCCCCTAAAATCTTAAAGCTTACGGGTCTGCCTGCGATTATAAAAATATCTGAGGCTTTTTTTTCTATAGCCCTTTTAAAAACATCCATTATTTCCATCATTCTATTCCTTCCCACAATTCAATTATTTGGTCTTCATAAACAGGCAGTTCTATATTTGATAAATTCCAGCTTTCAATTTCATAGTAAACCCTGTCTTCATACACTATATTTAAAGTTACGCTAATTTTTTGGTTCTTTTGGCCGGTTGATTCATAGCTTACCTTTGAATTCTCTTCATCGACCTGGACACCGTCTATTTGAGACAATTTTCTGAATATGGCTGTTTTATCCCCGACTGCGTCAAGGCCATGCAAGACTTCGCTTATTTCCGCCAATTTTTCTTCCGCCTTGCCGTGAATATAGTAATAATCCGCAGTGATTTCCTGGGCTTTATTGGAAAGCTTCAAATCCGAATAAGCTGTTGTAAATGACAAGGCAGCAAAAATCATGAGACACAAAACTACGAACACTATTACCACAAGGGTTCCGCCCATTCCTACCGAAACATTGGTCCTTCTATTCATAGGCACCTCCGGTTAAGGGGAAAAACTTCTTGCTTTCCACCAAATATACATCCTGTCCGCCTTTTTTGATAAAAGGATAGGGTTTGGTCTTTTTTGCGGAAATACTTATGCTTACCAAAACCCCGAAATTTATATTTTCCTCTTCCACTGAAATGGTTACGGTATAGTCCTTACCCCTTCCTTGGACCCACTTTTCATCGAAATACTTGGTATATGTGATGGGGTTGTCTGAGCTTTTATCATCATAGGAATCATCTAAGAATTCATGCATTTCGGTTGGGTTTTTCAATGACTTGATAATTTCAATATCCGATTGGATGATAGCCCCGGCTGCCGCCTTGTCGTTGGCCCTTATCTGGGTAAACCTTGCAATGCCGAAACAGTTGAGCATAATGATTCCGGCTGCGGCAAATATTATGACCGAAAAGATGATTTCAAGCAGTGAAACCTTTGAATTGAGCGATATCTTGTTCATGGAGTCACCACCTTTGAATAGATGGATAAATAAAGCTCCGAACTTTTTTCATTGCTTGCTGCATAAAATCTATACAAATCGTCCCTGACTTTTTCAATGTTAAAAACATCCGCATCCACCAACTTCATCCCGTCCGACAAATCAAAGGTGTTTTCGGAATCGGTAAACATTTCATATATTCCGCCCTCGTAAAAGTATATCCAGGTTTGGTATTGTTCATCGTCGTACTCTTCATTCAAAACAAGGGCATTTTCTCCGTTTACCTGTTTTATTTCAACAGACCCGCTTTTGTCGGACTGCCTTAACTTGTTAGCTATGTAGGACAGGGAAACCCGCAGATTATAATTGGTATTTCTCTCTTCATTGATATTGTCATATATGTTTTTACCCAAAAAGATTATCAAAACAGACAATATGACAATAATAAGGTAGAGAAGCATTATTAATATAAAAGGAAACTGGTTCTGCTTTTCCATATTTCTTCCTTCCTGTTACCGGGCATTTTTAAGGAATACCTCCACCTCCGGAACTATGTTGGAGGCAAAGACACTGTAGCTTATAAAATATTTATCGTGGTCCACCAGCAAACCGTAGTTGTTTTCCAGGTATTCTATGTTTGGAGGATAAAAACCTTCAATGGCATAGCACTGAACGGCACTCCTTATAATCGCGTCCGATAAAATTTTATAGCCTTCCTTGTCGCTCCTTTTATGAGCATTATCAACGGCGATGTACATATACACAATAAGCAGTATTACAATAAGGACGGAAATAATCTTAAAATCCCTTTTCACCCTATCATTCCTTTCATCTACCCGATTGAGGACATTATGTTCATCAGGGGGAGCATTACCGAAATCAGTATGAGACCGATTATAACGGATAAAACACCCACTAAGACAGGTTCAACCAAGGAAATCGTGTTGTTGATGGCTTGCTCTGATTCATCTTCGTAAATATTGGCAAGCTTGTTCATGATAAGATCCATTTCGCCGACCCTCTGTCCCATTTTGAGCATCTGCATGTGCATGCCGTTGAAAAGAGCCAACTTATTGACCGAATCCAGGAAACTGACTCCCGCTTTCATCGAGTCCCTGCAGGATAGGATTTTTTCCTTAAGAATCGGATCTTCCACTATGTCCAAAAGCATATCAATGGAAGAATCCACATTCATGCCGCTGCTTAACAGCAGGGACATGGCCGATGCAAACCTGTATGCCGTAACTTTTTCCATAATTATTTTGGTTATGGAAAAAGAGCTTAAAAACTTATTGATGGTCTTTTTACCCTTTTCGCTTTTATTTAAAACATATAGAACAGCAAAAACCGCCATTATAGCCAGGACCGAAACCATGGCTATCCTTCCGGCCATTATGCCTCTTGAGAAGGATACCGCAACAGACGAATCAGTTGCAGAAGCACCAAGCTCTTCCAGCATTCCTTCGAAAATGGGGAAGATTTTGGTCACCAATAAGATAATAACAAAAGACATCATAACAAAAAGCATGGCAGGGTAAAAAACAGAATTTCGGAGCTTTCCTTTCAGGTAGTTTTCCCTTTCATAATATAAGGACAAGGAGCTCATAACATCTTCAAGCTTGCCGGTTGCATTCCCGATCTGGGTCATATTCACTATATATGAAGGAAAATAACCGGAGCTTTTCATGGCCTCATGAAGGGGAACCTTTTCGGACAACTTGCTTTTTATGTAATATAGAGCGTTTTTTACATTGCCTTCTTCAATATCATCATACATCCAGTCAATGCCGTCTTTGATAAGCATTCCGGACTTGAGCATCATTGCAATCTGTGTGCAGAAAAAAGATAATTCAGAGGATGACAACTTTTTTTCTACCGGTTTTTCCATAATAACCTCACACCTTTGATTTTTTAATAATTATATTATATGTACATTCAAAATTCAACAAAATTTTCAGTTTTTCGCGCTTTTATGGAAGCGTCAAGTGTCATTGCTATGAACACCACATAGTGTCATCCTGAGGGCTTTAGCCCGAAGTATCTATCGGCTCAAAAAGTCCTCAAAAAAATGTTAGAAACCCTGTTGACTTTAAATAACAGTTATGGTAAACTAACAAAGCTGTCGCCTGAAAAGGACTGAAAAATTTAGAAAAAATTAACAGTTGACAAGAAAAAACGACGGTGCTAAACTAATATTCCCGCTGAGGGAGATGCAGATAATTTTAATTAGCAGTTGACAAATACCCTTGAGGTATGATAAACTATTAAAGCTGTCACAAAAGACAGCAGTCAAGAATATAGTAGTAAAAAATCGAACCTTGACAATAAAACAGCATAAGAAACCTTTGAGTACGCAAGACTTCCAGGAGAAGAAAATTGCGACGAATGTTCCAAGTAAATTAGAACAAAGAAGAAAAAAGCGAAAGCGAAAGCTTGAGCA
>Ga0208695_1002296_pt1 | contig 14173 bp, 14 predicted proteins | sample AD_UKC111_MetaG_FD_184449 | JGI IMG/M metagenome (GOLD analysis project Ga0208695, IMG submission 184449) | Active sludge microbial communities of municipal wastewater-treating anaerobic digesters from Hong Kong - AD_UKC111_MetaG (SPAdes)... | ecosystem: Engineered > Bioreactor > Anaerobic >... | reverse complement strand
GATGTACCAGCATAAAGTCCTTCACCCCTTAAATTTAAATAAATTAAAATACCCAAAAGCAAAAAAATTCCCAAAAAGTAACGCTTTTGGTTTGTCTGTACAGTTAAAGCACACCTATTTTAATATTGCCTTTTTTAATTATACTTATTCAAAAGCAGTAGCATAAAGCAAAAAAATCTACTACAATGCAATATATAATGTTAACATACCAATAAATGACTGTCAAGCATAAACTGATAAAATTGGTATGTATTTTGCTAATTTTTCTGTTTTTTGATTTGTCAATATATATTTTTGCAATTAAGAAACTGCGTCGCATTATTCTTCAAATATGAAAAAAGGTGCCGCTAACTGCTTAAATAGTTTTGCGGCACCCTCCAGAATCAATAAAATATAGCGTGTCAGTTTTTTATATCCTGTATATATCCCTGAACTTTTCTGCCTGCATGACCTTTTTGCAGCTGCTGCAGTAATCTACTTCAGACTTCTCTCCAAGCTTTTTCTCCATAAAATCAATATACTCCCTTGGTGCGTAGTGTTTCCCGCACCTTTTGCACCTTAATAGTTCAAAGGTTTTCCCCCATATTGTCCTGGTACCGTTGAGTTCTTCTGCCTTAATAGCCTTAGTCGGACATACCTCTGCGCATGATCCGCACCCTATGCAAACAGCCGAAGGCTCGTCATAAGGGGTTGATACTTTTTTATCTGTTCCCCTGCCAACTGTTGAAATTGCATTGGCTCCCAGTTCTTCACAAGCCCTGGTGCACAGTCCGCATAATATGCATTCTTCTTCCTGAATATTCAGCAGCTCTGACGGCCACAACCCGTACGCTTTGGCAAAATTGCTCAGGTGCTCATTTTCAGGGGCCCGGGAAAGCAGAAGCTTCATTATTGTTTTTCTTATTCCGATAATTCTTTGACTGTTGGTTATGACCTCCGCTTCGTGAGTTATGGGATATATGCAGGAAGCTACGACCCTGGTTTTGTTTCTTTCAATCAGCTCCACCACACAAATCCTGCAGCTTCCGATCCCGGGAAGGGCATCGCTGCTGCACAGGGTAGGGATATCGATTCCGTTACGCTTCGCTACAGTAAGTATGTATTCACCAGGTTCAGCTTCGCAATTCCTGCCATCTATAATAATTCTCATTTCTCCGCCCCCCTTGCCGTATGTATTGCTTTAAAGCTGCATATATCAATACAGCTGCCGCATCTGATGCATTTGGAAACATCAATACTGTGAGGTGCTTTCAACTGGCCGCGGATTGCATCGGCAGGACAGCTTTTTTTGCAGATACCGCATCCCCTGCAAAGATTTTCATCAATTTCAAACATGGTCAATGGCTTGCATACCCCTGCCGGACAGTTTTTGTTTAATATATGCTCCAAATATTCATCCATGAAGTATCTTATCGTAGTTATTACAGGATTTGGTGCAGTTTTGCCCAGGGCGCAGAGAGAAGCTTCTTTCATCATTTCGCCGAACTCTAAAAGGAGGTTGATGTCACTTTCCTTGCCTTCCCCTCTGGTTATGCCCTGGAGGACATTCAGCATCTGCCTCAGGCCTTCTCTGCATGGAACGCACTTACCGCAGGATTCTTCCGATAAAAACTTGATATAGTACTTTGCCACTTCTACCATACATGTCCTGTCGTCCATTACTATCATTCCCCCGGATCCCATCATGGATCCCACACTTTCCAGAGAATGAAAATCCACTTCCAAATCCAGATATTTTTCCGGTATGCAGCCCCCGGAGGGTCCCCCTGTCTGGACAGCCTTGAACTTCCGGTCGCCTATTATTCCTCCGCCTATATTCATTATCAATTCCCTCAGGGTTGTACCTAACGGAACCTCCACAAGCCCTGTATTCTTCACCTTTCCCACCAGTGAAAAGACCTTTGTTCCTTTTCCGTACTCAGCCCCTATACTATTAAACCACTCGCAGCCTTTATTTATTATTTCCGGGATATTGGCCCAGGTCTCAACATTGTTCAGCACAGTAGGTTTTCCCCACAGCCCTTTCTTCGTTGAATGAATATATTTTGCCCGCGGCTCACCAACTTTCCCCTCTATCGAAGCCATAAGGGCTGTAGATTCACCGCATACAAACGCTCCACCGCCCCTGACGATGTTTATCCTGAAGCTCATTCCGCTTCCCAGAATATCCTCTCCCAGAAAGCCATGCTTCTCGGCTTCCTGGATTGCTGCAGACATATTCTTAAGAGCAAGCCCATACTCATCCCTTATATAAATATAGCCTTCCTCAGCTCCCACTGCATGTGCGCAAACAGCCATTCCTTCTATTATACTGTTCGGATCGCCCTCCATTATGCTCCTGTCCATGAAGGCTCCAGGATCTCCTTCATCTCCGTTGCATATTACATACTTCGGGCTGCCTTCAGAGTTTTTGCATTCTTCCCATTTTATACCTGTGGGAAATCCGGCGCCTCCTCTGCCTCTGAGTCCCGATTTCTTTATTATGCCTATTATCTCCTCAGGACTTAATTGAAAAAGGGCTTTCTTCAGTGCTGAATATCCTCCCCTCTCGATATAATCGTCAATATTTCCGGGGTCGATTTCACCAATATTCCTTAGAGCAATTTTATATTGTCCTTTGTAAAAATCCGTCTCCTTATGAGACCTGAAACTTTTTCCCGTTGTATTGTCATGATAAAGCAGCCTGGCAACCACCTTGGTGTCCAGCACTGACTTTTCAATTATCTCCGGTACATCTTCCATTCTTACTTTGAAATATGAAATATCATCCGGCTGTATTTTAACTATAGGCCCTCTTTCACACAGCCCATTGCACCCGGTTGATTTAACCACTGCTTCTACTGCAGCTGCATCACTTAACCCTGAAAGATGCTTTATAAACTCTTCATAGACCTTCATACTGCCATTGGCCACACATCCGGTTCCACAGCAGACAAGTATCTTCTTTTTTTCAGCAGAGATTAAATCACTCATTGTCTTTACCTCCGCATTCGTTTATAATATCCCGCAGCTTTGCGGGAGTGACTTTCCCATAATATGTTTCGTTTATAACCATTACCGGAGCTATGGCGCATGAACCAAGGCAATTAACTGTCTCCAGAGTGAACTCACCATCCCGGGATGTCTCTCCCGGTTTTATTCCCAAAAGCTTTTCAAGCTCATCCATTATTAATTGAGAGGATCTTATATGACATGCCGTTCCGTCACATACCTTAATTACATTTCTTCCTTTTGGCCTTAAGCTTAACGATTTATAAAAGGTAGCCATGCCGTACAGCTTGCACAGAGGCACATCCAACTGTTCCGAAAGTACATTCATAGCTTCCCTTGGTATATGGTTATACTCTCTTTGTATATCCTGAAGCATCGCCAGGATATTTTTCCTATCACTTTCATATTTTTTCACAATATCATAAAAATTGTACATTTTCATACCCCTCCTACAAGTGATGATATCTTCAGCCTCCTGCTACCCTCGGGAATATGCTTATTTCATCATTCTCTTCAAGCCCGGTGTCCAGGCCTTTCAAATGCTCAATATGCCTCCCGTTTATAAGAATTATTATATCCTCACTCAGCCTGTCCCCGGCAAGAAGCTTTTCAGAGAAGCCTTTACCATATTTGCTGCATAACTTATTCAACAGTTCTCTTAAGGTATGGCAACCTTCAACGCTTATTTCCTTTGAACCGGTATAATCTCGGATTAATGCGAAAAATTTTATAATCATATATTACCTCCCGCAAAATAATGGGAGGGCGGCTATTCAGGCCACCCTTCCCTATCACCGCAGCCTACAGTGCCAGTTCTTTTTTCTTTTCCCCGGTAGGCACACCTGCTTCATCCCAGCCTCTTACCTCATAATATTCTTTCAGCATCGTATCCAGCTCCACTACCTTTCCCTTCCCGGGGCCGTTGGGCAGCGGCTCTTTAAGCAGCCTTTCAGGCAGGGTGTCATCCTTCTTTGTAAAGCCTGCCTTAAGATTGAATAATCTCTCCAGGTTCCATATCCTCTCTCCGGCTTTCAACACGTCCTCATCACTGAGGTCCATGCCTGTAGCGCCCCGCAGCATATCCGAAATCTCTTTGAGCCCTATGCCAAAGGTGGTGAACAGGCATATGCCTACTGAATCCACAACAGCGGTCAGGTCCTGGAAGGTCTTGAGCCAGCCGGCTTTATCCTTAGTTACCAGTGGATCCAGCTTAACGGGAATTCCCAATATTTCAGGCGAGGTCAAATATCCTCTTACATGGCAGCCTCCTCTGTTGGAGGTGGCATATTCAAGGCCCATGCCCTGGACTCCCCTGCCGTCATAAGCAGGCATTTCCTGCTTCTTTACAGACATTGACAGTTCCGGATGGCCATAGCTTTCTGCCAGCCTGTAGGAGCCTTCTGCCAGCTTGTTTCCGAAACCTTCCCTCAGGCCTGTTTTTCTGGTTAATTCAACTATCGCATCAGCATCGCCGAAATTCAGGCTTCTCCCGATTTCTTCCCTTTTAATCAGGCCCTTTTCATACATCTCCATGGCACATGCTATAGTTGAACCCATAGTTATAGGATCTATACCCAGTTCATTGCAGGTAAAATTAGCTTTACAGATAGCAGCCAGGTCCCTTACTCCGCAATCCGCTCCGTAGGACCAGGCAGCCTCATACTCCGGCCCTTCGCCGAAGCTCTTGAATTTTCCCTCCGGTACCCTGGTTACTCTTCCGCAGCCCATGTTGCAGCCAAAACAGCCTTTATTCTTAACAAGGTACTTTTCAACAAGAGCTTCTCCGCCTGTTTCATCCGCATGCTCGAAGTATCCTCCGTCCCTCCAATTCCTTGTTGGCAGAGCACCAGACTGGTTCAGTATATTCACCAATATCTCGGTACCATAGGTAGGCAGGCCTGTTCCTGTTACAGGATGTTCTTTAAGCTTCCTTCTTGCATCCATGCAGCTTTCAAGGAATTCCTCAGGCCTTGCTGCCTTTATGGATTTTGTTCCTCTTGCAACAACAGCTTTGAGCTTTTTAGATCCCATTACCGCACCAAGTCCGGAACGTCCCGCTGCCCTGTTCTTGTCATTCATAACAGTAGCAAATAGCACCTTCAGCTCCCCTCCGGGGCCTATGCATGCTACTCTTGCGTCCTCTGCGGTCTCCTTCAACAGTTCATCGGTGGTATCAAAAACTGTTTTGCCCCAAAGATGTTCTGCGGATCTTAATTCAACCTCATCGTCATTTATATATAAATATACTGGTTTGTCAGATTCTCCTTCGAAAATGATACCGTCATATCCGGCATATTTCAGCTCCGGCCCGAAATGCCCGCCGGAATTTGAAGCACCGATTGTACCGGTCAAAGGCGCCTTTGAAACTACCTCATACCTCCCGCTGCTGCCTGCAAAGGTTCCGGTCAAAGGCCCCGTCATAAATACCAGTTTGTTTTCAGGGCTGAAAGGATCAACCTTCGGATCAACCTCATCCATAATTATCTTTGTACCAAGGCCTCTTCCTCCCAGATAGTTCCTGGCATCCTCAATATTTAAAGCCTCTTTTGTTATAGTTCCGTCAGTCAGATTAACTCTTAACAATTTTCCGGTCCAGCCAAACATCATTCATTCACCTCCCCAAAAAGCTCTTTGAACTTTTCAGCCATTTTCTTCTTTTTGTCAAGGTTTACTGCTGTTGCCTCTACATAGGCGATAGCTCCTGATGGACAGAATTCGGCACATTTGGGCTCCCCTTCACATAAGTTGCATTTGACCATTTCCTTTTGTATGGTATTGTAGCTTATGTTGCCTACGGGGCAAGCACTTATGCACATTTTGCAGCCGATGCATTTGCTGCTGTCAATAAGCACACTCCCATCCTCCGATTTGGAAATTGCAAATGTGGGGCAGACCTTCATACAGGAAGGCTCTTCGCACTGCATGCACATCAAGGGCACCGCCAGTGCAGCCTCATCATAGGCGAATACAGAAACTGCAGCATTCCTTGGATTGAATTCCTTGTACTTTCCAAAGGAACAAATGAGTTCACAGCTTCTGCAGCCTATGCATTTTTCGGGTGAAATCATAAGAATCCTACTCAAATTGCTTCTGGCTACTGTAATATACCAGTGCCAGTTCCACCTCCTTTATTTAATTTAGTAATAAAAAAAGTTCAGCAGTACTGCGGCATGATTTCACCGCATGTACAACTGAACTCCTTTGCTGAAAGGCAGGCATGGGAATTACTCCCCATACCCTGACGCCCGAGAAAGCCCTTGCAGGTTTCCAGGGGTCGGAGTCTATATAAATGTACATTTTGCATATCAGTAGATTCTATTTGTATTGAAACAGGAATATTCTGCTTTGGAGAAGTTTTTTTGAATTTAATAATATACAGCTGCCACTTTCCTCAAATACGGTATGAAAAATGATGTGAAAATGAGATATGATAATCATTGCTGCAACCTTAGTGCTTGTCCTAAAACGGCAGTGGCAGGAACTGTTACTCTATGATAATATTATAACACAGCAATATGAATTGTAAATACAAGCTTATTATTTCGACAGCGAGTACAATGCACCCAGCACAGCGGCAGTATATGAAGCTGCTGACAATAGTGCGATTGCAGCTATCTCAAGCTTGAAAACTGCTCTCTGTCTTGCTTTGTTTACTGCCAGCATATTTTTCACCGACTCAAGCTCCTTCTGTATATCCTCCACTCTCTGGTATCTGTCCTCAGGCTTGCTTTCCATACATTTGGAAATTATCCTGCCGATATCGGATGCTGCCTTGCTCTTGCTGTGCCCCACGCTGTAATCGGCACTTCCGGGAAGCCTGCCATACAGCAAATGATATATTGTTACTCCCATGTTATATATATCTGTTCTCTGATCTGTCCTTCCCCACTTTATCAACTGCTCCGGTGCCGCATATGCACTTGTACCTGCAAAGAAGGTATCTCCGGATTCATACTCGCGATACTCCTGAGATATCCCAAAGTCAACCAGCACCAGTCTGCCGCCCTGTGCAAGCATAATATTAGACGGCTTCATATCCCTATATATAATAGGCCTCGGCTTTATGCCGTGCAGGTATTTCAGTATATTACACAGCTCCAGAAACCAGTCTGTTACTGTATCGATATCAAAACTGCCATGCCTTTTAAGCAGTCTGTCCAAGGAGGAGCCCTCAATATTGCTTTCTACAATATAAATACCCTGATTATTGCGGAATACGTCAACAACCCTTGGCAGGCTGGGGTGGTATAACCTTTTCAGTATCTCAATCTCCGACAAGGTTTTATCATTTATCTTGTCCGGCGGAATGTACTTTACAGCCCATTTGTTTCCGATTTCAATATTGGTGCATAAATAGACAGAGCCTGTTCCGCCTTTACCCAGAAGCCTTTCTATCCTGTACTTACCATTTAATACATCTCCGATTATCATCTTTCACCCTCCATTGCACAGTACCATCATTCCAGGGGTGCCGTATCATCACAGGGGGCTGCTGCAGTAGTTGCATCCTCAATACCATCCGCTCCGGTCAGCCTGAAGGTTATCACTTCTTCACAGTCCAAGTTCTTTCGGCAGCTCTCGTTTCTATGTCTTCTGATTATGTGCAGGGTAAGTATAAGGTTTAAAATAAGAGTAAAAACTCCGATAAATATGTAAATCATATGAAGTTCCATAAGGGTACCTCCGACATGTGCTGATTTTACAGTTCTTCCTGCCTTCTGAAAACATATTCGTAATTTGAAAACCTTATTCTGTCATTATCCTTTATTCCGTATTTCCTATTGCTGGGAATTCTTACGCCATTCACAAAAGTTCCATTTTTTGAGTTAAGATCTCTTATGTAATAAAGCCCTTCGTTAACTGTAATTTCTGCATGAAGCTTTCCTATTGTGCTTTCCTGTATGATATGGTCTGCCATACTGCCTAATCTTCCTATTATGAAACTATCCTTGTTGATTATCACCCTTTCAACCCTATTGGGCCCTATGCTTTCAATATATGGACGGCAATCCTTCGGAACTTCAGAAATGCAAACTGTATCACAGGCTTTCACTATATCCGGCGATGAAAGCACCGGTTTATACTTGCCCCTAAGGACTTTATCATGGCGGCCTGCACTTCTTTTTGCATTATCTTGTGCAATAAGCTGAGTATAGTCTGTTGCTGCTCTCTTACCCCGGTTGTCCGATATCTTATTAATTACGAAAATATCCAGCGCGGCTGAAATAATCACTACACCTGCAATGGATACAATATCTCCCATTTCCCGGGATATCAAAAATAGGCATACAGCAGCTGCAGCTATTAAAAAAATCGGCTGCAGCAGCAAGATGCTTCGGATATTCCTGCTTTTTCCCGCATCTTCATAAACCTTTTCCTTCGGGCTTCTGCTGCAGGGTATGCTGATAAGAGCAGTTGCCTCTTGATTAGCTGCCCCTTGCCCATATTCATATAATTCTCCGCTGTTCCTCAAATCCACTATCAATCTGTTAAAATCAATGAGACTGAATGTATCTGATTTTAAATAATTCAATATCCTCTGCAGATAATTATCCCTTGCATTATCATCTGCATTGGATGAATTAACCACAATATCCTTGAAAAAGGATCTTAAAACCTCCGTTGAATTCCTATTGCAGGAAACCGGTACATATAATAACGAAGCTTCCGCCGTCGCAGGATTAATAAAAATATAATCCGGATGGATGATGAAGCCGGAAAGGTCCAATAAGTAATTACTACTAAGCATCAGGTTTTTTGCAATGCTCCTGAGTAAATCCAAAAGCTCCTTCCTGTTGAGGCTTTTTCTTTCAATGTAATGGGATAATGATATTTTAGAGGTTATATTATAATAGATAAAGGTATTTTCATTTTCCCGCCTTACATGGAATGATACAAAAGCAGAATTCGGATTCTGACATAGTATCTCTACCTGATGCTTCAACAGTATAGATTCACTGTCAAGCTTAAGAACCAAAAAACTGCCGGCAGCATTATTATCATAACTGTATTCAAAATCTAATATTGTATTTTCCACAGCAACTACCCCCCCGGTTTAATTAAGGTATTATTACTGCCAGTACTCCTGCCAGTATAAAAGGAGCAAATGGTATTTCACGTTTCTTATTATCAGGATTCAGGCATATTAATACCATGCTGAATAAGCCGCTTAGAATTGCAGAAATCAGCATTGCGGAGACAGTGCTTTCAAAGCCCAGGAATATTCCTGAACAACCAAAGAGTTTTACATCTCCAAGTCCAAGGCCGCCCTTAGTAATATAATGAATAAGAAGCAGCACCAATCCCGCTGTCACACCGCCCAAAATGCTGTTTAAAAATTCTCTTTGCGGGTCAATCAGCACAAAGGCCAGTCCTGCCACAGTACCTGCAAGCACCAGCTTATCCGGTATTCTCTTCTTTCTGATATCAATAATTGCTGCTGCAGCAAGTAATATGACAATTGCTAAGTATGGAAAATGATGACTCATAACACCCTCCCAATGAGTATTTACCCTATCCCAGCGGTTTGCATACCTTGCATGGGGTATAACCCGACTCTTCGGCTTCTTCAATTATTATTGGGATCTTACTTTTCCTAAGGTACCGGCAGTTCCCTTCATGGAAGCGGATACCCGTCCTTGTTATAAATACAATGCTGCCTTCCGGTTCCAGGTTCAAACCCTCTTCCTCAGCCGTAAGTATTCCGAAACTGCCGTTAATCCATGCCCTTTCCACAGCTGTATGAATCATTCTTATATTGAAAGGCTCAATAAAAGGAAGGCTCACCAAATATTCGTACTCCAACTGCAGAACAACATCATCCTTGCTGAAATCCTTTCCCGGAATCAACCCAAGTTTACTATATATTGCACTTGGTGACCTTGCATTATATTCTTCCTTGCCCTGAGGGAACTCAACAAGCCGCAGCCTTATATTCTGCCGATTAATCAGCGGGCTTTCCAGGTGTTCCTTGATAAGCGCTTCGGCAATATAATATTTGGCAGCAGACTTCATGTCCCAATATGCAGGTGTTATTTTACCGACAACATTTCCTATTGCGCCTTTACTGTAATCCTTTAATATGTCCTGCATTGCATCAGTGATGTCTGTTCCTTTAAGCTCCCCCGATACAATAGCTTTAAGCAAGTTATCAGAGCTGTTTCCCGAAATTTTCCCTGCCAGCTTTTCCAGTTCTTCTTCAAGAGTAGGTATTTTTGCATTCCCATACTCTTGAAGCTTTTCATCCTCCAATTCATTAATGAAGGATATGGGATATGCGGCTGCAGCTATCTCCTTGGTTGCTTCATTTACAGCATGATCAAGCACCATCTCGGTACATGTGAGCTTGATAAGAAAAAGCAACAGAAAAAAAACGCTTATGAAAACCGGAAATACAGCACAAGCCTCTACTGTTATTGAACCTTTGGAACGTAATTTCTTACCACCTTTATGCAATTTCAACCACCCTAATAGCCTACATATATTTGCTTACGTATTAAATACCTTCCGTTTTCAAAACTGCCGGGCAACAGCCTGTCAACCTTAAGCAGGGGAAGAAAGAAAAGATTTACCTTCGCCTTAACAGAGGCAGATATGACGGTGCTGTAATCTCCCAGCCTGAAATCCGACCTTGGAAGCCCTGTATTTGCATCTACAACCTGCTTTATGTTTACTTGAATAAGTTGTCTTGCCCTTCTCAGAATTTCTTCCTCCGGCTTCATCAGAAGCAGTATCTTTAAATGGTCTGAATACTTTAATTTAACTGCCGGAAAGCTCTTCGGACATATTGGCACAGGCTCGCCGTTAAGCAAATTGAAAATGTCCAAACTTGAGTCAAGAGCACCTTCGGCAAGGGCAAATGCCAGCCTTTGAGGCGGAAATACTACAGTGCTCCTAATAAAAGCATCTATTGTATCTAATGCAAACCTCAATGCCCAAACCTGAAGCAGCACCTTTGTTACTATATAATACTCGGTGTTTTTTATCGGACTGTATCCTTCCTCAATGTCTGATCCGCTGATGATATACTCCACTTCACCCTTCCTGAAGTAATGACCCCTCTCTGTCTTGGAGGTCAGGAAGGTATACTTGTCCATTACGTATTCAATGGTATTTACCTTTTCCAATGCGTTTGATGCGACATCTTCAATTGCTTTTACAAGTCTTTCCAAGGTTTTAATTATCGCATCATTGCTTCTCTCAGCTTCTTCTTCCTGCATTGATGAGCTGAAATATATACTTTCATCCATTTCGTCAGGATTCTCACCGGTTATCAGACTGCTATCTTCAAATTCTTCGGGCCCTATCAGCCAATCCTTTTCAAGCCTCCTGAACAATGCTTCCTCAATTTCTTCTTTTGTCTTGCTAATAAAGCTTTTCATTTCTTCCGCCTTCTTGTCCGGCAACTGTGCAGCCTCTTCCTTCAAGGAATAGCCCTCAAGAGAAATCCTTCCAAGCTTTATTTTCAAATCTGACATTTTCTCATCAACTTCTGATTCCAGCTGCCTTATTTTATCTTTAACCTTATCTATATCTTCTCTGGTTTCATCTATCTCGTCCGCAATATCGGCATCATCCTCCTGAACACCCGAGAGCTTTTCTTTTAATTCATTCAGCTCATCCTTAAGGCTTTCAAGCTTTCCTTCCATAAGCTCAAGCTCCTTCTGCAAGGGCTTAACCAGCAGTAGTGTCTTATCTATCTCCTCTATATACATTTGAATCCCCGGAGTCAGGTTTTCGCTGTTTTCCTTTATGCTGTCAAACTCCCGGGACTGATTCCCGATGAACTGGCCTTCCTCAGCCTTAATGTTAGTATCATCCCTGCTTTGAATATAATCAGCAAGAAGACCTCCGGCATTCCCATTGTAAACTAAGCTGTTGATTTCCAAGGTTTCCGACAGCTCATCCCTTATTTCTTCAAGTTTTTTTGCGCTTAAATTTGTCAGCTTCTTCTTAATTCCTGCAAGTCTCGTATTTACCTCACTTACCTTGGCTCTCAGCTCACTTGCCTTATCTCTTGTAATCTTCTCACATTTTGCGAATTCAATCCCTTTATTCAGCTTAATATTCTGCAGCTGCTCTATCAGGCTGTCAGCTGATGAAATTGCTGTTCTGTACTTCATATATTCCTGGACCTGCAGCTTGAAAGCCTCATGCTTCAACAGGTTTTCCATGCCTTGTATTTCAATATCCTCATAATCTATACTGATATCTATGAATTTTATGTCCTTATGCCGCTCCTTTAGATTTACACTCATATATCTATAAAAGTCCTCTTTTACATTTCCTTCTGCAGCATTCACTCCATATATTCCATAGCTGCCCATAAGCTCACTGTCATAGCCTGCCAATACAGACCTGGCTGAGGTGTTCAACGCACTCTGAACCCTTCGGTCGGCAGCCGTAATTCTCACAATATCAATTACTGTTCCTGCAAAAATTATCAGAGACATGAAAATGAGCGCCAGAAAAACAGTAATTGCCCCTTTCTCTCTTCTTATGCTGCCATCCCTTTGATACATTCGCCTCTCTCCTTTGGTAACAGATCATCTCAACGTATTGCCCCTATTCTGCCTGCCAGTTCACTGAGGTCAAGCTTCTCTCCAAACCTCTTTGATAACTCCAGCATAAGGTCAACATTCCTTATATACTCATCAGGTTCTGTTACTGCTGCTGTGGATTGAGCACTCAAAGTCAGAGTATCCTTACCGTCAAAGAATTCCTTTATGCCGCCTAAAGGCACCTTAATCTCCTGGATTAACTCAACTTTGAGACTTCCCCTAAGAGCGTTGTTATTGAATGTAACCCTTATTCTTGTACTCTCGGGCTTTAGGATTGTGCTTTCAATCCTTTTGCACAAGGCCCCCCCAATCAGAAGGGTTTTATGTCCGGGCAGATTTTCCCCGGTATCCATTTTAAAAACCACCCTGGTTTTGCCATTTTCAGATGCCTCTCTTTCAAAATATCCTTCATAAGTTGTACTTGAAAACAGCAGATTGTCAAAAATTCTGTAGCCTATGGAATCTTCAGGCTTTTTATTGTTTATTCTTCCATCCTCCATATTTTTTCTGCTGTCAAGCCATAACTCCGCCCCCTGCTGAGCAGCAAATGAGGCAAAGCTTTCAAGGCTTGCCCTTTGCCCCATGTATAAGAATGTAAACAAAAGTGCCAATACGGCCAGCATAATAGTCACAAACACCATGGAGGCTTCAATAGTATAGCTTCCCTTATCACATATATGCTTGTCCAGTAATCATCACCTCCGCACCCTTTTCAGGAAGTATATATCCTGTACAAGGCACTAGTCCTCCGGCACTGGTGCATCCATGTTAACTTCCAGATTTTCTACAGTAGGAGCAGTATTAATAAAATTACTTATAACCTTCTGCACATAAGCAGTTATCGACTTTCTGAAGAGCAATGCTATTCCTACAAGAATTGCAATAATTACCACAATCTCAACCGTGCTTATGCCATCCTCCTCAACAATAAATCCTTTTACTTCCTTTAACATTCTACTACCTCCTTATACAATTTCTATTTGGCATTCCTTTCTCCAGCGGCCCGCTCAAATCCCGCGTCTCATATTTACAGATACCTTAACTGCATAACTGCAGGGAGTATTACAATAATAAGTATTCCTACAAACATAATCATCAGTGGAAGCACCAGCTTGGTTGAAGCCTCTTCTCCCAGCCTCTTCGCCATATTCTTTCTAACCTGCCAGCATTCATTCGATTGAAGCTTCAGCAGTGGGACCAAATCACTATTGCCTTTTTTCAGGTTCTGTATCACAGCAGTAATGAACTTGGTTATTTCCTTTACCCTGCATCGTCTTGCAAAATCCTCATAAGCTTCCATTTCAGGCTTTCCGTTCTTAATCTCAATATAGGTTGTTCTTAGTTCTTCATATAGAGGAGTTATGTTTTTTCTGTCCCTGACAATCTTCTCCCAAGCCCTGGGTACAGTCATTCCTGCATTGATAAGGAGCACCATCTTATTAAGAAAATCAGGGAAATCGTATCGGATATTAAAATTCCTTTTTTTGATTTTTTCATCCAACTCTCTGTCTGAAGCATAGAAAACAATCCCCAGCGCTGACAATGCAAATATTGCATAGCTGATATCAGGCTTTTCCATTAATGCCCCCAACAGAGTAACTGATAACAGTGCAATAATCATG
>Ga0208695_1002295_pt1 | contig 14173 bp, 6 predicted proteins | sample AD_UKC111_MetaG_FD_184449 | JGI IMG/M metagenome (GOLD analysis project Ga0208695, IMG submission 184449) | Active sludge microbial communities of municipal wastewater-treating anaerobic digesters from Hong Kong - AD_UKC111_MetaG (SPAdes)... | ecosystem: Engineered > Bioreactor > Anaerobic >... | reverse complement strand
TTGCATTATTGACATAGGTTGCAGAATTGGAACTACCATAAGCAGCATCACCATCATCTTCAGAATATACTTTTACTGAGGGGCTATTTGGCCATCTTGCATTATTACTGCCAGACATGAACCATACACAACCAGTAGGCAATGCTCTATCTTGAGGATTATTCAATAAAAAGCCTTTTGCTATTACAGAACTTAAATCCCATTTTCCATTACCGTTAATTACATTATCGAGATGTCTGACTAATTTATCTTCAAAATAGGTACAAATTGGGTCAGCTAATTGTCCGTCAGGTCTTTCCACCACTTCTATTTGAGCAGTTTCTTTTATTGGGTGCAAATACGTAATATTGTCTTGAATAATTTCTTCGAAAACATAATATGCCATTACTTTGGTCGTCCAATAATTATCTTTTTTGGATAAGAATAAAAGATAAGTTTTGTTTTCATCCAAAGATATATCTCCTGCTACTCTAAAAGATAATTCTTTTGTATCATACTTAAATGACATCAAATCAATTTCTTGATTGTGTAGATTTTTATTCCCTTTTATGATTTGTGTTAATGATATTTGGGTCAAATATCTATTCAGCCCATTAATCTCAGCTTGATAGTTCTTTGTCACTTTTGCTAAAACTACCATATCCGAAGCTTTACCTAAGTCTCCAAGATTAATATATGGGGATACTGTGGTTGCATTCAAACCAATGGATATTATTACAAATAGAATATGTAATATAATTTTATTGAATTTCATTTATATAAGAATTTTACTTAAATTAAAAAAAGCACTCAAATTTACAAATCTGAGTGCTTTTTATTTACATTTTCTTTAATAAAATTATCGCCTTATTTCAAGATAACCTGTATAAATTTTATTACCTGCACTTGGTCCAAGATTGATATGATAGAAATATGTACCATCAGGTAAAGTTTTTCCATCCCAATCCCCTTTCCAAGCATTTACATTTGTATAATTTTTCTGACATAACACCCTATGACCCCATCTATCAAATACATCCACCTGATTTCCAGGATAGTTTTCAATGCCAATGATGGTGAATCCATCATTTACATTATCCCCATTTGGCGATATTGCATTAAATATGATAAAGGTATCGCAAAGTACTGTAATACAAACATTTGCAGTATCAAATCCTATTCCATTTGTAATATAATAAGTGAATGTATCTAATCCGCAGAAGTTTTTATTCGGCACATATACAAATTTAGTAGAATCAGCCAAGTCTTTTGAAACCGTCCCATGTAATGGCAAACGAACAACGCCTATGCCAGTTAATGTTCCATTTATGGTATCATTTGGCAATACTGCTATTGTAACTGATTTTCCAAATGAGGTTGAAACTGTATCACAATCATCTACTGCTATTGGATTGATCTTGTTGGTATCTCTTGTTACCATCACAATTAATATAGTAGTATCGCAGGTTACTTGATTACATAGCACTAGACAAGCAGTATCTTTACCCTCCTTCAATCCTGTAATTTTCACACACCATGGACTTGTTGTAAACAAATCAAATTTGACATTATCTACCGAATTTGGCTCACAAATATTCTTCAATGAAATGATATTGTTGCAAGATAATTCTGATGTATCCAGACAAATAGTATCCATTTGACCCACCATTATCATAGATCTTATGGTATCAATCACAGGATTTCTTGCATTTATTATCAGAATTGTTGTATCGCAATATTTTCCAGATTTATCACAAATTACAATACATGCTGTATCTGAACCAACTAGCTCAGCAGTTATTGCAATACATCCAGATAAGCCAATTGTATCAAATTGAATATTTGTTCCTGATAATGTTGGGCATATATTCACTATCGTCCCTACTCCACCTTTGAATAGTGTGGTGTCTAAACAAATGGTATCCAAACATCCAGCCATTAGACTTTGCCTTATTGTATCAGTTTTAGGCAATACACAAATTATATAAGTGAAAGTATCACAGACATTTGTGGTTTTATTACACATTTGCAAACAGAAGGTATCAACCCCAAGTTTTGCACCTTTTATCGAAACACATATTTGATTGAGACCATTTGGTAGGATTTCATATGAAATATTACCATCAGATGCCTCAGGACATAAATTCTTGATAGAATCAATTGCAATATCTGTAACATCTATACAAATTCTGAAAGAATCTCTTTCCACAATACAAGTGTCAAATACAATGTTTTTAGCTTTAGTACAAGTTACTTTTATCATTGCTGTATCCGAACAGCCAGTCATTGTATTGCTAAATGTAACTAAATGCATTCCAGTATCTAACTTAATTTGAATTCCTTTCAAATTTGGGGTCAGATAGCAAGTATCTATTGGTCCAACGTATGGATTTCCATTGTCATAAATTACTACTTTTGGCACATCAGCAGGATTTATACCAATACATATCATTGCTAAGGAATCACAATCTGAAATATTAATTATTGGTAATCCATTATAAAACAAAGGAATAACATTTACTTTCAAAGTATCCTTGCATCCATTAGTATTATCCGTAAAGATTACTTCATGATAACCTTGCTTTAATACAATACCAACATTTTTAGCTTTCAAATCAATCAATGGCAATAAATCAACTGATCCTGTGGTACCAACTTTAGAAATATTCATATTTCCGTAGGATTTGCCTTTAACGCCTCCAACTAAATTCTTTTGAATCGTATCAAGTTTCCATTGACCATTCGGATCCCAAATTTTCATCGAATCCAATAATGCATGAATATCACTAAAGTTACCTTTGAAAGTATCAATACCTGCTCCCCAGTAGTTCAAAATATAAGGTCCAATCAGCCCTTCATCAGGTAGTATTTGATATTTATAGGCTTTTAATGTATCATAATTACAATCTATAAACCCTCCATTGTATGGAACATTATTATCTAAGATTGTAAATTTCTTAATAGTTGTCGAATCGAATGGAGTGCAATAAAGTGCTCCACCATTATAACAGCTATTTGTATATAAATCTAAAGTGTCATTTGTGAAATAGCTATTACATATTACTATTATTGGGTCTTTACAGATAATTATTATTGTAGTATCACAAACTCCGTTTGTATCACAAACTGTCACACACATTGTATCACAACCAGTCTTGAAGGTCGAATCAGCAATATACTGTAAACAAGTGTCCAATCCATTAAATACAAGTTTACCTTTTGATGGAGCTTTACATAGATAAATACTATCAATAGGACCCGTAAGTTCTACTATACTTATACAAATAATTGTATCGTTTTTAATATTTGGTAAATTAATTCTAATAGTATCAATTTTAGGTTTTTTACAAAGGTTATCCACAAAAATTGAATCAACAGCCAATGAACACCCTTTAGCATCTGTCATCGTAACACTGTAATAACCTGCATTTAAGTTGTATCTATCTTTTGGCTCTGGTGTTGTGTTCAAATCTAACCAATCAAAAGCATAGTTTCCATTTCCACCACTACCAGTCAATTCAATACTTCCTTTTGATTTGCATTTTTCATGAATTACTTCAACATTCAATGCCAACATGGCAGGTGCTGTAACTTTGAAGCATTTTGATGCCCAAATACAACCATTTTTATCTTTGACGATCAAACAATAATCTCCTATTCCTAATTGAGTATTATTGTATATCACACCATTTTTGTCTTCAATAGTAACGATTAAAGAATCTTTTAAATCAAAATTCTCAATAGTATATTTTAATTCTCCATTTGTATTTCCTATACAATTTAATACTACATCATCTGCACCAATTATATTAAGAGTATTTCCAGCAATAGAATCATTCATTACAAAAGTGATACTTCCTGTACAACCAGTCTGATTATCTAATACTTTAACTTCATAGACACCAGCTTTTAATGAATCTTTTGAACTGCCCCCCCAACTAAATAAATAATCTCCACTTCCATTATTCACACTAACTGTTGCTTTTCCTGTAGATTGGTTACAATCGGATAATTTGTCAATTTTAACAGAAAGATCTAATTTTCCATCTGCATTAATTTTAACAGCTAATAAATCTACACAATTAGAATCCAATGGATTTACAACTGTGATTTGATAATTGCCAGCTTTCAAATCTGTTCTAGAGTTTCCTGAACCACCATCACTCCATATATATTTGAAATTGGATGGGCTTAGATATGCTTTTCCATCTGATGCTGAACAGTTTGCTGCAATAACAGAATCTACAACTGCCTTTGGACCATCAGCATTTCCAACAACAAATGCAGCTTTGTCACAGCATAAAGTATCATTTTGGTCGCAAACAGTTACTGAATAAGTACCTGCTGCCAATCCTTTAGCTATATTAGTAGAACTAATGGATGAAGGAGTCCATTTATATATTAAATTGTTTGCTCCAGTTGCACTAATCTCAATACTTCCATCCGCCTTTCCACAATGTGACTCTAAGATTAAGGCGTCTGAAATTATTACATGACAACCACCTTGTTGGCATTTTAGAGTTATTGTTGTATCTTTTCTACATGTAGTATCTTGTTCGCTTATTACAGTTATTTTATAAACTCCTGCTGCTAAGCCAGTTGCAACATTTGTAGTTGAAACATTCGGATCCCAATTATATTGGTATGAAATTGCTCCACTTGCTGTGATTTCAATACTTCCATCACTTGACCCACAAGTTGGGTCTTTCACTTTTGCTGCAATAGCTAAAGTACAATTGCCGCCGCCTCCTGTAGTATCGCATTCTAATTGTATCGTTGTATCTTTCTTACATGTTGAATCTTGTCCGCTTATTACTGTTATCTTATAAGTCCCTGCTCCTAAGCCTGTTGCAACATTTGAAGTTGAAACATTCGGTTCCCAAATATATTGATAGGATGTAGCTCCACTTGCAGTGATTTCTATACTTCCATCACTTGATCCACATTTTGGTTGCTTCGCTTTTGCTGCTATCGACAAATTACAATTTCCGCCACCTCCTGTGGTATCGCATTCTAATAGTATCGTTGTATCTTTTTTACATGTCGAATCTTGTCCACTTATTACAGTTATCTTATAAGTTCCTGCTCCTAAGCCAGTTGCGACATTTGTAGTTGAAACATTCGGTTCCCAAATATATTGATAGGATGTAGCTCCACTTGCAGTGATTTCAATGCTGCCATCACTTGATCCACATTTTGGTTGCTTCACTTTTGCTGCTATCGCTAATGTACAATTTCCACCATTATTTTTTGGCTTAACTGTAATAATAAAATAAATAGTATCACAGTTCATTAGATTATCGCAAAACACAATACAGAAAGTATCATTGCCGACAAATCCTGCATTTGGGGAATAAGTTGTACAGGTGTCAAAAACATTGATTGTTCCATTTTTCGGTAAAGAACATACATTTGTATTTTCAATTATACCTTTAAAGCTTTTTGGTGTAACACAAATTTCAATAGGCGTTTCAAACTCAGTTGTTCTATAAACTGTATCTGGATGATTGCATAAATCTTTTACAATTAAATTATTGATTGCAACTGAGCAACCTAGAACATCCGTAATAGTTAAGTTATAAGTTCCTGCTCCAATATTATTTCTAATTGGATTAATAGTTGGAGAAGAAATATCAGACCAGATATAATAATGAGGGAAGCCGTTACTATTAATTATTGCTGTTTTTATCTCACCATTATTCCCACATTTTGCATCAGAAACTGTAACTTTTACATTTAACAATTCGGGTGCTACAACTCTAAAATTAGCAACTCCAGCTAAACATCCTAGAGAATCTCTAACTTGAATAACATAATTTCCAATTGAAAGCTGATTTGTTGCTACTGTATTTCCTTTATTATCAATTATCTTTACATTTTCCGTTCCGACAAAATTCAAACCTTTAGTTATTGTATAATTTAGTTGACTCAATACAGATTGTCCACAATGAAGCTTTTGAACAGAATCAATATTAACAGTTGCATTTGAGCCATTATCTAGAATCGAAAATAATACTGAACCTTCACAATTGTTAATATTATCTTTAACTACTACAAGATAACTACCTGATTTTAAAGTATCAATACTTACACCAGCAATTCCGAAATTACTCCATGTATAGGTATAATTTCCACTGCCACCAGTTACAGAAATAGTAGCTTTTCCATTTGATTGATTACATTCTGCATTTTCTGTATTTGCAAATACATTTAAGTTATTAGTGTTCTTAACATTAATTAATAGATAGGTTTTACAATCAGTTGTAGTATTCGATACGGTAACTGTATAATTTCCTGCTTTTAAATCATTTCTAATAGATCCTTCAAAGCCATCATTCCAACTATACAAATTAGTAGTAGGACTAATAGTTACACTACCATTGGATTCATTACATGTTGCATTTGTGACATGAACATACTCCACATTAGGTCCATTTTTATTTGATAATGCTATATTTACAATAGTATTACAATTTGGATTTGAGATATCAGAAACAGTTATAGTATAAATGCCAGCAGGTATATTTTTTGCAGAATTAGAATTACTTATATTTGGCGACCAAACATATTTAAAATTAATAGCTCCAGTTGCAAATAAATCTATCTCACCATTATTATTATTACATGAAGCTTCCTTTATAATCGAATTTACAGTAATTCCATTACATGGAGTAACTGGTATTATTGATACAACGATTATGGTAGTATCGCAAATACCTTTGTCGTCGCAAATAACTACACACATTGTATCAGATCCTATGTTAAAGCCACTATTTGGAGTATAAATAACACAACTATCTGTATTAGTGAAACTTAATGTACCATTACTTGGTTGATCACAAATAGCAACACTATTTATATTTCCTAATAATTCATTAGTTTTTAAACAAACTTTCACTGGAGTATTAGGATTAGTCGTAGTATAGATTGTATCTTTTGTAATTGTAGGATTATTACAATCTTTTGAGATAACTAGATTTGGGGAAACCACACTACATCCTTTCGCATCAGTTACTGTTACTTTATAAGTTGCTGCAACAAGTTGTGTTCTATCTTCTGGGTCATTATTTCCTTGCAAATCAGCCCAATCAAATAGGTAACCTCCATTTCCACCTTGAGTTTCTAACAATATCGATCCTAAATGATCACAATTTGCATTTATTTTTGTAATGTCAACTTGCAATAAATTAGGCTCAGTAACTTCAAATTTTTCAACAGCAGCAGTACAGCCATTTGCATCATTAATTATGATACAATAACTTCCTGCTCCTATTTGCCCATTTATTTGAACATTGCCAGCTAAATCTTTTATTACTATTGATTCTGGCTCTGCAAATCCTGTGTCTTTTGTAAATGAATAATTGATAGTTAAGTTTTTATCCCCTTTGCAATTTACTTTGAAATTTGATTGGATATTCAATGTAGCTTTGCTTTGTTCATTTTTAATAGTTACAATTGCAACAATTTGGCAACCCGTTTGGGTATCGGTTATCGTAACTGGATACACTCCAGCAGACAAATTGCTTTTACTATTCGAATTTCCCCAACTATACTGGTAATTTCCAGATCCATTGAGTACATTTATAGTTGCAGATCCGTTATTATTGCCACAAGTAGCATTACTATTAACTAATACTCTTGCTTCCAAACTAATTTCATTTCCAATCTGAACAGTTAGAACCTGATTACACTGAGGTCTATTTAATTCTGTTGCAGTCACTTGATAAATTCCTGGTAATAAATCAATTCTTGTACTATTTGTAGATCCATCATTCCATAAATATTGTATTCCAGTAGTAGGAGTAAGCACAGCGACACCATTTGCTCCTCCACATATCGCATTTTCAGTTTCTTTATTAATTACAACACCTTCATTATTTCCAACTGTAAATGACCTTACAATGTAACAATCTGGCTTACCTACTTCAGTAACTGTAATTATATAAGTTCCATGTGAAATATTCTTTGCCGAATTACTATTACTTATATTTGGAAACCAATTGTAAGTATATGTACCAGAACCATTTACATTAAAGCTTATCGATCCATCATTCGAATTACAATTAGAATTAACAATAATAGCATTGCTGATGACAGGCTCAATACAACCTCCTCCATTTTTACAAGTATCTAATACTATTAAATTATTAGCACTCACATTGCAGCCTTTGCTATCTGTGACGGTTACGCTATAGCTACCATCATTCAAATTATATCTATCTTTGATGTTATTATTTCCACTCAAATCTGCCCAATCAAATGTATAATTAGGGTTTCCTCCTTTTACATTTAATAATATTTGCCCTCCATTCACACAATTTTTTTGTGTGATTGAAGCATTTAAAACTAATGCGTCAGGCTCAGTAATTGTGAAACATTTCATACCTAACATACAATTGTTCGCATCAAATATTTCTACACAATAATTCCCTGCTATTAATGAATCTTTATTAACAGATTGCCCATTACTATTGATCAATTTTGTTGAAATAGGAGTAGCAATATTTCCTGTTAAAGTGAAAATATATTCTACTTTACCATTATTTTCCCCAATACATCTTACAGGAGTAGTATTGCTGATTGAAATATCAGCATAACCATTCATATTATTAGTGATATTTACATTAACTAATGTCGAACAGCCTGTTGAATCATCACTCACCACCACATCATAATTTCCGGCAAACAAATCATTTTTTGTATTTGAATTACCCCAACTATAGGTATATTTTCCAGAACCACCACTAATATTAATCGTAGCAGATCCATTACTTTGATTGCAATCTGGTTTTTTATTGATAACAACCGATGATGATAATCCAGAATTTGTACCTATTGTTAAAATTACAATTGATGCACAACTACTAATTGGATCAGTTGCTGTAATGTGATAAGTTCCAGCAGATAAATTAGTCCTTGAGTTACCAGTTCCATTATCACTCCATTTATATTCTAGATTTGAAGGGGTTAAAACTGCCTCACCATTATTTTTACCACAAGTAGCATCTTTTGTTGTAAACTGGACAAATGGTTGTGCTGCGTTGTTTACAATAAATGAACCAGTTGTAAAACAATCTGGCTTCCCAACTTCTGTAACTGTTACATCATATATTCCACTTGTCAAGTTTGAAAGTATATTTGTCGTATTATTACTTCCATTCCACTTGAAAGAATAAGCTGCATTGCCTGAAACAGACAATTCAATTGATCCATTATTTTTTCCACAACCTGCATCAATTATGGATGCTTTTGAAATAATTGGTTTCGTGCATCCTCCATTACAGGATTTCAAAACAGTTATGATTTGAGATTTTGAAGAAGAATTTCCACAATCATCTGTTGCTGTCCAAGTTCTTGTGAGAACATATCCACAACCATCATTTGTCGAGGATTGATTATAATTAACATTTGGATTACTACTACAATTATCTAATGCAGAAGGATTTGCAGGATTTGGAACCACTTCACCATTATCTAAATTAACTGTAATATTATTTGGAACTCCTGAAATGACAGGAGCTGAATTATCAATGATTGTAATTGTCTGGGTTTTAAAAGAGGCATTTCCACAGGAATCTGTTGCCACCCATTTTCTTATGAGCTTATAATTATTGGGGCAATTAGCGTTTTCTTTTGTTTCAGAATAAACCAATTTCGGGTTTGCATCGCAATTATCTGAAACATTAATTTTGGTAGGCGGAATAGGTATTGCATCGTTGCAATTTAGAGTTAAATCATTTGGAACGTTTCCTATAGTTGGTGCTTTCTTATCTATTAATACGACATAAACTGTAAAACTACTTTTGTTGCCACAAGCATCAGTAGCAAACCAAGCACAATATAACACTGCAAGATATTTATTTGTGGCAGTACATGAGCCTTTAAATGCAGTAGTATCAACGAAAGTAATCGTTGGTTTTGTATCGCAATTATCCATTGCAAGCATATCACCTACTCCAAGCAATAAAGGGTCATCACAGTCTGAAAAAATAGTATCTTTATCATTATAATTTGCTAATGCAGGAAGATTTGGGATGAGCATTGGAGCTCTAGTATCTTTGACAGTAATTGTTTGGGTAGCTGTAGTTTTTTCTCCACAATTATCCGTAGCAATCCATGTACGAGTTATCACATAATTTTGTGGGCAACTCAATCCAGTTTGTGACTGATTGAATGCGATATTGATATTTCCTGGGCAATCTGAAGTGGCAGAAACTGAGGCAGGATTAGGCACAGAATCACAACTTACTGTAATATTTGCAGGAACTCCAATCAATACAGGAGGAGCAAATATTTCTGTAGGAGCAATATTAAATATTCCGTTTGATGAAACATGTGAAATAACGGGTGCAATAAAATAACCAACGATTAATACTGCTGCGATTAAAACTTTATTCATCCTATTTCTAGATAAGTACATAAATCTATTTAATCTCATAGCCTAATTTTTTTACGCTTTCGTAATGTTTGATTTTGTAATAAATGATTGCTCATTTTTGAATACATTGGAACTATAATGAATAGTATTAAAATACAAAAGTGACTAATAATATTGAATAAATCAAGTCATTAGTCAAACATAACTATCAAATAAACATTCTCTTATAGTACCAATAATATAAATCTATAATATATTTATCAAAAACTTTTCCAAAAACAATTGTCAATTTCAAATAGCTATTGTGACTAACAATCCGCTTTCGGGTCACTTTAACAGCATTTCACATATCAAACTAATTATCTTTCTGTTATATATATATTATAACTAAATATCATACCATTTTTATCATTTGTAGTAAAAAAATATTAAATAAATATAAAATATAATTTAATTTAAAAAAATTTCTTTATAAAACTATAAAATATATTGTACAAAAAAGAAATTTATTATTCTGAATATCAAATTATTACATCATATTTTTAAATAATTTTAACAAACAAATTTTTCTGATTGTACTTTTCTTAACAAAATTATAATCTCAACTTTACAATAAAATTATTGATTATGTGGATAGGCACCAATTTTGTAAAACAATTTCCAATACTGGCTACTCTTAGCCAAGATGAAATTCGCCGATTGGCATTTAGGACAGAATTCTTTACTGCCAGTCGTAATTCAATTATTTACAGACAAGGATCTAAGTCAGAATACATTTATTTTCTGGTAGAGGGATCTGTCAAGTTATGTGTTCATACTGACGATGATAGAGAGCTAATCAAAGATATTGTTACTACTCCATCAATGTTTGGGGAATTGTGTCTTGGAGGAGAAGTATCAAGACCTGAAGCTGCTATTGTAATGAGCAAAGATGCAAAATATTATACGATTCATGTTGACCAATTTAAAGAAATGATGTTCAATAACCCTATGCTTTGCTATAATGTATTGCAGCTTGTCGGAGACAGATTGATTCATACCGAAAATAGATTGGAATCGATGGTGTTGAAAGATGCAAAAACAAGAGTTATTGATTTTCTTAAAAACTTATTGAACAAACAAGGACGAAAAGTGGGCTTCGAAATGCTCATAAGACACTCTTATACACAGCAAGATATAGCAAACATCACAGGTACATCCAGACAAACAGTTACAAGTGTTCTTAATGATTTAAAGAAAAGTAAAAGTATCCAATTCAATAGAAATACAATATTAGTAAGAGATATGGCACGACTTTAAACCTACAGAAAAAAGCATTGAAAGACAATTACGGAAATTCAGAAATCACTTATAACCCAAAAGAACAAATTATTCATTTTCAGGATTTAAGAATTTAATGTTTCTGACTAGACCATTAAATTTTGTCCTTTGGACTGCAGACCCTGTGAATAATTTTTTAAAAACATCATTAGTAATTTCCTGCCACTCCCGATTTTTCATTTCCAATAAATCGGGGTGTGGTAAGAAGTTAGGTTCTTGATGAGCTTTCGAAAATCGATTCCATGGGCAAACATCTTGGCATACATCACATCCGAACATCCAATTGTCCATTTTATTTTTAAATTCTCTTGGAATTTCCTCTTTTAATTCAATTGTCAAATAAGATATACATTTACTACCATCCAACCAATATCCATTATCTGAAATAGCTTGAGTTGGGCAAGCATCTATGCACTTTTTGCAAGTGCCACAATAATCTTTTATACTGTGGTCATATTCTAATTCAAGATCAATAATGAGTTCACATAAAAAAAAGTAAGAACCTTTTTTGGGATGTATCAATAGCGTATTCTTACCTATCCAGCCTAATCCACTTTTTTTTGCCCATTCTCTTTCCATCACTGGAGCTGAATCTACGAAACCCCTACCATAAACTTCTCCTATTTCGTTTTGAATATATTCTAATAAGGCATTTAACTTTAATTTTATAATATCATGATAATCTTTGCCATAAGCATATTTTGAAATTTTGGGAGATTCGGTATCTTTTTGGTGTTCATCTGTAAAGTAATTATAACTCATGGAAATAACACTTTTTGCACCATCGACTAATTTTCGGGGATCTAATCTTTTTTCAAAATGGTTTTCTAAGTATTTCATTTTTCCTTGAAAACCATTTTCCAACCAGTTTGATAAATCTTTTTCCACATCGTCCAACCTTGATGCTTTAGAAATTCCAATATCTACAAAGCCTAGCTTTGTAGCCTCATTTTTGATTATTCTAGTATATTCTGATTTATTCAAAAATAATTTAATTTAAAATTATGGGCAAAAAACTATTATTATTATTTATTCAATACCGTATATATGTATTATCTATTTAACAAAATTAATACATATTGGAAAAATATTATTTGTTTTATGTTTTAGCATTAATTGCAGAAATCATAGGAACAATAAGTGGATTTGGTTCATCTATACTCTTTGTGCCAATTGCTAGTATTTTCTTTGAATTCCATATTGTTCTTGGCATTACAGCAATCTTTCATGTGTTTAGCAATCTGTCCAAAATATATCTGTTCAAAAATAAAGTTGACAAAAATATTATAATTAAACTTGGAGTGCCCGCAGTGGTGTTTGTAATAATTGGTGCATTGCTCAGCAAATTTGTTCCACAGAAAGAGCTTGAATTATTTATGAATTTCTTTTTGGTGATAATTGCTATTCTTTTAATAAAGCATTCAAGCATAAAAATTGATCAAACTGATAAAAATCTCTTTCTAGGTGGCTCAATATCTGGGTTTTTAGCGGGACTTATTGGGTCAGGAGGTAGTATTCGTGGACTAACGCTATCAGCTTTTCAGCTCGAGAAAGATATTTTTATCACCACATCTGCAATAATTGATCTAGGAGTTGATACTAGTAGGGCAATTGTTTATTATTTTAATGGATATATTCATTCCGATTACCTTTTTATGTTGCCCATATTATTCATTGTCAGCATCTTAGGATCATGGATTGGTAAAAAAATTCTTCAATATATTTCAGAAAATCTATTCAAATACATTGTATTATCTGTCATTTTGCTAACAGCTATCATTCAAGTTATAAAATATATAAAATTTTAATTCAACAGTTAGTAACAATTATCACAATTAAAATTAGCTAATTGAACTGATATTTGCAACTTAATAAAAAATATTTAACAATGAATTTAGAAAAAATAATCAAAGAAAATCAAGGTACTATTGTTGATGTACGTACTCAAGCTGAGTTTATGGGAGGGCATGTTGTGGGTTCACTGAATATTCCACTTCAAGAAGTTCCTGAAAATATAGAGCAATTCAAAGGTATGGCTTCACCAATAGTATTATGCTGTGCATCAGGCAATAGAAGCGGACAAGCCACAATGTTTCTAAATCAATATGGCATAGAATGTTTTAACGGAGGTTCATGGATGGATGTAAATTATTTAAAATCAAAAAATTAATAATAAATGTTTGATACGATAAAAAAATTATTTGGATTGGGCAGCTCTGTCGATTATAAGGCATTAATCAGCGATGGAGCAGTGATAATTGACGTTCGAACTAAAGGCGAGTTTGCAGGTGGACATATCAAGGGAGCTATAAATATCCCTTTAGATATGATTGGGAATAATATTTCACAATTCAAAGACAAAGAAAAACCTATCATAACATGCTGTGCATCAGGCATGAGGAGTGCTTCAGCAAAAAGTATTTTACAATCAAAGGGTTATAAAAACGTTTATAATGGCGGAGGCTGGTCGAGCCTTCAAAATAAAATTCGTTAAAA
>Ga0208695_1002294_pt1 | contig 14176 bp, 9 predicted proteins | sample AD_UKC111_MetaG_FD_184449 | JGI IMG/M metagenome (GOLD analysis project Ga0208695, IMG submission 184449) | Active sludge microbial communities of municipal wastewater-treating anaerobic digesters from Hong Kong - AD_UKC111_MetaG (SPAdes)... | ecosystem: Engineered > Bioreactor > Anaerobic >... | reverse complement strand
TCCACGTTGCTGGGGCTGCTCCGCACCTTACAGCGCAGACCGAAAAAGATCCGGTCTTTCTTCGCGCATCCCGAAACCTGCTACACGCTGGCAGATGCATGACGGGTTACTTGTGAGACGTTTAGTATGTAGGTTTCGCTCACTCCCGATGGGGAGGCATTGCGTCTTTTGGAGGAATATAGGCAGGCCCGTGTTCTCCATTTGCGCGAGTTCAACAAGGAGCTTGGCCACCCTGGATCGTGGGGAGCACTTGGATGCGGACGAGGCCCGTGCACTGCTCCGGCGCAGGTCTGAAGAGCGTCGAAAGAAGCGGGCGTGGGCCGGTACGTTCTCAGAGCCGACGAACGAGTTTCGGACTCGCGCAGCAGGTCGCGGAGGCTCGAAATCTATACGCTCTCGTACTGCAACAGCCGCCGCTCGCCTTCGAGTTTGCGGATGGCGCTTGCGTCCTGCGTTACCTCCAGCGTGCCCAGGTAGTCGCCCTTTTCGTTGCGTACCGGGAAGTAGCGGATGTGAACGAAGCGGCCCTGGAAGTTGATCCAAAACTCGGCCACCTTCTGGCATCCCTGGCGGAAATCGGACAGGATCTGGTCCACGATGGAGACGCTGCGCGGCGGGTGGCAGTGCTGCACTTTACGGCCGATCACGGCGCGGCTTCGCGCGAAAACGCGGTCCGGCCCTTCGGAGAAGAACGCCACGCGGTCATCGGCGTCCACGAAGGTGACGTCGACCGGCAGCGTCGAGAACAGCGCGATCAATTGCTCCACCGAGAGCGTGCCGGTGGGCAGGGTGATGGATTCGGCCGTAGCGAGCGCGAGCCCCTTCTTCATCACCGCCGGCGACGGACGGTATCCCTCACTCGGTTCTACCAGGCACCAGCCGTAGCGCGGCGAAGCGCTCCAGATTTCGGCCCAGTCCTCCTCGGTGAACGCATCCAGGCACATCGGGATCAGAATGCGGTCCTCCTTGTAGATCATCTCCTCGACCGCACTGGCGGCGGCACGCGCCTTCCCGGCGACGTCCGCGCCTTCCTTGTTGAGCGCACGGCCCAACTCCTTCAACAGACCGCGCACTTCATCGTCCTTCGCCCACATGACCTTGGGGGGACCCAGGATGCCGTGCGCTTCCAACTTCGGAAAGAAGGCGTGCTCTTTGCGCTGGTAGTGCTTCTCGATGTCCATCAAGTCGTTGAAGGACTGGCGCACACCGGCCGGGTCCGCGTCCAGCGCCGCGCGCATCTTCTCGAGCACCTCGCGCAGGGCGGCGTTCTCACGCCGGAACGTGTCCGCGGGATGTCCCGGCTCGAGCGGCTTGGCCGGAAGTTGCACCAGCACGTCGCGTGTCACCTGGCTGTGCAGGTCGCACATGCACTGGATCTCCTCGACCTTCATGCCCTCTGCCATCAGTTCCTGCTCCATGGCCACGATCTCGGAGTAGTCGGTTTCGCGCACGATTTGGGCAAGTTGCTCCTTCACCGCTTCGGGCGCGGCGCCCTCGTGTAGATGTTTGATGATTCCCTTCAGGGTACGCACGCGGTGGGCGCGGTTATCGATGAGTTCGCTCATGGTTTGCTCGCTTTCCAACACGAGCATAACCGTGAGGCGGCTTACGGCTCAGTGACCTCGGTCACCGGACGGCGACCGGCGCGGGAACCTTTTCGAACGACCTGCCTTCGAGCTCGCCGATGGTCCGCCGGGCCTCGGCTGGAACGGGAACCGCCCTCCGGCGCTTATAGTCGTACCAGACCAGCGTCGAGTCGACCGCGGCCGCGATGAAGCCGCCGTCCAGGCTCACCACAAGGTGCTCCATGCGGAGGCTGCTGTTGCCGATCCTGGTGACCCGCGCGCCAACCTGAATTGTGCCGGGGTAAATCAACTGCTCTTTGTAGTCGCACCTCATGCTGGCCAGGATGGGACCGATGCCGGCGGGCGGCAGCTTGACCCATAGGCCCGCGCGCTCGAGGTAGTCCACGCGCGAGGTCTCGCACCACCGCGGGTAGGTCAGGTTGTTGACGTGGCCGAAGGCGTCCTGGTCGCCCCAAATGATCGGAATTGTGTTTATGACCGGGAAACCGGCCAACAAGGGATGCACATCGCTCATCAAGAACAGTTTAGCGCTTCGCCCGGAGTCCGGACTCCCTGTGCTATGCTGTAGAAGTATAACGAACGGAGATTAAGGTAAGACAAGGAGTAGCTACGCTCGAATGGCACTGGCGATTGACGTAAAGAAGCAGGTGATCAGCAAGTACCGGACCCACAAGTCGGATACGGGCTCGCCAGAGGTGCAGGTCGCGATCTTGAGTGAACGTATCGCTCAACTGACCGGGCATTTCAAGACTCACGCCAAGGACCACCACTCACGCAAGGGATTGCTGTTGCTGGTGGCCAAGCGGCGGCGTCTGTTGAAGTATCTCATGGGCACAAGCCCGGAACGGTACAAGGCGCTCATCTCGCACTTAGGCATCCGCCGTTAGTTTTCTACTGCGGCGCCTGCGTGCAGGCGTGTATCTGCGACCTGTTTCACTGCTAACAACGTGAAACCCGCTATTGGACCATTCGGCCCTCCTTGGACGGCCAGACCCTCACAATGCAACCATCCGCCTGTTCCAACCGAACATTGGTCCGGATTGAAGGAATTCCCCCATGTCATATAAGACTGAAATCGACCTCTATGGCCGAACTATCACCCTTGAAACAGGGAAAGTAGCCAAGCAAGCGAACGGCGCCGTTGTCGTTCGCTGCGGCGATTCGGTGGTGCTGGTCACCGCCTGCGCCGCCGAAGAACCCAAACCGGGTGCCGCGTTTTTCCCGCTCACGGTGGACTACCGCGAGTACACTTACGCCGCCGGGCGTTTCCCGGGCGGCTTCATCAAACGCGAAGGACGTCCCACCGAGAAAGAAATCCTCACCAGCCGCATGATCGACCGGCCCATCCGGCCGCTGTTCCCGGAAGGCTTTGCCTGCGAGACGCAGATCATCGGCATGGTCCTGTCAGCGGACCCGGAACAGGACCCCAGCACGCTGGCCATGGTCGGAGCCGGGGCCGCGCTGGCCATCTCCGACATCCCCTTCGAGCACGTGGTCGGAGCAGTGCGCGTGGGCAAGGTCGCCGATAAGCTCATCGCCAATCCGACCTACGCTGAATCCAAGGAATCCAAGCTGAACATCACTGTGGCGGCCACCGACGCAGGCATCGTCATGGTGGAAGCCGGCGCCAGTGAAGCCAGCGAGGCAGAAGTGGTCGATGCCATCGAGTTCGCTCACGAGGCCATCCGGAAGATTACGGCCGGCATCCGCGAACTGGTTTCCCAGGCCGGCAAGACCAAGCGCGTTTATGTTCCACCCGCCATCAATCAGGAGCTTTACGCAAAGATCGACGCGCAGTGCCGCGCGGAACTGAGCGATGCGCTTAACACCGAGAAGTACGGCAAGCTGGAGAGCTCCCAGAAGGTAGCGCAACTACGGAAAGGCCTGGTGGAAGCGGCCGCCGAGGAGGCCCAGGATGAAACCGGCAAGCTCTTCGACCTGCTGAAGGAACGCATCTTCCGCGATCAGATTCTGAAGGAACGCCGCCGTCCAGATGGCCGCGACTTCAAGACCATTCGCCCGATCTCCATCGAAGTGGGCGGGCTGCCGCGCACGCACGGCTCGGCTCTGTTTACGCGCGGTGAAACGCAGGCGCTCGTTACCGTCACGCTGGGCACCAAGGAAGACGAGCAGCGAATCGAACTGCTCGACGCCGGCGAAACCAGCAAGCGTTTCATGCTGCATTACAACTTTCCACCGTTCAGCGTCGGCGAAGTGGCCTTCCTGCGCGGCGCGGGACGCCGTGAAATCGGCCACGGGGCTCTCGGCGAGCGCGCCGTGGGCGCTGTGGTGCCGGACGAAACAAAGTTCCCTTACACCATGCGCGTGGTCAGCGACATCCTGGAGTCAAACGGTTCCAGCTCGATGGCCACCGTCTGCGGCGCCACGCTGGCGCTGATGGACGCCGGTGTGCCGATCAGTGCCCCGGTGGCCGGAATCGCCATGGGCTTGGTAACCGACGGCGATAGCCATTGCGTATTGACGGATATCGCCGGCGCCGAGGATCATTACGGCGACATGGACTTCAAGGTGGCCGGCACGCGCCGGGGCATCACCGCCTTGCAAATGGACATCAAAGTCCAGAACGTGACCACGACCATCATGCGCGAGGCTCTGCAGCAGGCGCTCGAAGCACGGCTGTTCCTCCTGGACAAGATGGAGGCCGTCATTTCGGCGCCGCGCGAAGAGCTATCTCCTTACGCCCCGCGCATTTACAAGATCACCGTCCCGGTTGACAAAATCCGCGAGATCATCGGCCCGGGCGGCAAGGTCATCCGCGGCATCATTGACCAGACCGGCGTGAAGATCGACGTCGAGGACGACGGCACCGTGAACGTGTTCGCCAGCGATGGCGAGAGCGCCAAGAAGGCCATCCAGATGATCACCGAAATCGCCGCTGTGGCCGAGGTCGGCAAGACCTATCTCGGCAAAGTGGTGAGGCTGGTCGATTTCGGCGCCTTCGTCGAAATCTTCCCCGGCACCGATGGTTTGCTGCACATCAGCGAGATCTCCGAGAACCGGATCAAGAACGTGGAGGACGAGCTGAAGGAAGGCGACCAGATCCTGGTCAAGGTTCTGGCGGTGGAGGGCAACAAGATCCGCCTGAGCCGCAAGGCCGTTCTGCGCGAGCAGCGCGAAAAGCTCAAGGGGGTGCAGCCGGCCGCTGAAGGCGAGGAGCAGCAGCCTCATCATGGCGGCCACCCGGAACGCCGCGACCGTCACGACCGGCGCGACCGCCGCGACGGCGGAAGGCACAAGCGGTAGGACACAGTAGACAGAAGAAATGCCGGCGGCCGCCCGAAAGGGCGGCCGGTCCTGTTTTGAGGGTCTGGAGCCTATTCCACCGTGACGCTCTTGGCCAGATTGCGGGGTTGGTCTACGTCGCAGCCGCGGCGCACACCAATGTGGTAGGCCAGCAGTTGCAGGGGCACGATTTCCAGCAGCGGCGAAAGCAGCGAGCGGCAGTCCGGCACCACGATCATCTCGTCGGCCAGCTTCGAGGCCTGGTCGTCGCCTTCGGTCACCACCGCGATGACGTGCCCTTCCCGTGCCTTCACTTCCTGAATGTTGGAGAGGGTCTTCTCGTAGCGCAGGCAGCCGCGCACGCTCAGCTTGTCGCGCGTGGCGATGACCACCACGGGCAGGTTCTCGTCGATCAGCGCGTTGGGACCGTGCTTCATCTCACCCGCCGGGTAGCCTTCCGCGTGGATGTAAGAGATTTCCTTCAGCTTCAGCGCTCCCTCCAGAGCGATGGGGAAGTGCATGCCCCGGCCCAGGAACAGGAAATCCGTGGCGCGGAACAGTTTGCGCGCCAGTTCCTCGATGCGCGCGTCCCCGGTCAACACTGTCTCCATCTTGGCCGGGATCTGCAGCAGGTCCTCCACCAGCGTGCGGGAGCGCTCCGGCTCCAGCGTATCGCGCAACTGGCCGAGATACAGCCCCAGAAGGAACAGCGCTGTTAGCTGCGAGGTGAAAGTCTTGGTGGAGGCCACACCGATCTCCGGCCCGCAGTGCGTCAGCAGCACGCCATCAGACTCGCGCCCCAGCATGGAACCGAGGACGTTCGAGATGGCCAGCGTGCGCGAGCCCTTGCCTTTGGCTTCGCGCTGCGCGGCCAGCGTGTCGGCCGTCTCGCCGGATTGCGAAATCAGCACAGTAAGCGTTTCCGGCGTGAGGATGGGATCGCGATAGCGGAACTCGCTGCCGTAGTCCACTTCCACCGGCAGGCGTGCCAGCCGCTCGATCATGAACTTACCGACCAGTCCCGCATGCCAGCTCGTCCCGCACGCCACGATGCGGATTTCGCGGAAGCGCCGGAACTCGGCCGGGGCGATGTCGATCTCGTTGAGGAAGACCCGCCCGGACTCCTGCCCCACGCGGCCCACGATGGTATCGCGCACCGCCCGCGGCTGTTCGAAGATCTCCTTGAGCATGAAGTGCTTATAGCCGCCCTTCTCGGCCATGATGGGATCCCACAGTATACGCGTTACGGCGCGTTTGATGGGGCGGCCGTCGAAATCCGTCAGCAAGACGCCGTCGCGCGTGAGCACCGCGATGTCGCCGTCGTCGAGGAAGAAGACATCACGCGTCAGGTTGAGGATGGCGGGCACGTCGCTCGCCACTACATATTCGTCGCTTCCTAGCCCGACGGTGACGGGCGGCCCCATGCGGGCCGCGACCACTTTGTTCGGATCAAGCTTTGAAATGACGGCGATCGCGAACAGACCTTTGAGGCGGCGCGCGGCGGCGCGCACCGCTTCCGCCAGATCGCCGTGGAAGGCCTCTTCCACCAGGTGCGCGATCACTTCCGTATCGGTTTCGGTTACGAAAACGTGACCCGCGCCGATCAGTTCGTGCTTCAGCGCGAGGTAGTTCTCGATGACGCCATTGTGGACGACGACGATCTCGCCCTTGCAGTCGCGGTGCGGGTGCGCATTCTCCTCACTGGGCCGGCCATGCGTGGCCCAGCGGGTATGGCCGATGCCGCAGCAGCCGTCGATGGGATCCATGCGCAGCGTCTCTTCGAGGTTGCGCAGGCGTCCCTCCGTGCGGCGCACCAGCAACTGGCCGTCATCGGTAATGACCGCCAACCCCGCGGAATCGTAGCCGCGGTATTCCAGCCGCCGCAGCCCATCCAGGATGATGGGGACGGCCTTGCGCGCACCAACGTATCCGACGATGCCGCACATAGGGGCTAGTCTATGATATCGATGCGGTAATCCTCGATCACCGGGTTGGCCAGAACGTCCTGGGCGATCTGCTCCATTTCAGTCCGGACCTGTTCCTTGTTGGCGCCCTCGGCGAGGGTCAGCTCGAAGTACTTGCCCTGGCGCACATCGGCGATTCCTTTGTGGCCCATGCTGGCCAAAGCCTGCAAACCGTCTGGCCCTGCGGGTCCAGGACAGTGGATTTCATGGTGACGTAAACGCGTGCCTTCATCGGGATTCCTTCTTAACAGATTACCGTGTCCGGACAAAAAAAAGAGCGGGGATGACGCAGGAACGCGCCGCCCCCGCCCTGTTGCTCGCTGATTTACCAAATCAGTTTCATGACCAGGACGATCATCTTCACATCGTTTTGGTCTTCGGGAGTTAGCTGGCCGAACCGGGAGTTAGTCACGTCCACTGACAGCACCCGGTTAAAGAACGGGTGATTGAAGCAGTTTTGGCAATCCGCACGGATCTGTAAGCGCATCCGCTCATAGAGGGGGACCTCTTTGTAGATAGAGATCTCGGACGCATCCATGTGCTTAGTCCGGACGTCCGGGAAGCGGCTCGGGAAGTTGATCAACGTGTATGGAGCGGGGGTTGTGCGCGGGAACAAGGTCGTGTTGAACCACTTGTCGTACTGCACGTCGAATTGCGGACGCCCGGCTGCCTGCGCGTTGGCATCCCGCTGTGCATCGGTATACCGGGCCGAACCCGTCGAAGTGGGAGCGGCGTTGGGGAAGGCCACGGGGAACCCCGATTGCCGCATCCACTGCCAGTTCAAGTTCCAGCCGCCGACGAAACCGTTCAGCCACTTGTTCATGTCGCTGCCCACCCATTTTCCCCTGCCTACAGGGATTTCGATGGTGTTGACAACGGATAAGTTCTGCGGGACGTCCCACTCCACCAGCCGCTTCTCCAGACCGGAGGAAACCAGATCGCCCAGGTTCGTGTACTGGGGGTTCAACTGGCTCATTCGCTCAAATGTCTTTGCGATGGTGTAAGACACCTGCGAGGACCAGCCCTTGGTTAGACGCCGGGTCGCCTTGAATTGAAACTGGTCGGAGCGCTGCCAGCCCGCCGGCACGTTGCCGATGCTGAGACTGCTGTACTGCGGGTATGCGTAAAGCAACTGCGCGCGCGGAACCGTGGCCCCGTTGATCCCGGAACCCGCGAGCAAGAGTCCTGCCATGGGATTCGCGATCTTTTCCGTGAAGTAGGCCGGGCGGTTCGCTACCGGCTGGCTCTCCAGCACGCTGGTCGGCAGGAAGTTCAAGCCGAAGCTCACCGGCAGGCGTTTGGTCGTGTTGCCGACGTACGAGGCGTCGATCAGCCAGTTCCCCGGCACCTCCCGCTGAAAGCCCACCGAGTACTGCTGCGAGTAAGGCAGGTCGCGGTCGGAATAGTTGGCAGCCAGAGCCAAGCCCAGCTGCGTCATGGGGCCAAGGCTGTTACCCACCGGCCGGACCAGTCCGTTGGGAAACAGATTCGTTGGAAAAGGATTGCTCAGGCTGGCAGCCGGAGTCAGTCCGCCGTCGGTGGTAGCGATCAGCGAATTCGTCTGGCTGTAACCGTAAGCCTGCCCCACGGCCTGCTGGCCGAGCCGGCTCAAACCGTAACCCGCGCGCAGCACCCACTTGGAGGAGAAGCGATAAGCGATGCCGATGCGGGGCTGGAAGCCCAGCCGCTTCGGATCGACAGCATAGCGGCTCTCGCCGCCCACTCCTGCGTAAAGCGGCACACCCTTCAAAGTAAGTCCAGTCACCTTGCTGGCGATGGGGCTGGCGGCGTCACGGTCGAAGCGACGCAACATCCTGTCATAACGCTCGTAGTTGGGCGTCTCATAGTCCCAGCGCAAGCCCAGGTTTATGGTCAGCCTGGGACTGATCTTGAAGTCGTCCTGGATATACATCGCATAATAGTGGGAACGGTAGAAGGGATCGATGTTGAAGGGAACGCTGCCGCTGGCCGGATAGCCGAGCAAGAAGCTGGCGAATTCGTTACCTGAGACGGCGTCGCCGCGCAGCGGGTCGGCCTGCGTCCATGCCTTGCTGAAGTTGTACGTGCCGCTGGCTGCGCCTGGCCCTAGCTGCAAATAGTTATAACGGCGGAACTCGGCGCCGTACTTCAACAGATGCCTGCCTACGTTGTGGCTCAGGGCCGGCTGCAACGTCCAGGTATCCCGCGCTTCGTAACTCGTTACCCTGTCCGCACCGATCGGGGAGTAATTTCCTCCAATGTTGAATCGCGGGAATTGCAGAGTAGTGAACTGGCTCACCAGCGAAGAGGGGAAGCCAAGCTGCCGTGGGTCGAATCCGGCGGCGTAAATGTTCCCGCTGAAGCCCTCATAGCGGGCCAAGCCGCCGCGCAAATTGAAGACTACGGTAGGGCTCATCGTATAGGTCCAGTCCGCTCCCCAATTGCGCGATACGCGCGTCGAAGGCGCCTCGCCGCTGGGCTCGCCGGCGTTGGTTCCCCACACGACTTTGGCGAAGTTGCCCCAAGGCGTCTGTGCGTAACGCCAGGAAACCGTGCTCTTGTCCGTGACCCGGTAGTCCATCTTTCCCAGCCAGGCGTCGTAGCCGTTGGTGGCCGGCAGAACCTTGGAGTAGTTCTCCGTCTTGTCGGGGCCAACGCCTGGATTGGTCGGAGCCGGATAGAACGAGGCCACCTTGGCCGAAATTGGGTTGATCAGATTCGAAGGAATCTTGTTTCCCGAAAATGGAGTTCGGACGTACTTGCCGCTCGCTTCCAGCCTCGTGCTCATCGGGTCGTAGATCGTCACCAGCGCGCCGCTGCTGTTGTAAAGCTTCGAGAAATCGCCCGTCAACTGCTCCGGCTGCGGCAGTGTGGTCACCATGCTGCCGGGATTATGTTCCCGCAGCCCTTCGAGCGTGAGCAGGAAGAACAGCTTGTTGCGGCCGTCAAACACCTTGGGAATGTACACCGGCCCGTCGAACGCGAAGCCGAAAGTGCTCTGCTTGAATGGGATTCGCTTCGCTTTCCCGTTCTCATCCACATATTCCGGAAATGTGTTGTTGTACCAGCCGTTCGCACGCAGCTTGTCGTTCTTCAGAAACTCGAACAACTGCCCGTGGAAGGAATTCGTTCCCGCCTTCAACGTCACGCTGGTGACGCCGCCGCCGACGCGCCCGAAAGATGCATCGTACGTGTTCGTCTGGACAGTGAACTCCTGAATCGAGTTCAGTGAGGGTACCCACGCGACTCCGCGGTCGCCTCTGGTGTTGGACTGGCCGTCTACCAGCGTTTCATTTTCTTGCTGACGGCCGCCACTGATCATCACGCCGTTCACGTTGCCGAACGCATACAGCTCCATCGAGCCCCAATACCGGCTCGTCTTCACCACACCGGGCAGCGTGAACTGCAACTGGTACAAATTGCGCCCGTTGGTCGGAATATCCTCGATGGCGCGGTTCTGAATCAGCGAGGAGCGCGACGCAGTCTCGGTTTGCAGCAGCGACGCTTCGCCGGTGACCGTAACGCTCTCCGCTACCGCTCCCAGTTCGAGCCGGACATTCAGGCCCAGCCGGTCCGCGGTGGCGAGCAAGATCCCCTCCTTCACGTACTTCTTGAAACCCGTCTTCTCCACCGTCAGGTTGTACTTGCCGGGCAACAGTGGGCCGACGGTATAGACGCCAGCCCCGGTGCTCTCCGACTCCGTCGTCGCGTTGCGGTCCACGTTCGTGGCCGTGATCTTGGCACCCGCTACGGGCGCGTCAGTTGGGTCCGTAATGGTTCCCGAAATGGTTGCACGGAATTCCTGGGCGGGCAAAACCAATGCGCACACCAGGAGACCGAGTAATAGACAAACTGCCCATGGTTTCCTCATGGAACCCCCTCGATACACGGGCTGCTTGCATCCCAAACGCCCGTGATGCCAGAATACTTCTTAATTGTTAAGTTTGTCAACTTGATTTAACCCGCCTGGAGTCAGATACTTGTAGGAAGCTCATACAGATTCCGAGCGATCCTCTCTCATGAAAAACCCACTGATCATAGCTTTGGATGTCGAAACGGCCGAACAGGCGCGCGCGCTCGTCGCGCAACTCGGCGAGGATGCCACTTTCTACAAAGTCGGGATGGAACTCTACGCGGCCGCCGGCATGGACTTCGTGCGCGAACTGATCGGCCAGGACAAGCGGGTGTTTCTGGATCTGAAAATGTACGACATCGGCGAGACGGTGAAACGCGCCGTGGCGCAAGTGGCGCGCCTGGGCGTCACACTCACCACCGTCCACGGAAGCGGGCCGGTGATGCGCGCGGCGGTCGAAGGCCGTGGCAATGCGGAGTTGAAACTGCTGGGAGTCACCGTGCTCACCAGCTTCGACAAGGAAGACCTCGCCGACCTGGGCTACCCCTGCGAAGTGGGCGACCTGGTGAAACTGCGCGTGCGCAAGGCCATGGAAGCGGGCATGGACGGCCTGGTCTGCTCGCCGCTCGAAGTGGCTGCCGTGCGCGAGTTGACGGGTCCCGGCGCGGTGCTGGTGACACCGGGCGTGCGCTCGGCCGGAGCCGGCAAGGGCGACCAGAAGCGCGTGGCCACGCCCGCGGAAGCCATGCACAACGGCGCCACTTACCTGGTGATCGGCCGGCAGGTGACCCGCGCGGCCGATCCGCGCGCCGAGGTCCGCAAAATCCTCGACGAGATCAGCGTCGCCGCTATGCAAAAATGAAAGTGTGACCGGTCACGAAATACGCCAACAGTACCTGGACTACTTTGCCCAACGCGGGCACCGCATCGTACCTAGCTCTTCTTTAGTCCCCGCCAACGACCCTACGTTGTTGTTCGCCAACGCCGGGATGAATCAATTCAAGGACGTTTTTCTGGGCGCCGAAAAGCGCGATTATTCGCGCGCCTGTTCTTCGCAGAAGTGCGTCCGCGCCGGCGGGAAGCACAACGATCTTGAAAACGTCGGCCACACCCGCCGTCATCATACTTTCTTCGAGATGCTGGGCAATTTCAGCTTTGGCGACTATTTCAAGGCCGACGCCATCGCTTACGCCTGGGAACTGATCACCAAGGTTTACGGGCTCCCGAAAGACCGGCTCTATTTCACCGTGTTCCGCGAGGACGACGAGGCCGACGAATTGTGGCAGAAGGTCACCGGCGTTCCGAAAAGCCGCATCTTCCGGCTGGATGAGACCGACAATTTCTGGCAGATGGGCGACACGGGCCCGTGCGGGCCGTGCTCGGAGATTCACTACGATCTCGGCCCCGACGCCTGCGAACCGGGCCATGAAGACGAAGAGTTCCCCAGCGATTGCGGCGGCCGCTACGTCGAGATCTGGAACCTGGTCTTCATGCAGTTCAACCGCGACTCGGAAGGCGTGATGACCCCGTTGCCGCGTCCGTCCATCGACACGGGCATGGGCCTGGAGCGCATCGCGGCGGTCATGCAGGGCAAGCTGAGCAACTACGAGACCGATCTCATCCGCCCGATTGTCGACTACGCCGCCGAACTCGCCAATGTGGTTTATGGCGAAGACCCGCGCGTCGATTCGGCCCTGCGCATCGCCGCCGATCACAGCCGCTCCACCGCATTCCTGATTCACGACGGCGTGGTGCCGGCCAACGAAGGCCGCGGCTACGTGCTGCGCAAGATCATGCGCCGCGCCATGCGCCACATCCGCCGCATCGGCCTGGAAGAGCCGTTCCTTTACAAAATGACCGGCTTCGTGGCCGAAGTGATGAAGCCCGCCTATCCGGAGCTTATGAAGAGCATCCAGCGCGTGGCCCGCATCGTGAAGGACGAAGAGCACCGTTACGCCACCACGTACCAGGTGGCCGAGCGTGTTTTCCACGACGAGGTGAAGGCCGCCACGGCCGGCGTGCTGCCGGGCACGGTCGCCTTCAAGCTTTACGATACCTACGGTCTTGCGCTTGACGAGCAGCAAGAGATGGCGCGCGAGTACGGCCTGGGCATCGACAATGCGGGTTTCGAATCCGAAATGGAGCAGCAGCGCGAACGGGCGCGCGCAAGCTGGAAGGGCGCCGAGAAGGGCATCATCGCAGAGGCCTATCAGGAACTGCGAGCGCTGGGAGCCACGAAGTTCCTCGGCTACGAAACACTTTCGACGCCGGACGCCAAGGTGATCGGTTTGCTGGTGGATGAGAAGCCGGTCCAGAGCATCGGCCCCAACACGAAGGCCGAAGTCGTGCTGGATCGGACGCCGTTTTACGCCGAAACCGGCGGCCAGGTCGGTGACAACGGCGAGCTTTACAGCGCGGGCGGCATCAAGGTGGCAACGGTTGAAAGCGTTTACCCGCCTGTCACGGGCCTGAGCGTTCACCGCGTTGTCACAACCGATGCGATCCATGTGGGAGACGTCTTGCGGGCGGAGGTCGACGCCGGATCGCGCCACGCCACCATGCGCAATCACACGGCGACGCACCTGCTCCACGCCGCCTTGCGCCAGGTGCTGGGTGCGCACGTCAAGCAGGCCGGCAGCGTTGTGGAACCGGCGCGGCTGAGGTTCGATTTCACCCACTACACCGCCATGGACTCCGACGAGGTCGCCGAAGTCGAGCGCCTGGTGAATGAACAGATCTTGCGCAACTCGGCGGTCACAACCGACGTGATGGCGCTGGATCAGGCGTTGACTACGGGCGCCATGGCGCTGTTCGGCGAGAAGTACGGGGACAAGGTGCGCGTGGTCTCCGTCCCCGGCTTCAGCCGCGAGTTGTGCGGCGGCACGCACACTTCGCGGACCGGAGACATCGGGCTGTGCAAGATCGTCTACGAAGGCAGCATTTCGGCAGGCGTGCGCCGCATCGAAGCCATCACCGGCGAGGGCGCGCTGGCCCGCTTCCAGGAAGTGTCGGGTTCGCTCGAACGTGTGGCTAACTTGCTGCGCACCGCCGAGCCGGAACTCTACGAACAGACCGAAAGGATGATCGCCCGCGAGAGAGCCCTCGAAAAGCAGCTCGACCAGCTCAAGCAGAAGCTGGCGCACTCGATGGTCGCGAACCTCAAGGAGCGGGCGCGCAGCGTGAAGGGTGTTACGCTGGTGGCCGCTTACGTCGACGACTTTGATCGCGCGCAGTTGCGCTGGATCGCGGATTCGCTCCGCAACCAGGGCATCGACGTGATCGTGCTTTCGAGCGGCGGGGGCGAACTGGTCAGCGCCGTTCGCAAGGACGCGACCGCCAAGGTCCACGCGGGCAAGCTGGCGGGCAAGGTGGCGCAGGCTGCGGGCGGCAAGGCGGGCGGCCGTCCGGATATGGCCGAGGGTGGAGTAAAGGATGCAGCCAGGCTGCGCCAGGTAATCGAACAGGAGATCGAAGGCCTTTTGTGATTCAGTGCGACGCGGTTGGGCGGCAAGAACTCAGCGGCGATCGCGGCGAATGAACTTCATTGGAGC
>Ga0208695_1002292_pt1 | contig 14178 bp, 29 predicted proteins | sample AD_UKC111_MetaG_FD_184449 | JGI IMG/M metagenome (GOLD analysis project Ga0208695, IMG submission 184449) | Active sludge microbial communities of municipal wastewater-treating anaerobic digesters from Hong Kong - AD_UKC111_MetaG (SPAdes)... | ecosystem: Engineered > Bioreactor > Anaerobic >... | reverse complement strand
TTACGCCTTTTACATCTTCAATTGTTACCTCTCCATTTGCCCAAAAAACAACAAAATCACAGACATATTTAACGCCAGCTTTTAGATGAAAGGGTACTTGTCTTAAGAAAAATAGTATTTCACCACTATTTTGTAATATTTTAAGCTGCTGGTATCTTTTATGCTCTTTTTTGGAGGCAAATTTGATTCCGTCTGCAACGCAGGGTTTAGCTTTGAATTTATGTCTTAAGATTGCCACAGCTCTAACTCCGCTTTTCTTCTTCTGTATAACCCATTAGAAAATTCGCCGTCTATTGTAACAACGCCTTTAACCTTTCCAAAGAACTCATCAGCAGCTCCACTATAATCTCCAGCATTTAATTTTCTAAGCCCGTTGCTTGTTTTAAAATTATATGCCCCCCAGTTGTATATAAGGCTCACTAGAGCATCAAATTGACCTTGACTTATGTTTACCTTTACAGATGAATTTATAGCGTTCTCCGCTTCTTTAACGTCGCTTTTAAGTAATTGCTCTGCTTTTTCTCTGGTCATACGAGGAGCGGCTTTAGTAAGTGCTACTAATCTCTGATCTATAACATGACCATATCCTATTGTTGGTCTTCCAGCAGGGCACATATAGACATAGTCCTTAAATCCCTCAAATTGCTTGATTAGATCAAGTCCCTTCTCAGACGTTTTCATTAATGCCATCTTATATATTTAGGGAAATAGCTTAACTTATCCTCGGACTCTTCCTCTAGAGTTTGTGGTGTCAGATCAACTTTTACGCCTGTTTGTTTTTCAATAATTTCTTCGCTAATCTCTTCAACAGGATTGTCTTGATACCAAAAATAAGCTGACAGCAAGCCAATAATTATAGCAGCAGCAATAATAAAATATCTGGTAAAAATAATGGTTTTTAATAATTCTTTCATGAATCACGCTTTTTATAGTTAACAAAATGCGAGACTTTTTTAAGAATTATAAAATTGAATAAAAGACACTAGGGATATTGCTATCCCTAGGTTGATAAAATATCAATACTCGCAAGGTTCTGTATCTTATAAAGATCTTGCAAGTATAGCATACTTATAGCTTTAAGGGAACTTAAATATTAGTTATCTAGAACTTATCCTAATTTCTTGTTTTGTGAGTTTGTTTCTTTCCTCTTCTGATACGTCTTGAGTACAACATGTACAACTACAAAGAGTTAGCATGCACGTTATTATAGTAATAGAAATTTTAGCCTTAATCATTTTATCCTCCGTTATTATTAAATTATTATGCCGCCTCCATATCTTGAGCATAATTATATTGTTTGTTAATCCATTCAATACAGGCTAGTTGTTTTTCTTCTCCTAAATCGGCAATACTTTCAACGCCTGCTTTGTTACACCATTTATTTATTACTTCACTTGATACGTTATGCAGTTTAACAAGTTCTAGCAATTCTAAAAGTGTTTCGCTCGGCTCTTGGTTTACTACTTCCTCCTCTAGTACAATGTGATCAAGTTTGTTGCTTAGCATATCAGTTTTTGTAACAGGTGTTACGTTCTTTTCTGGCGTATCTACTACCTGATAATCTTGTGCTTCTTCAACTGTTATTAAACCTCCTAAAGCATCTGCAAACTTATCTCTAAGAGCAAAACCTCTAGCTCTCATCTGCATCATTCTTTTTGGATACTGAGTCCATGGACCGCTTTTACCCCATAAACCAGCTTTTTTAGCATCTTCTATGCTAAAGCTTACAGTATGTTCAGTTTGATTCTTACGCTTAACAGTACAAAAAGCCGTATTTGTTTTCTCATCATACCACTCCTTGATATCTTCGAATGACGGATGCGCTTGTACAAGAGCAAGTAATGCATCACCATATACGGAAGGTTTGCCGTTAATAACAGCTATATTCTGCAGGGCTTGTATAGGTTTTAACCCGAGCTCAGCTCCCATCTGTACAGCAACCAGAATATCGCCCGCTTTACCCTGATAAGTTTTTGGCACCATAGCGCTATTTGCTATAATCGTAGCATATTCCATAGCTTCTTTTAAATTACTAGGTGTTAATAAAGTTGTTTTTACTGCTATATTACTCATTTTCTACCTCTTTATTGATATTTTCATATATTTCCTTTTTCACCTCACTTAATAAAGTATACAGGGCATTTTGGTTTATCGGCGGGGATGGGTGCTTAGAACCTCCCTTAATTAAAAATACTCTTGATTGCTTACTATAACTTGCGTATTTCAGGTACATTTCCTTGGCTTCTTCCTTAAACCTTTTAAGATCAAACAACGACCTTGGAGCAGTATTTTTCCAAGTAGCTATTACATTGCCGTTCTCATCTATTAGCACATCGTAATCCTGCATGAATTCTTGAATTTCAACCTTTAGCTTTTCAATAGTTTCTTGTATTTGTTCTTCTGACATTTTAGCAATTTTTAATTCTTCTAGTTTTGCCAATATATCATTTTTAGCGGTTATTTGTTTATTATTACTTTGAGGGAATAAGTTAAACGTATCCCTAGTATTTACACATTTAGGCGGCACTCTTTTTTCTATATGATTGTGCCAAAAATTACGTGCAATTTTAATAAGTTTTTCTTCTAGATTTTTGTCTCTATTATAAGTATAAATTCTAAAATCCTGACCGCCGATTAGCACAGCTACATCAACCTTTGGTACATTACAGATTGCGGCATAATAAGCTACTTGCACTAGATAGGACTCAGGGATTTGGTCAGTCCCTAAGTCGCCCCATTCTTTAGCCTTGGTAAAGCCAGCTGTTTTACATTCTAAAATATGTGTTCCATTGTTTACCCATCGATCAACCCACCGATCAATATTAGCTCCTAAAAACTTATATTCAGGGTGATAGATTGTGTTTGGCTCTATTTCTACATCATAACCAGTAACTTGCGCATATTCTTTGGCAATAACGTCCTCTAAAAGAGTTCCCCAGTGCATTGCAGCGTTAGTCTCTTCGCTAATATCATCGCTGGTTTTATCAAGATATACATCAAGAGCAGTGCGGTACGGATTAAGCCCAGCTATAGCACCCAGATCACTTCCTCCCAAATAAGTTTTTCTTTCCTTAAGCCATTGTTCTTTATTTTTATTCATGAAAAAAACTCCTTTGTTCCTGCGTTTCTAATCGTGAAATATTATATTTTCTTAAAATACGTCCTATTGTTGTCTGACTAATATTATATTTTTTAGCTATACGACCTTGCGAATGCCCTGATTGATATAAATTTATTATCTCTTGATGATTTACTTGACTAGATTGAGCAACCCCATAACATTTATAAGAACAATGTATTTGGTTTTTGAATTTTAGACCTACGATCCATTCTTTACTGCATACTGGACATTTCTTTTGTATTTTAGCTTTTCTTAAGTTCATGTCATGTTGTCTATGGCATGGCAGACACATTGCTTGGTAGTCGTATGGGTCATGATGTTTCTTACTTATACTAGCCCACTCTAGCTTTTGTTCAGTAGCTCCACATTTAATACATTGATTAGGTTTACCTCTAACCCTATATACCCTATCATGCGCACCTTTATAAGATATATCATTGCCCTTCCACATATGATTTTTTGTGCCGCTTTGATCTCTTTTGGCAGCAATTCTAGCTTTAATATCATTTTTTTTCATAAAATAGCTAATTGTCCACTGTGATAAACCTAAGACTTTGCCTATTTCTTCTTGAGACATAAACGAATCATGATACAAAGACTCTATATAGTTTTTACGCTCTCTAAGCCATTCCTGCTTGTTCATACAGCTACTCTCCGAGAATGCAAATAATCACTGTACATTAAATCTCTGCTTCTTTTCTCGCTTTCTTTGCAGGCTTCTATTTCCTGTTCCAAGGCTACTGGGTCGTAATCAGATATTTCCCAGTAAATTCCCAAGTCTTTTGCTTCTTCAAGTAGCATCTCGTACTGATCTATCTTGTAGCTTAGCTCTAGGAAATTAACATTGTAACAGTCATAAGGGATATTATACTTATCCGCCCTTGCCATTTGTTCTTTAATAAATGCTTTCCTTGCTCTTGCCCCAATTCTGTCTATTGTTTCTTTAGCGGAATCAGATAACTCTAGCTTTTCCTCTTTTGCTTCATGGAATTTAGGAGTTTCTGAAATATGATCAGGTAAAGCTTTTTGGCTATTTCTTTGAAAATAAACTTTGCCAGCTTCTTTTAGAGCTTCCAGATTATTAAGCAGCTGAAAAGCCATTTTAGGCGTAATAACATCTTTAGGCATTGATAACTCGCAAGTAGATTTATATGTTATTGTATCACACTCCGCATCTTTATTCAAATTTTTAGCGGTTAAAATATCACGGGCAAGAGCTAATCCCTCTAGTTGTTTTAAAAAAGTCTCTTGCGCTTTGCCGTTATTGTTTGTAATCTGTAAATTCATTTTTTTAACCTCCGTTTTTAGAATGAAAGGTGTTATGTTGGCTAGGAGCTGTATCGGCGAAGATATGCTCCTAGCAGTAATCCATGAAAGAAGAGTTTAGGTCTTACGGCTTAAGCTCTTTTTTTATGCCTTCATGGATTACTTATAGGGGAGTATAGAAGAGAAAAACTAGTTTGTCAACTAATTTTTAGTTAAAAATAATATTTTTATCAAATAAATTTGATATAGGTATTATTACAACTAATTACAGTATTTATGTATCTTTTTTGTAAAACACCCATCAACGTGGCTTTTGTGCCAATGGGTGTAGAGCGAATTTATCCATAACCAACACGGGTAAATAACTTTTCAACACGGGTGCTTAAAATAAAAAAAGTGGGGAAAATTTTCTTGAAAAAACTAAAAAATTGCGGGGCATATTTCCATTTTACGTCTGGAATACCGCAGAAACACTGGGCTTCATTTCTTAATAGGATATAGTATTAGAAATGTTATTTATTGTTTTCTCTTTTTCCAGTTATCGTAATACTGCTGTGCTACATTGTTGTCATGTAACACAATAACGTTTTCTGCATTTCTTTTATCAGCATTATCAGTAAAATTAAAACTACCAGTAATCACTGTTGTATTATCAATAATCATAACCTTATTGTGAGCAATGCCAGCTACTTTATCTTGATAGATTTTTATTTGATTACTTTCTAGAAGTTTTATAACGTTCTGTTTCTTTTTATAAAAATTACTACGATCTAAAATAATTTCTATTTCTACACCTCTATTTTTAGCTTCTATTAAAGCATCAATAATCTTTTTAGAAGTAAAGCCGTAAGCTTGAATGTATATGCTCTGCTTGGCTTGTTTGATTTGTTCTACAATGAAGTTACCACACTTGCTAGGAGGAGTAAAACATACTGAAACGTTAGCAAAAGAGTAGGGGGGTAGGTAGAATAAAAAAAGAACACTAAGAAATAGCCTTGGCATTTTATCTTTCACAATTAACTATTCCTTTAAAATTTTCATTAAAATAAGTAGCTGCACATTTTATCATTGAATTTAAGAGTAGTTCATTACTTATAACAAGTTCATCTTCTACAATTAAAAGTATTTCCCATATTTTGCTTGTCTGAATATTAGCATTTTTCTTAGAGAGTTCTTGTAAAGCTTCTGTAAATTTTAAAGAACTATTTTTTTGATTTGGTACATTATATTCACTTACACTTAATTGAAATAAAACTGTAGGTACATTACGCTCTTCCATATAGCTAAAATTTATATAGATAGGGGCTAATTTGTTAATGTAACTTTCTTTTTTTTTAGGATCAAAAGAAAACAACTTATATCCATAAGCTTTTAAAGCTTTCTCTACAGTTTGCCCAACAGAAAAATAATGTGGAAATTTATGTAATACATTTTTACTTATTCCTTTATTATTTTTGGGGTGATTTGTCTCTACAATTGAATAATATTCAAAATTATGCTTTTTACTGTTTGTATAACTATTAATATACATCTTAAAGTTACTAAAATTTGCTAAACAAGTAACCGAAATAGTCTGAAGTAGTATTAAAATTAATAATTTTCTATTAATCATTCTCTATAGATTTTTTATTTTGATATAACTTCAAGACGTTTCTGATACACATCAACAATTGATTGTAATTTATTCTCATTAAATTTAAATGTATTCACAATCTTTTGTCCACCTTCTGAGAATTTTAATATTCCATCTTGAGCAAACTGTTTCAAATTTTTATAAATCATATACCTAGAATATCCAGTAATATCAGCTAAAGTAGCAACTTTAATTGTTGCTATATTATCTATAGATAACTGATACAACATTGTTAATGTCTTTCTTTGGCTCTCGCTGTAATAATCATAAGCTTGAATAGCTTTGACTATTAGTTCTTGTTGATTATCCATTGTTTTTTATATAAATTTTAAATTACATTAACATATAATCTTTTTTGCAAAAATTTCAAGAAAAAAGAAAAATAATTATTGACACAATAGAATTTAGTGTATAATTTTATTATATGAGGTAACTCTGGTAATAAGAAGTTACTTACTATTACAACCAAATAAGGTTTTATGGCAATACTTAATACTCATGCTACAGTAAAAACTTTTATGAAGCACGGCTTTTCTGAGGAGCAAGCCGAGAGTATAGTTGAAGCCATTAATGACCAAAGCAATCATCTAGCTACTAAAGAAGATCTTATTAACTTAGAAATTAGATTAGAATCTAGAATTTCTAGTCTTGAATCTAAGATAGAGTCAATTAATGTAAGTATTAATTGGTTAAAGACTATTGCTGTTCTTAATCTAACTATAGTAGCTACCAGTGTATTGGGCGGTGTGATAGCTTTGTTATTACCAAAAATATTTTAAGAAATAAGTTATTGCGTAGCAATTGCCATTATGCTACGCTATTGTTTAACAAAGTTTGATACTCTGTAAATTAGAATTGGTTTACGTGATTATCTGTTATTTACTTGCTAGGTTCTTGCGATTAGTAGGGGTTTTAGCTGGTGTTTGTGGGGTAGTTACTTTCCATAATATAGAATATGTCGGAATGACTACAAAAAAAATAACTCCCTGAAAATTCAAGGAGTTTATTTTATAAACTTTTTATTCTTTTGAGAGCTGACGGGCTTTATATTTGAATAAAAACTAAAAAAAGAAAACCACCACAAACACCGCTAAGACTTTTTTAATCGTAACAATCCTTAAGGAGACCCTTTTTTTAACCAACGAGGCGCCTCTACTAAGGAAAAGAACCTTGCGAGTATGAGAACCTTAGTAGAAACATAAAACTAGGGAACAGATAATCGTGTTAAATGCTCCGAGTAATCATCGTTGATACTCTGGACATTATCATTCTTTTTTGCAGTTGTCAATACAGTAATTGCAAAAAAAGATTATGTGGTTTCATAAAAATATTTTTTCAAAACTCTATTCTCTCTTAACAGTTGACGGGGAAAGGTTATTTTATCTTGCTCTGTCCTCTGAAGAAAAAGAAGAAGACGGGTTCTTTCTTTTCCAATGCGAAGAGTGGTCAGAAAAATACAACATACCAAAACCTACTATCAAAAGATATCTAAGGCATTTAGAAAATAGAGGACTCATTATAAGAGAACTTAGGGGTTTATCTGAAAATAGCCATTATCCTGTCAAACGAGGCGGCCCTCATTCATTTATCAAGGTACTCCATCCAGAGACGGAAAAGGACATGACGTTTTTTGGCAAGTTACACCTAATTGAAACCAAAATATTTAATTCTAAGGAAGTAAAAGAAGCAATTTTTAAAGATGTCTATAACCAAACAGACAACATCAGATTTCAATACGCTTTCTGCGACTTAGAAGAAAACGACGCAAACTCCCGTGCATTACAGAACATAGAAATTGGCGACTCTGTAGTTTTTAAAGGCCACGTCAAAAGGAATACAGAGGGCAGACCTTGGATAGTAGATATTTGGAATATTAAACCATCAGAGGAGTTTTATGCAAATAGAAGAAATTAGAACGATAGCCGAGAGATTAAAGCGAATGACCAAGGTGGGAGATCAAGCATTAATCCACGGAGTTTTCTGGGACGATTTAGATACATTATTAAATTTAATTTTAGAGGCGGATAGTGAGTAAGGCGGTTGTCAATAAAGCAAGAGCAAGAAGTAAAAACAAAGCTAACGTTGTTTATATTAGTTCTTATAAAAAACGTAATATCGTTAAATCTTATACTAAAACTGATGATGATTGGCTTGATATTCCTAGAGCTGACGACCCGACAAAAACTTTAGCAGAAAATAGCGCAAGGGTGTGTGGAAAAGTAATATATGAACTACACAAGAATTTTGATAGGCCAGTATATTTGACTAGCCAATGGTTTAAAAAAATCACAAAGAAAAAAATACATCAGAATACAAGAATAAGGAAACAGCTAAGCCACATTTTTAATTTTATTTTTCATCATTCAATACAGGTAGAGGGAGAAATCCTATTTAATGTCTATGAAGTTTCTTACACAACGCAAGCATATAATATTTTAAATTTTAAAGATGAAAAAAACGAGTCTAATACCCCTCCAATAGCTAGTGCAAATAAGCTTTCAAGTGAGAGCATAAATGCTGTGAGGTCTGAGCATAAATGCTCATCATATATAGATAATAAAGAAAAAGAAGAACACCCTAAAGGGTGTAATTCTTCTTTTTCGGATAATGAAAAATTAAAAATAAAAAATTCAACTGAACAAGAAAATCAGCACGCAACTTTTGCTCCTTGCAACCTTACGGAGCAGGAGCAAGTTGCTTTAACTAACCAAGAAGAAAAAGCAATTGAGCTGGAGCGAAAAACCAGAAGCAATGAGCATACTGGCTTGTTTGCTATGTCTGACTTAATGGCCAAAGTGCTAAAAGAACCACAAAAAAGCGAGGAAATACTAGAAATGAAGCATGAAGAAATACCAGAATTAACAGAAGAAAAAACAAGAGGTATGCTACTCTCCAAAGCTCTTTACGGAGCTTTTGGAGAGCAGCGATCAAACGAAATACAAGACGATTACAAGTTTGTTGAAATAACACCTCAAAAAGTCTGTATTCAAACCAAAGAAATGCGCTTAAACGATATTGAAAAAGCCAAAATACGCAAAGCTATTAGCTCCGTTTACGGCGAAGATGTTACGATAGCAATGCAAGTTTTAGCTCCTGCTAGCAAAGAACCTATGCCGAGTAATGAGAACACGGGGTTACCTACAAGCAAATCAAACATGCTGGCCTTTAAAGCCGCTATTTCTGATACCAAAACGCTTGGAATCCTGACAAATCGTTTGATTAACGTAATTGAAACACCCCAAAGGATTATTCTAGAAGCCGCACCTTTCTTTGTGGATCAGCTAACCGAAGCAGGAAATCTTGCCATACTTGAGGATGCAGTAGTAAAAACAGGAATAACGCTAGAACTGCATTACAACAAACAAACACAATCCCAAAAAACAATTATTCTAACTCCTGAAAAAATCTTAAAGGATAGAGGATGGCTAGAAAATCACAGAAAATCATTATAGGAGGGAAATAATGGAATTTAAAGAAGCTTATAAAAAAGGTTTAAAAACTGGGAAAACTATAACTAATGGTAGCTATGAATTAAAACTTTTAGAAAACGGCTTAGAATGCCACATCGTAGATGATAATACTAAAATGCCAGATATTATTGGTATTCTGCTAGATACATTCGAAGATAACTGGGAAATCATAATGGAGGAGTAAAATGAGTGAACTAGAAGCTAGAAAATATATATCAATTTATAATTTAAAAGCAGAAATTAGGCAAGATATGGGGGACTATAAATTACTTTGTTCACGTATCCCTGATAAAGACGGCAATGAGTATATCCGAATATTTGGTGATGAAGAGCATTATAGATTTTTTAGAATCTATCTAATGAATAAGATAGAAGAGAACATCAAAAAATTAAAAGAACTAATGGAGGACAAAAATGACTGATTTTAGAAGTAAACATGACGAACTTTATTTGGAAGAGTTGAAGAGTGTAACGAAAAAAAAGATTTTTAATCAAGCAGACTATGAACCACTAATATTAGAACTCAGTTTTAACAAAAATAACGGATATAAAATTCTCGAAATTTTATATTTCGGATTAAAAGAAGAACAAATACAAAATGTTTTAAATATAAAACTCACTTATAAATCATGTTTTGGTTATGTCAGAAATATAATATTTGATACATTACGAGTAGATTTTATTGATTTCTTATTTCAAAAATTAACAAAAGACAAATTAGGGAAAATTTTAAATATATACACATATGATTACAAAGTAAGCGAGGAAATACATAAATTATTTGAAATAGAATTTATCAATTTCTTATTTAAAAACGGAGGACAAAGATGAGTAAATGGACAAATTTTAACGACGCAGAGGAGCAAATGTCTTACGAACTAATACCACATAAAACTATAGCAAAAGTTCGCTTACTGATAAAAAAAGGCAATCATGTAACCGATGAATTCACTGATGGCTATGCAACGCTTAGTAAGGCAGGAACTAGTATATATTTAGCCTGCGAGTTTGTAGTCCTAAGCGGCGAATTTGAACATAGAAAAGTCTGGAGTAATATAGGGCTTCATAGCGATAACTCCCCTAAATATGCCGAAATAGGTAGAAGCATGATCAAAGCTATTCTTGATTCTGCTCATAGCTTGCACCCAGCGGACAAATCACCAGAAGCAGAAAAACAAAGAACAATAAAAAGCTTTGCTGATATACACGGCCTAACATGTCTTGCTGAAATTACCATCAACGATAAAGGAGATATGCCGCCTCGCAATGAAATAAAAACATTCATCACGCCAGCTAATCCTATTTATAATGATTATATGAACGAGCAAAGCGGTAAGCATGCAATTAATTATGGAGTGGCTAACAAACAAAGTAGCGAAGAGTTTTTAGGTGATGAGCTACCATTTTGACTATTGCATATATGTAACAAAAATTGTAAAATGTTAATAAAAAAGTAAACAATATGACTTTAATAGATTACGTAAAATTAGGAAATATCACTAAAGTACAAGAATTAATAGCCCAAGGCGTGGATTTAAACGTACAAGATGAATACGGATACACGGCTCTTATATGGGCAGCAAGCTATAGTAATCCTGATATAGCAAAAGTTCTCCTAGACGCTGGAGCTGATAAAACTATTCAAGATTATGACGGACACGATGCTTTATACTGGGCTACTTATTATGGTTGTCAGGCAATAATTGACCTGTTAACTGATGAACCAATAAAAGCTAGAGCTTTACCAAAAAGGGAAAAAATAGTTAAACCCATTATAGAGCAGGAAGTTCAACCTATAGAAGCAGAGGTATAAAAAATGGCATTTCCATCAAATATACAAACAAAAATTAATGAATTGTTAACTCTTATTGTACAAGCAGGTGATAGCGGTAGCTTAGATAGGTTGCTTGCTAATGACTTTATGCCTGATAATCAAGTGGACTTAATAACAGTAGCAGCGGGTATTGGCGATACTGGAGACGATAGAGATCAAGTCCTTGCGGTACTACTTAGAAATGGAGTTAAATAATGGGTGTTTGGTTTGTAGTTAATGCAATAACAATTGGGCTATTAGTTGCAATACTTGTAATCGTCGCTATTCGTGAATTGATGAAATAGCCATCAAAAAAATGGGATAAAATGGCAAAAGCAAATAGCACATCTTTTAAAAAAGGACAGGTAGCGAATCCAAAAGGAAAGCCTAAAGGAGCGATTAGCGAGTATCGTAGAAAGTTTGCAGAGATAGCGAAGTTAGCTGCCAATGATGCAAAGGATGTATACGAAGAGATACGTGCTTGTATGAAAGCAGGTGAGTCATGGGCTTATCAGCTGTATGTAAAAGACCTTATCCCTAAAAAAGCCTTTGAGCCTACTGTCCTAGTAAAAATGGAAGAGGGACAAGACAGACTAGAAGCCGTAACCGCTGCTTTATCTGGCTTTACAGAGCTAACACATGAGGAAGCTATGGAAGAAATCAAGGCGTTTAAGAACGCCCCAGAGAAAGAAGAGATAAAAGAGCAGGGGACATCAGTACTTGAATTGCTAGAGGGCGACAAAATAGACCAAATCTATAAATGGCTAGAGGAAGCAAAGCAAAAGAAGATTGACAGTTAAAAGTAGATAAAGTATATAACATTTGCTATCTACAACATTTAAACTAGAAAAAGACGGATTCACTCCCCGTCTTTTTTTTATGCCTAAAGTGTAGAAAAAACACTCGTTTTGTGGACACTTAAAAAACTATATACTTATACCCCCTAAAGCATCTAATAACTCATTCCAATTATTTATACTAGTTTTACCTTAATGTTCTATCTTTTCTTGTAGTAAATTTATCACAACTAAAAAATACTTTATAATTACTTAAAAAGTAACTAGGCATTACTTTAAAAGTATTATAATATGTAATTACAACAAATGGAGGGTTAAGATTATGGAAGTAGAATATCAAAAATTACTAGATTTAGAAAAATTAAATTGCAAAACTTTAGATGAATTTTTAGAGTTCCAACGTAATAACACTCAAAAAGATTTACTAAACTATAAAGCTCCAGATATATATCAACGTTATCAGGCACTACGATCATATCGTCTTTTAGCTTTTACAAAATGGGAAAAATACAAAAATCATTTAGAAAAAAAATATAATTTTGAATTCCCTGTGGAGTGTTATTGTTCTAGTACTAATAACTATTTATTTGCTGAGTTTTTTAAAGTAAAACAAGCTGTATAGAAAACAAATTAATAAGAGGTAACAAAATGGAGGATTAAATTATGAAAAAAATAATAACTAAAACTACCACTAAAGAACACGATACAATGCTTTTACAAAACCTTTTATTAGACTTCGTAAAAAAGCAACGAAATTTAAGAGATATTGCAAATACTGATACACACGGACAGCAGGCAGGACTAAAAATGCGAGGACAAACTGAATATAACGAATATAAAAAAGCAAAAAAAAGTTATGACTTTAACTATGCCAAGGCAGAAAAGAAATACTTAAATGTTTATGGCCTTGTTGCACCTGTAATGTCTGAATGTCAAAAATACTTAATTTAAATAGGGGGTAACAAAATGAGTAACACAAAAGTAAAAGAACTGGAAAACGAAGTATTAGATTATCTTCTGGACAATTGGGGAAGTACCGACACAAAAGTAAAAATAAATTATCTCAGGTTATTGGTAGAGAATTATTATAAGGAGCGAAAGAAATATGAACATTCCTAAAGAAGCAGAAATCAAATTTTCAACTAAAGAAGCCCGTAGGTTTAATAAATGGGAAAATGATAGGTTAAAAAACTTATCTCAAATTGATTTCGGTAAAATTTACAGTGATTTTTACGTTAAAAGTTATGGAAGTATGAGTGAACATATAACATACATAATAAACAATTATTATAAGGGGCCAGATAAATGAATATAATAGAAGTAATAAACCAACTTGAAAACGGTAAAAAAATAAGGCGTAAAGGATGGAACAACCTAGCGCTAATAAGTTATAGGGATTATAGTTTTATATATACTTTATACATGTATGATTTGGTTTCAAATGAATATGTAAACCCATATATTATTTATCAGTTTACTGTAAGTGATATATTAGCTGATGATTGGAAGGTAGTGGAATGAGTAAAGATTTAAAAATATTGGCAATTAATAATGCTACATTTGAAAAACCTTTATCTAGTAAAAAAGCTTTTAAGAAATACAGGGAAATAAAGAATAAAGAGTGGGTAGATGAATTAAAAAATATTGTTCTTAGAGCTAATCCACCACCAGATTTAATAGAAGATGGTGCTACAATTGGTGCAATAAGAATTGATATCGGTTCTGGAAAAATATAAAGGAAACAAAAGAGGATTAAATGACAAACCCACATCTTAAAGTAGCATTTTTGGATATATTCGAAAGTGTTGGTTATACTAAAGAACGTTTAAAAGAAAGATTAAATAAATTTAAAGAATTAGAAAATAATTTAGAAGGTAGTGGTTATACATTTTCCAAACATACAAAACTACATGTGGAAATGTTAGAAAAATTAACAAATGATTAGGTGGTAGTAGAATGAGAATAACAGAAACTTTGAATTTATCTTGTACTACATGCAAAGCTAAACTCAAATTTGAATCTATATTAAATATGGCAATAACACAGACAAAAACACCTATTTGTGTTGAATGTTTTGA
>Ga0208695_1002288_pt1 | contig 14194 bp, 22 predicted proteins | sample AD_UKC111_MetaG_FD_184449 | JGI IMG/M metagenome (GOLD analysis project Ga0208695, IMG submission 184449) | Active sludge microbial communities of municipal wastewater-treating anaerobic digesters from Hong Kong - AD_UKC111_MetaG (SPAdes)... | ecosystem: Engineered > Bioreactor > Anaerobic >... | reverse complement strand
CGGCCCACATGTACCTTTCATCCCACTTTTGGTTTTTAAAATTATTGTACCCAGCTTAGACGAGGGTCCTCGATACATACCTGCCTTTCATCCCACTTTTGGTTTTTAAAATTATTGTACCATACCGGAAGGCGCAAGAGGTTTGCGATTTGTCCTTTCATCCCACTTTTGGTTTTTAAAATTATTGTACTGCGGCACAAGCCCACGCGCGGCCCACATGTACCTTTCATCCCACTTTTGGTTTTTAAAATTATTGTACCCAGCTTAGACGAGGGTCCTCGATACATACCTGCCTTTCATCCCACTTTTGGTTTTTAAAATTATTGTACCTTTTAGAAAAAGAATTGTGAAACGCCGTAACCGCCTTTCATCCCACTTTTGGTTTTTAAAATTATTGTACAGCAGCTCTCCTGATATGCTGTAAACTTTAATGTATCTTTCATCCCACTTTTGGTTTTTAAAATTATTGTACGCTCGATCCGCCGCTGACTCGTAGTCGGGGGGCAACTTTCATCCCACTTTTGGTTTTTAAAATTATTGTACTCAATACATTTCATATTTTTTATATAGCGCAAGCTTTCATCCCACTTTTGGTTTTTAAAATTATTGTACAAGGCGCACAGGCAGGCGAGTATAAACAGGACGCTTCCCTTTCATCCCACTTTTGGTTTTTAAAATTATTGTACTCCCTCTCCCTATGCCCTTAATATCGTTTGCGATATTCTGCCCTGTCCGCGAACCTTTGTCCGTCGAACGGGCTTCGGGGCATAGGGAGAAAGAGGTCATACAATATTCCCTTTGTATTCAGGGTGTTGTAATTCCGCGAACCCCCCGGTTTTTGATGATAACCTTGGGGTTCGCACTATTCAGTTTTCAAAGAGCGGGCGGTACAACTTTTATAGTTGGCCTAAACCCATAAGCACTTTTTCGGTTGATGCCCAAAACGGCGGTATCAACCGCGCAAAAAACATTGGTTCCACATCGTAATCTGATACAGGGAGCAAGCGCTGTATAGAAGTATCCGTATCCTCAAACGTAATGCCGAGAACCCTGCCATAGCCAATTGCTGTTTTTTTCCCAATGTGGGTAATATCTGTCAGCAGGTCTGCAACCGCATCTCTATCCCCCTCAAATATCCAAGATATGTCCGTTGCGAGGTGGGGGTAAAACGTGGGCATCGCGGTTTTCCAGGGGCCGCCAGACCTTCCCAATCTATTGTCCCCGATTTTTTGTATTACATAGTCTGCAGGCATGTATTTGCATAATCGTGTAGCGTTAATCATTTTATGCAGTACAACCTGGTTATCTGTATCGGCGCTGTATCTGCTTTTCATGCCCGCGTAATTCTGTATGTTCTCATATTGCGGGATTGAGCAGCAATATATGTAGCCGTCTTTGACGTTAATTTTCTTTATCGGCAGGGAATTAATCGCATCGTCGCAGTCTGCCTGAGTATAGTTGCGATTTTTGCTGTCCTTCATGCGCTCTACGGCGACCCATGCCAGTAGCGCATCGAGGGTACTGTAGCGAGCCAGGCCGTTCATGATGACCGGACCCGCTATCTTTATGGTGACTTTTGTTCTTGTAGGCATATCTCCCCCTTAGATTGCCACCTGCTCTGCCGTTATGTTCGCGATGTACGCGTCGTATTCAGCAAGCGCATCGGACAATACTGTGCCGGACAGGTCGTCAATTTCGAATTTGCGGCTGCTGTTCTCGTTTACCTTTAGCATGCCAATAACTTCGTCATCAACGGCAACGTCGTAATTAATCGAGATTTCGCCGTACCCTCTGCTTGAGCCGCCACCAATGTAGGGGTCTGTCGCAAACCGCCTTAATGCCCCAAGCAATGCACCGATTTCGACGTTGCGCGGATTGCGGATTGTGATGTAGTGGTAATATATAACGCCGGGTATTACAGTTTCGACATTGTATATCGTCTGCCTGCTTGTTTCTGATTTTTTCTCCGCCTTGTCGTCTTCGGCACCATCCTTTTTTGCTCCCTTCCCAGCTTTTTTGGTGGCCAGAGCCATATCAAATGCTTCCATTTCTAAAAATCCCTGTTCTGATAACCGCGTTACAACCTCGTAGTCCTGAAGATCGTCGTGGCGCACCAGTTGTTTGACATCGAGCACATCCGTATAGTGCGGCAGGCTGCCGAAATCGTTGTACCATCTTGCAGGCACAAGGCCTGCCGTTACTGTTCACAAACAAGGACAGGCATACCCACTATTGTTTTGCCGGCAATGATTTTGTCCGGCGATGCCCCAAGCAGCGACAATACCACATTTTGCGCTTTGAGTTTTTCAATGTCCTCAAGCGATCTTTTTGTTCCTCCCTCAACCCCGCCACCGCCGACATACAGTGTTAACAGCGACTTATACCCGAGTTTCACATCTTTTTTGAGCAACGCGTCGGTTATGTCTGCGGAGAGCAAGTCGCGGATAGTTGCCCTAATCGTATTCGATGAAGGCGCTAATACGCTTATTGCTCTCAGGTTGTTTTCCGCGTCCCGAACCAGGTATTTGTCGCGGCGGTGTATAACTATCAGTTTGTTGTTGATTTTGTCAGATTTCTCGATCTGGCATAATGGCGATAATGTTTTGATAATCCCCCTTGCTGTTACGTTTTTCATACTGTTGCCTCCTGTTTTTTCATTTTTTTGTAATTAACCTTGTTCTGTATTTCTACCATTCCGAATCCCATGCCGTTTTTACAGCCCATGCCATTGTTGTGTATGACATGGAGTAATTCAGGATTTGTTATGACGGTCATGCGGGACATCGTAAATTCTGTTTTATACCCCTTGAACTGCGTTTTCCCTGTCACTGGATGATGGAACCACACCTTCAGCCACGGTTTTTCGAGCTTTTTCCCGCTCACCGCTTCGTATTTCCTCGTTGCGTTATCCATAATCATCCTGTCTATTTCTTCATTGTTACCGTCTTCAGCCATGACCGCATATTTGCCGTCCTTTGTCCGCAGTACAATTGGCGACAGGCAAAAAAGCGATGCTTTTGCAAGCTCGCCGTCTGTACCGGCAGCTTCAAACCGCAATGCCTGTTTTGGCGCTACGCGTATCGATCTTGGCCTGTACTTTTTCCCCTCGTATTCCAATGCCGCCTGCATGTTTAACGCACCGAGGGTGTTGGCGAGAAACTCTCCATCCACAGACGCCAGCTTGACCCTCATGCCTGTTTTGCCCTGATAGGCTGCGAATACAAACGGTTTTACACGCCTGTTGCCAATCACCTTGCCTTCGTCATGGACTTTTTTGGTGTAAGCACCGTTCTGGAAGAAGCTGCCGTAGAACCAGCTCGATATTGCGTGATTCAGCGTACCTATTTTTTGGAACGGTATTTTGCCTATATCGTTGTCGAAATCAATTACTACCCTCATCCCTTCCTCCTTATCAGCCTTAACCCTTGATGTTGTATTTTTCATTGTATATTACTGCAATTTTCTCGCCGTGTTCCTTTTTTAGAGTCGCCACATAGCTATTGTAATTTTCTTTTAAATTTTTGCCTGTCCCATATCTATAGTACCGCCCTGGCTTGTCACCGTGAAGTTCATAACAGACATACTTTTTGCAGAGACGCTTGAACAGGCGTTCTTCAAGGGCTGCATTGACAAGGTTTTCGACATATATGTTCCAATCTGTGCTGTATGTTTCGCCGTCATACTCATATGGGGGCAGCGATTTGACATAATTATCAAAAATCTTTTCTTCGTCCCTGTTGATGAAATAAAACATGGTGTCTCCGCCAGTATCGTCGTTGATGCATTCGGCTATTTTTTTGCCTTTTCTGCACAGGTCGAGATTGAAGCCGCCCATGCCTTCCATGCCCTTGAATGTTTTCAGTTTTTTGATTGTGTACAACTCTTTTTCTGTTGGCAATTTATCCTCCCTTTTTTGTTTTGTTGCACTTGTTGTATATACTATAACTATACTTTTTTGCTGTCAAGAAATACGCAACTTATTTTGTTTTTCTACTTTGTTTCTTTCTTTGGGGTTTTAATCCAAGCTGATCCTCAACTGATTCTCCTATAGCATTTACCAGCTCCATACATTTTTTGCATGTTTGTATGTGTTCCCTGAATTTTGTCATATCCCACGACCCGTCTTCGTTTTCTATGCCAAGTTTTTTTGGATCACTATTGCATATCAGTTTGTACATTGTTGCCCCCTATTTTTTTATTTTTGGCCTTCCGCCCTTTTTGCCGTTTTCGCGGGCTGCGACGGCTTTCTTTTCGGTTTTTGCCTGCCCGCCCTTGCGACCAAGGACAGCGGCGGGATTGACGGCAACCCCAAGCGTTGTGTACAGGTTGCCGAGCCACCGTTCCATGAGCGGAGCCTCTGCCTTGGAGATGGTCACGATCCGATACCCAAGCATCACCCACGAGGTAGCATCAAGCGTACCGCCGTCGGGTAACACCACCACAGGCATCCCGTATGAGGATGCGCTGTGAGTGGTTGTTACTGTGGCTTTGATTCTCCGTGTCTTTCCATGTTCAAAAATATCGGTGTATTCCAATATCATTTTACCTCCTCCTTTATTGCCTCCAAAACGGCTTTTCCTCGATGAGTGCCACAAGGCCATCAGCGATTTCTGTGATTTCATTCAGGCGCGGATGGAGTGCTTTGTACGTAGGACGTTCTTTTTCCATTTGCTCGATAATTGCGTTCTTGAGCGCGTCTCTTACTACAACTTTGTTCTTTGCTCTTTCGATCTGATCCATTTTTTTCTCCTCCTTGTTATTTTTATTCCTCAATGCCGTAGTTAGCTTCCCGCGCCGATTCCCGCAGCCGCCGACGGTACATAACTGCCGGATCGTTGGAGTAATTGCCGCAATCTCCGTGGCAATAGGTTTCGCAATTAAAGCAGTAGCCGTTGTCTATCATTCGCTGAAGTGCCTCCGCTTCTGCTTTTTCTCTTGCCGCTTTTCTTGCGGACTCACTCTCGTATTTTTCTCTTGCCGTGCTGATTTTCTTGAGGATTTCGTCATCTGTTTGATTTTTGTTATCCACGTCCCACCCCTCGACAAGGGCTTTCCGGCACTCAGCCAAAATCTCATCGTCGGGCCGGGTAATATCACCTACCCATTCGCAGGGCGAGTAATCGCCCCATCCGCGGGAGGAAAGGTAGATGGTTACAGTTTTACGTGCGATCTCGGCTTCCCTTGCCGCCTCTGCCTCTTGCGCTGCCTTGAGCGGATGTGTCGCCCATGCCGCATCATCCACGAGTTCAAGGCCGTTGGGGTTTTTCCCTATGCGGCAAAAAGCGTCGGATGGAATTTTGTCAAATTTTTTGGCCTTCACAGCTTTTGCAGCTTCAGCCTTTTTTACAGGGTCGGTGATGCCGAGTATCGGCGATCCCTGATACCATACGGTACCGTCTTTTTTGATTGTTATAGACGGACCGGGGAGAGTGATCTTAACTTCGTCGTCTCTTATCAACCTTAATACTCCGTCCAATATTACCTCCTCTTGTATATTCAAATTATGCGTCTATTATAACCTAAGCGATTGGGTAAGTCAAATTATTTTAAAGTAATAATATTTATATTCAATGTGATGGAGGCGAAATGTTGAAATTAATGGTGCGGTTTTTTCAAAATAAATTGGTATGGATAGGTTTTGCGGGATTTTTTACGGTCGGCATGTTTTATATTGGCGATGTTTTCAAGGCGTTAGCCGTTACGGATAATATATGGTGGACCAACAAAGACATGAAAGTGTCTCTGAGCGATGCAGGCAACAGAATAGAAATATACATCGATAATAGACTATTGCAGAAACAGCTTGGAACCGAATCTATCTATTCTATTGATGGCAATGTGCTTAAACCACTGACTGCAAAAAACATCAGTCTCAGATTTAACAACGGCGATAAGGTCAGGCTGGCGCTTTTGAAGCAAGCAGCGGTAACGGGATTTTTTGCGGGTGGTTTTTTTGCATTGCTCCTCGTGGGACTATGGCAAGAATATAGCAGATTACGCTCCCCTGCGGAACTGCCCGAACCGGATGCAAGTCCTGTGGCGTAACGGCTACCGCCACAAACCTCTGCCATTTTCCCTCGCGTTCCTGTAGGCGTTTACAAACTTCACCTGATATTTTACATTTGGCGGGATTGTCATTACCGATGCATAGCCGTTTTTTATTATTTCCTCGTTGAGCATTCGGCCGTCGGGAAGGTAGACATACCCCAACAGCCTATTATATTTGTCATGTTTTTGAACATCGAACTCCAACGTAACCGTGTCGCCGGCCTTTACGAGTTTTTTTACAAACGCTGTTGCCTGTTTTCCCATTGCGGTAATAGTCGCAATATCCTGACCTGAGCGCATTGCGTCCTTATTTGCCTTTTTGTTTGCTTTGGATTCCGGCGTATCTATGCCTATCAGCCTTATTGATTGCTCTTTGTCCTGGTAATTGATTTTGAGAGTGTCGCCATCGATTACCCTTATGACGGTCGCGAAGTCTTGTGCATGTAAAACCCCCGTTAATAAAATAATGTGGAGAATAATAGTAGCAACAATATTTAACATTTTGGTTGTTTTCGTCATGTGCATTACCTCTTATTTTAACCAGTCTGGTTTGTCTATTCTCGGAAACTTTTGGACATTCTTGTCGCCCTTGTGAATACGGCAATATACGTTCTCATAGTCCTTAAATTCCTCGAATGTATCGGGGCGCAGGCGGTTGCCGCAACGTTTGCCGGTTTTGGTTTGGGCGCAGCACTGAAGGCCGATGAATGCCTCCCTGGTAAAATAGGATTCATATGTCTTTATATCTTTCGGGTCTGAAAGACCATACAGCCACATATAAAATTGGTCAGGGTCATATATTTTTACCATAACGTCATCGACATCGAGAAAAACCTTGGTACCGCTCTCTTTTCCCTCTGGGCCGTGGTGCATGAAACCTATTCCTTCCCTTGATAATAGATTAAGAACCTCTCGAACTATCTTTTTATTTATCGCCATGATTACCTCCTGATATGAATATTACTTTTTTTATGAATATGTAAAAATAATTTCACGTTTTCATAAATTAATGAAAAATATTTTGTCTATTTGCATTTTGAACAAAAAAATAAAGTAATACATATATAGTTAGTAATTTTTTTAGGCCGTCTGGCCGAACCATTGTCTCCCTCACGGGAGACCCAAACATACCTCTTTCACTTTTGTGACTGAGGAATAACATACCTTTATTATTGTAGTACCCCATCCTGCAAGGGGGAAGTTTATATAAGCACCCCACATCGGCAGGAGTGGGGATAATACTATATTAATGGAGGAGGAATTTATGCAATTATCAGGAACCAATCTGGGGGCAGCAAGGGTATACCACACGATCCTGTCGGGAGACCGCCAGGAGATGAAAAGGCTGTTGGCAAAGGCGCAGGACTGCGCGACCGATGCCATAGCCGTTTTAAACAGCATGACACAAAGAGAGGCGGTGAGGTTACCCTTTGTCAGCAAGGTGATCGACGCGCTTGAGCGGAGAGGTTACGGCGACAAAATCCGGTTCAAACCGGAGCCAAAGCCGGAACCGACAAAGAAAGAGAGAGAGGCTGCAGCTCTTGCAGCTTTGAAGGGGATGCCCTTCTTCAACGTGCTCGAAAGAAAGGGATTAGCCGGGACTGTAGCCAAGTCCTTGGCGGCGAGGTAGAAATGAAAAATAAAAGGCGAGAGGGGCAACCTTCTCGCCTTTTTTGCTTTTCTGCTTGGTTTTTAGTTAAGTATTGGCTTGTCTGTTGGACACGCCTTGCTGACTGTGCTCATTTCTGTTTCTGTGCTGCATATCGGGCAGACATACTTAACTTTGAACATCTTGTCTTCAAGCGCAAGCCTTATGCCATCTTCTTGTTTCGGTTCGTCAACTTTTTCGCCGCAGCATTTGCAGAAGGTTTCTTTTATCTCGTACCCTTTTTCTTTAAGCAGTTCCTTGTGGAGTGCCATGAATTTTTCCATTCCGTTCGGGTCGTTTTCGATTTCCGGACTGTTGAGCAGTCTGTCCATCCTGTTGAGTATTGTATCTATGTTTTGCATATTTATTTGTTCTCCTTTTCGTTTTTTTGTGAAGCATCAGCTTTACTAAAGTTACCTTACAATCGTTAATGAGGTCAAGAAATACGCGACTTATAACTTTAATCGTTCGAGCGGTAAAGCCATTTACTGCATTTGTGGCATTGGTGGTAGTAACCGTACCCGTATTTGCCGAAGCCTACCCTGTATCTCCAGATCGTTTGCGAACCGCAGTTGTAGCATGCAATACCCCTGTTTTTGTTTTTACCGAGATACATTGACATGTATTCGTTTGCTGTTGGATATGACAGCCAGTTTTTGTATCTTTTCCTATCTTTTTTTATCGAGACTACGATATATAGGATTATTATAAAAATGGCTGTGCCTACAAAGGATACAGCAATGAAGTTTTCGCTGACCAGAGCGCATAACTTGTTGTACATATTATTTTTTTGTAGTTCCTCCTACTGCTGACTTCAATTCCGCTCCCGGGGTAAATTTTGGCACAACCCTTGCCGGTATTGTTATATCTTCACCGGTCTGTGGGTTTCTGCCTTTTTTTGCTTTTCTTGCCGAAACTGAAAATGTGCCGAAGCCTACAAATGTTGTTCTTTGCCCTTTTACAAGAGACTCCGTGATGCCGGCAAACAGTGCCTCAAGCGCTTTTTTTGCGGCAGCTTTTGTAATGTTTGCGCTCTGAGACATCCTTTCTATTGCTTCGATTTTGTTCTCGGCAATGCCCTCCTTTTTTGGCAATACTTTTATTATTGCATAGTTTTTTTAACTGTTTTTGGTTTTTTTCTGCCAGCGACCAGATATATCAGGCTGCCCAGAATAGGCATGAACAATATAACCAATACCCAAATGAGCTTAATTACAGGTTCGTTATCTGATTTAATGGCGTCTACCAATGCCCATATCAACAACACAAGAAATACTACAATTGCAGCTAAAGGTATAATAGCAATTAAATATTCCATAAACATGTTCTCCTTATCCGTTACTGGCTTTAAGTTCGTTTCCGGTGGCTTCCGGAATTGCGACTACGCCATTGCCTACAGACAAAGTGCCGGCGATCTTTTTTATGTTTTCTATGAGGTAGTCTCTGTCGAGCGTATATATAATTGTTGTATCTTTGTGTGCAAACCATTGCATGAACAGCGGCCATTGCGCTCTTTCGGGCATCATCACCAGCTCATAATCGGCAGACATATCGTGGCCATGATTGCAGACTGTCCTGACCGCCTTTTTAAACATCTCGTATTGTTTCTTCGTTGACGGTATGGTGTCACGACCAATTGTATTGTCATCGCAGTAAATAGGGCACATAGCGCTGCTGTCAACGCTGAGAATGCGTGAGTCTGTTTCATACATATACGCGGTAATGTTGTCGTTCTTATGCTGCACCTTTTTTATTGTGAAGCGCAGATCCTTGTATATATTTTCCAGTTCTGCCAAAAATTTCTTGTCTTCGAATGTTTTTTTTGCCTCGGTTGCCTTCTCGATTGTCTTGCTGTTAGCCAATGTTGCCCTCCTATGTGATATATTTTAATATATATTACTTCAACACGCTTTTGGTATGCAAAATATATCCTGTTCGTTGCCCTTGAGCGCTATCAGCTCGTTTACGCTCATTGTGGGTGGCAGCAATTCCAGCACTCTGTATGTTTTGCCGTCCGATACCCTTTTTTTCTCAGATATTGCAAGCTCATACACAATACGCGATATGTTGCCGTCTTTGTCTGATAACTTCCTAAGAGTAGAGATAATGTTCCTTATCGAGTTTTCGCTTCTTGTTACAAGCTTGTAACCGCTGAACATGTCTACGTCAGGCAGGTAGAAGTAGAACGTTCCGGATATCTTGCATGCCCCGCTCTTTCTGTCCTGGCAGTTTTCGGAACAGCTTACCGTTTTGCTCCTTGTTTTTGTTGCCGGATCGTATCTCTTTGCGGTTTCTCCGTCACCGGTGCAGAAGATAGCGCCATTTTGGGCGTATCTTGCGTAGGAGTTCGGTATGGTCCTGCTTATGGACCGGAAAGCGGGGATTATTTTAAGCCTTTCCGGTTTTTCGCCTGTTATGCCTTTTATATCATCTGGTACGATAAAATAAGGCAAGGATGTCGTGAATTCCTTTTCCCCGCTTATCGGGACAACATTTTTACCGCACCTGCTGCATATATATATGTCGCCGGGCATTTTGAGGCCAATAACCCTTCCGCTGCATTCAGTACAGTTGCAGCGGACAGCATGGCAGCCAACCTTTATTGTGCCTTTAGCTTTAAAGCTGTCTGTCGGGTCAAGCTCAAAGAATTTTTTAATCACAATTGCCCTCCTTGCTGTGTTAGTGCTGTGTGTGCTGTTATCACCGCACTTACATCGACGATGTGTATTAAATACCTTATAAACATTGAATTGTTCATCCCGCATGCCGCAGCTTTTTCAGTAAGCATATTGTATGTTTCTCTTTCTATTCTTATTGGAAACTGTATGTTTTTTGCCTCCGCCGCCTCTTTATATCGACACGCTGTTAAGGCCTCAATGGGTGTTATGTGTATAAGAAGCGCTATAAACACCGATTTATATAGTCCCGCTCTTGCGGCTTTTTTTTCGAGAACTGTATATGTCTTTTTGCCAAGGCGCAAAGGCAGCATAACGTCTTTGCCGTTTTTTCTTTTACTGTTTTCTTTCATGGTATATACAATAACTATACATACGAACAATTGTCAATATTTATTTGTATAGTTTCCGTATATACAAGGCAGCCCAGAAAAAAAAGTAATATAAGGATAATGAACGGGCGTTATTCTGTGTGCCCGTTAATAAAATAAGGAGTATTCAGCTACGGGAGCCAACCGTGCTTTGCAATAAATGGCAGATAATGGCATCAGTTATATAATAGGCAGAAACGGCGGCGAATCTCCTGTTCTGTGGTCACCAAATGCCTGCCATAACCCGCATCTTATTATCGGCGGTTCAAGCGGTGCAGGAAAAACCTTCACGATCAGGCAAATTATAAATGTCTTTTCGGGTCAGGGGATAACATTTACTATTATTGATAAACATGGCGATATCGATAATCTTGAAAACATCTGCGATTATAATTTCGGCTACGGGCTTGGCAAGGGCATAAACCCTTTGTCTTTTTTACCCGACAAGGATTACGGTGGTCCCGAGGCAAATACGGTTGCTTTTATCGGTCTTCTCAACGAACTGTCGGGTGTTCACAGGCTTGGGCCGGAACAGCAGAATATGCTGCACAACGCAATCATCAATCTCTATAGGGCAAATGGCATCAAGCAGGAAGATGTCAATACCTGGACGCAGGAGACATACCCGGATCTTACAGACCTGCAGCGCTTTTTGATGCACAAGTATAAAAAGCTCCTTGTCGGCGGAAAAGACGACAGCAAAGAAATGGATTATCTTTACGACCTTTACAAAAAGAAGAAGGCACTTGAGAAGCTTGAAAGGGCAGCAGGGAAGGGAGATGATGTCAAAGATAAGATATTGGCGACAATATCCACCCTTTTGCAAAAATACGAAGATTACCTGAAAATGGGCATACTCAACGACAAAGATTTTCTAATTTACACTAACCCGAGAGGACTGCTTGCCGTAAAGAACCGTATTCAAAATATTAACAATAGCGGCGTTTTTGTCAAGAACGAGATATCTCTCAAGAATTCGAGGGTTATCATAAAGAACCTGGAGGACGAGCAGAAAAAGATAGTAACTTTCTACATCTTGAAAAGGCTTCTCGATGTTTTTCTCAAGGCGAGATATTCAGAACATGTGCGGCACTACCTTGTAATCGACGAAGCAAGTTTTTTTCTGGACATTCCAAAGATATCCAACCTGATTACAAGGATAGTTCAGGAAGGGCGGAAGTTCGGCCTCGGCATTATTCTTGCCACGCAAAACCCTCTCAGCTTCAACAGCGACATACTCTTGAACACGGCAACGAAGATGATATTTTCTGTTGAGCCGGTCATACACAGGTTGGTGAGCAGGGCTTTTGGCGTTGACCCTTCGCTGCTCAAATCCGTTATGCCGAGAAAGCACTGCATGTATTCCACGAAAGCGGTAAATAACGGGGCGTACCGCCTGATTAACAGGTTATAGCGCCGCGGGATAGAGTAAATTTTATTTTGTTGGAGACGATATGAGAACGAAACTGAAAAGCAACGAAAAACTTTTGCTTATCATCAAAAAGCATCCGGTGGTTTTTTTGAAACCTGCGCTGATTGCCGTTGCCGTGATATACATACATATTATGATGAGTAACGATGTTTCCGGCGGGGCAATGGCAAAAACATACGTATTGTTTGCCAAATACTTCAAATATGTGTATATGTTGCTTGCCTGCTACATTGCATATGTCTATTTAGACAGGCAGAAAAACATCTGGGCGGTAACAAATATGAGGTTTATTGATGAGTGGGGCATAATAACATACAAGTCGAAAGAGTCGCACCTTGACAAGATCAACAATGTTGATATCGTACAGGACCCTATTGGCCGTCTGCTTGGTTACGGCAACATTCTTGTTCAGACCGCAGCAACACAGGGCGAAACGGTCATAAAGCTGGTCGAAAAACCCCTGGTACTCAGAGAAACAATACTCAGCTCCGCAGAAACTTACCGCACGAAGGGCATGCGCCGGATTGATGCCTTTGCAGAAGCACCGGACGCGGACACGCGCGAATGTCCTTACTGTTGCGAGATGATAAAGAAAAAAGCTGTTTTATGCCGTTTTTGTGGGAAGGAAGTCGAACCTGTAATTGACAACGAACCTATGCAGGAACGCGAAGAAGGCGCGGGCCAGCAAGTACAGGATATGCCGAAAGCAGCCGAAGAAGATGTTACCGCAACCATTGTTGTTGACGACAATGTTGCAAGGAAACTTCTTGATGATGATAGCGATGTTGAAGGCGTCACCGAAAACGATACCGAAGACGAAGAGCAAGCGAGGAGCCACGGCAGGAAGATAAACCTGTTTAGCATTATAAAACCAAAAAGGAAAGTCCAGTAGCCATCATTGAAGCAATACTGAGCCGTGCAACACCAATTACAAATCACGATTACGATTCGCCGTATTCGTGGAAAAGATACCCGGAGGACAACAAGCATGCAGAACAATAAGGACATTGATTTACACAGCTATTATTGTAAACCCGCGTGGTGTCCATACAAGTCGGACTGCAACCACTGTAAGCATTACAACGCCAACCGGATTGTCAAATGTTCTTTGAACGAAGCATCGGCAAGGAATATTATGTCGGACACAGTCAATCACCCCACAGCTAAAGGCATGGGGAAGAAGTAGCACCCATAATGCCAAAGCAAAACTTGCCGCCGTAAGTTTCAGATATTATGAGAAATGCTTTTAAAGTAATATTATAACATAAAGTATTTTCTTTAGGGCATTCTGCCCGAATCACACGCCCTCTGTTTCAGAGGGACCATCATAAACATTTCATTGTCTACCAACCTTATCAGGGGAGAGGAGGAGGAACGTTATGAAACTGAACCTTGTGCATAGTGCAAAACAACAAACAGGTTATTGCAGTGTAATACCTTTTTTGGCACATGCAGAGAAAAAAAAGAGCACCCTTACCACTAAATGCGGTTTGACCGAACTTAGCAGGGAAAGGGATAAAAAAAAGATTGCGGTATGTACTACCTACCCGCACAACGACGCAGCTTGATTATCAATGCTGCAAATAAAACAATAAAAGGAGAGTAGCAAATGGTTATAGACAAAATGTGTATTGTAGAAAGGTTGTCAAAGATCGTAGGTATCACTGAGAAGCACAACATCGTTCCGATAATAAAAAACGTCAAGTTTAAATTTGGAGAGACGATTTCCATGATGTCCGCCACAAATCTTGAGGTGTCGGCAATCATAGCCATGCCTGGTGTTGCCGGCGGAGACGACAAGGAGTTATTACTCAACGGAAGACTTCTGCTGGACATCTTCAAAGAGCTGAACGACGGCGATGTAGAAATTATCGACTCGGACGAGACTATAATTATCAAACAGGGCAAGACCCTATATAAACTTGCGAAGGAATCAGCGGAGGATTTCCCCGAAATAAACGGGGAGATAGAAAAAGAGGACTTTATGGCCGACTTCGAGGTCGATACAAAGACCTTGATC
>Ga0208695_1002285_pt1 | contig 14209 bp, 13 predicted proteins | sample AD_UKC111_MetaG_FD_184449 | JGI IMG/M metagenome (GOLD analysis project Ga0208695, IMG submission 184449) | Active sludge microbial communities of municipal wastewater-treating anaerobic digesters from Hong Kong - AD_UKC111_MetaG (SPAdes)... | ecosystem: Engineered > Bioreactor > Anaerobic >... | reverse complement strand
AAGGAAATCCGTTTCTCTCCTACTATTGAGGATCATGATTTGAATGTAAAAGCGAGAAATGCCCAAAAGTTCCTGCAGGAAGGCGATAAGGTCAAGGTAACAATCAGATTTAGAGGCAGAGAAGTGGATCATGTCAGCTTTGGTGAAAAAGCCCTGGAAAGATTTTATGATATAGTTAAGGATTACTGTGTGGTCGAAAAACCTGCCAAATTGGAAGGCAGAAATATGATAATGATTTTAGCACCGAAACAGTAAGCCGGAAAATTTTGTATGAATTTTTCAGCAGTTCAAAATATGACCAATACAGAAGGAGAGGATTTTTAATGCCTAAACAGAGGACCCACAGAGCATCAGCAAAAAGATTCAGCTTTACCAAGACCGGTAAAGTAAAAAGAGCATGTGCATATAAGTCACATATTCTTACTAAAAAGACTACAAAGCGTACGAGAAAACTGAGGAAAGGCGCTTATACGACTGCTACGGAAGCAAAAATGATTAGAAAATTAGTTCCATACAAATAAGAGACAGGGAGGCAGCATAACATGGCAAGAGTAAAAAGGGCAATAAACGCTCATAAGAAGCGTAGAAAGATACTTAAACTGGCTAAAGGATACGTAGGAGCCAGAAGCAAGAAGTATAGAATAGCCAATGAAACTGTAATAAGGGCTTTGAGGTTTGCATATATCGGAAGAAAGCTTAAGAAGAGGGATTACAGAAAGCTTTGGATTGCCAGAATCAATGCAGCAGCAAGAAATAACGGTATATCATACAGCAAGTTCATAAATGGACTCAAGCTTTCGGGTATTGAAATCAACAGAAAGATGCTTTCCGAGCTTGCAATAAATGATGCAGCGGCATTTACAAAGCTTGTTGATACAGTCAAGGAAAAGCTTAACGCATAATATGCATAGTATTGAAAAAGGCCGAATAGGTCTTTTTTGCTTTCCCATAGATTATCGGATTCTGCTAAATCTCTGATATAAGACTTATATACAGTAAATGAAGACTATTTATAATTTGTAATCCTGTAAACGTTATAAATCAGAAGGTTATTGTGAAAATTATATGTGACTCTATTATTTGAGCAATCAATATGTTTAGTGCCAAACATTTTTCATTAGAATTCAAATGGCACAAAACATTTTCCGCAATTCATATGTCGTGGGAAATACATTTCTTTAACACAAAATCATAATCCTCACCTGATTTTGTAATGATTAATCTTTTTCACGACATATATATGCAACGGGGTGATGGATATAATAGAATTCAGCTTGCTGCGAAAAAGAATCAAGGTGACCCCTACACAAATAATAGTCATTGGATTTGCTTCAATGATACTTGTTGGTACCCTGCTTCTGAACCTTCCGGCAGCATCCGGAAACGGGCAGTCTGTTGGCTTGATTGATTCAGTGTTTACCGCAACCTCTTCCGTATGTGTTACCGGCCTCGTTGTAGTTGACACAGGTACTCACTGGACGGTGTTCGGACAGGTGGTAATATTGCTTCTTATACAAATAGGCGGCCTTGGCTTTATGACAATGTCCACCCTGCTTGCTCTTTTGCTGGGGAGAAGAATAACCTTAAAGGAACGGCTTCTGATACAAGAATCATTGAATCAGTTTGATCTGGAAGGTTTAGTCCGATTGACAAAGAATATAATAGTTGCGACTATTATAATTGAATTCATAGGTGCAGTAATTTTTTCAATTGTCTTTATACAGGACTTCGGCCTGAGAAAAGGAATTGCTTATGGAGTATTCCATGCTGTAACTGCTTTCTGCAATGCAGGTTTTGATCTTATGGGAAACTTTAAAAGCTTTACGCCCTATGTAAATAACCTTATTATAAATATTAATGCAATGCTTTTAATAATTATCGGAGGCCTGGGCTTTTCGGTATGGATAGACATTTATAAGGCCATTAAGGACAGAAGCCTGAAGAATGTTACACTTCATGGAAAAGTAGTAGTATCGACAACTATAATACTTATTCTGACGGGTGCATTATTTATATTTATGATGGAGTTTTACAATACTGAAACTATAAGAGAATTACCCATTTCCGGGAAGCTTCTGTCTTCTTTTTTTCAAGCGATATCACCGAGAACCGCAGGTTTTAATACGCTTGATATGGAGGCACTTACGACTCCGACAAAGTTCATAACAATTATATTTATGTTTATAGGAGGTTCACCGGGTTCTACAGCAGGAGGAATTAAAACTGCCACAGCTGCCATACTCTTCTTAACTGTTATTTCTGTTGTTAAAGGAAAGGAGGACCCCGAGGTATTTGAAAGACACCTTCCCAAATATTTAGTTTACAGGGCAATGGCAGTAGCTTTTATCAGCCTGATTCTTGTTGTAATTGTGACTATGCTGCTATCAATAACTGAGGATGCAGATTTTATGACATTATTTTTTGAATCAGCTTCAGCCTTCGGTACAGTTGGGCTTACCTTAGGCTGTACACAAGATTTGAGTACTTTTGGGAAGGCAATAATCATTATAACAATGTTTGCCGGCCGGGTTGGGCCTTTAACAATAGCATTAGCTTTGGCAAGAAGAGCTATCAATAAAAAAGGAAGTGTCAAATATCCGGAAGACCGTATTATGGTTGGCTAGAAAGGAATGAATAGTATATGAGGCAATTTGTTGTAATTGGAATTGGACGATTTGGAGGGGCTGTTGCTGAAACGCTGAATGAATTAGGGCATGAAGTGCTTGTAATAGACACTGATGAGGAAGCAATTCAGAAAATATCTGATAAGGTAACACATGCAGTTACTGCTGATGCAACGGATGAAAGCGTATTAAAGTCCTTGGGAGTTAGAAACTTTGATGTTGCTGTAGTAGCAATAGGCTCTGACATACAATCCAGTATCATGACCACACTAATGCTGAAAGAGTCGGGAGTGAGATATGTAGTTGCAAAAGCACAGAATGAACTTCATGCCAGAGTACTTATGAAGATTGGAGCAGATAAAATAGTATTCCCAGAAAGGGATATGGGTGAAAGAGTGGCCCATAACCTGATTTCAAGAAATATACTTGATTATATAGAGCTTTCAGAAGATCACAGCATCATTGAATATGCAGTACCGGAAAGCTGGACAGGGAAAGCTTTAAGAGGCATAAACATGAGGGCGAGATATGGAGTGACTGTTGTTGCCATAAAGAATATGAACGATGAAAGTATTAATATATCTCCAAAGGCTGACAGCGAAATAAAAGATGGAGACATAATGATTGTCATAGGACACAATGATGACCTGAAAAAACTGGAAAGGAAAGCAGAGTAAGAGATATGAAGGAAATAATCTCAAGCAGCTCCAATAGTAATGTAAAGTACGTAAAATCCTTGCAAATGAAAAAATCAAGGGATGAATACGGCAAATTCCTGATTGAAGGAGAAAAGCTTTTTGTGGAGGCACTGGATTATAAGGTACCGATATCAATGGTTCTGATCAGCCAAAGCTATACTGAGAGCAGCAAACACCAAGAGTATGCTGCTGTTCTCAGTGAAAGAAACATACCGCTGTGTTATGCCGATGACAAGGTTTTCAAGGGAGTATGTGAAACCGATACGCCTCAGGGAATAATAGCTGTAGCTGCAAAGCTGGAATATGATATTGACAGTATTATCTCGAAGGATAAGCTTTCCCTTATATTGCTTCATGAATTAAGAGACCCGGGGAATGTGGGGACAATCATAAGGACTGCCGATGCCTGTGGCCTGAATGCAGTGGTAATATCAAAAGGGAGTGCGGACTTATACAATGGAAAGACAATAAGGGCAACCATGGGCTCTTTATTCCATATACCCGTTATTCAGGGCATTGATACTGCGGAAATAATCGTTAAGCTGAAGCAAAACGGAGTTGTTACCATAGGCGCAGACCCGCACAGCAGCATTAGCTGCATAGAATTGCCATACCATAGTAAATCCGCAATAATTATAGGAAATGAGTCACATGGAATAAGCAGCGGAATAAAAGATATGCTTGATATAAACGCAACGATACCGATGCCCGGGAGGGCTGAATCCCTTAATGCGGGAATAGCAGCATCAATTCTGATGTATGAACTTTATGTGAGAAAAAGTTTGTAGTCATACTCCCAGGGCACTAGCCTTGTATACCGACTCGCACGGTATTAGCTATGGACAGAATCAGAGCTTGATACTTGTAAAATCCTGACGCACATAAACCCAACATCGTGTTGGTATGTGCTGGATTTACCTCACGTAAATCCCACGGATTTTACTGCGTATCTTCACTCGATTCTGTTGACCAAAGCTAATAAGTGCTCACTGTTATACAAGGTCAGTGCTCTGTAGTATAATTACAAACTTCAGATACGTCACATTATTTTTAAGTTCCTAAATATTGTAATTATTTATCATAAAAAAAGAGGAAAAAATGGGAATATATAGAATTATATATCATTAATTGCTAAAATATGGAGTGATATGATGATATATAAGACGAACACCTGTGCTTTATATGGGATTGAAGGGCATGTGATTGAAGTTGAGACTGACTTGTCCAACGGGCTGCCGGGGTTCGACATAGTGGGCCTTCCTGATGCGGCAGTAAGGGAGTCAAGAGAAAGAGTAAGAGCTGCAATAAAGAATTCCGGTTTTCTGTTTCCCCAAAAAAGAATTACTGTAAACCTTGCCCCTGCCGATATAAGGAAAGAGGGTTCCATTTTTGACCTTGCAATTGCTTCAGGAATACTGAGAGCATCTATGTACATATTGAATGAAGCATTGGAAGGTTTTGCTTTTCTAGGAGAATTGTCCTTAAACGGCAGTGTCAAAGGAATAAGGGGAGTACTTCCCATGTGCCTCTCCTTAAAAGAAAAAGGCTTAAAAAAGCTGATACTTGCAAAAGATAATGCCGATGAGGCGGCCCTTGTCAACGGCATGGAAATATATCCGGTAGAGAGCATTACGGATATGGTAAGCTTCTTGAACGGAAATATAAGCATTGCACCTCATAAGGTTGATTTGGAAAAAGTTTTAAGAAGCGATGCCGCCGAAATATATGATTTTGCAGAAGTACGAGGCCAGAATACTGCAAAAAGAGCATTGGAAATAGCTGCTGCCGGAGCGCATAATGTTCTTATGCTTGGCCCTCCCGGTTCCGGAAAGACAATGCTGGCAAGAAGGCTGCCTTCCATACTGCCGGATATGTCTTTCGAAGAAAGCCTGGAAGTGACAAAAATATACAGCATAGCAGGATTGCTTAAGGACAGTCTCTGCCTTGTAACAAGAAGGCCTTTTCGTGCACCTCACCATACCGTGTCGTCCAGATCACTTATCGGAGGAGGAATATTGCCTCATCCCGGTGAAGTATCTCTGGCTCACTATGGTGTACTGTTTCTGGATGAAATGCCTGAGTTTCAAAAAAATGTGCTGGAAGTCTTAAGGCAGCCTCTTGAGGATGAATGTGTTACAATTTCAAGGGTAGGGGGTACAATAACATATCCGGCAAAAATCATGCTTATATGCTCTATCAACCCATGTCCCTGCGGCTATTACGGAGATGAATCAGGAAGATGCAATTGCAGCCCGAATCAGATTAAAAGCTATCTGGGAAGGATTTCGGGGCCCCTGATGGACAGAATAGACTTGCATATAGAGGTACCCTCCGTGAATTTCAATGACCTGTCCTGCAGCCCAAAAGAGGAAAGCTCTGCATCAATGAAGAAAAGGATAAACAAGGCCAGGCAGCTCCAGCTTGAAAGATACCAAAACGAAGGAATATTTTTTAATTCACAGTTAAAGCCAAGGCATATGACAGCATACTGTTCCATAGGGAGAAAAGAAAAAGAGCTTCTCAAGAATGCATTTGACAGGTTTAACTTGAGTGCAAGAGCATATAATAGGATATTGAAGGTTGCAAGAACAATAGCGGATCTGGAAGAAAGCGGCAGCATAAGAATTGACCACATTGCAGAGGCAATTCAGTATAGAAGCCTGGACAGGAAATACACATTATGAACACTACCATGGAGGTATATGCAATGAGCACTAATGAACGTGATATATGCTCGGTAATAGAAAAACTCCCCAATTACGGCAAATTGCTGATCAAGCTTTATAAAAGCCCTGATATAAGAAGAGGACAAAAGCTTTTACTTTCTGCGGGAATAGCCTACAGCGTCTCTCCTGTAGAGCTCATACCCGGCATCATACCCGTTGCCGGCCAACTGGACAATCTTATAATAATGCTGCGCTGTCTGAGGAAGGTACTTAAGTCTTCTGATGAAAAAGTTCGGGAAAGATATCTCAAAGAGTCAGGTATAACCCTTGAGGAGATTGATGAGGATATAAAGATCAGTGCAGATACTTTAAAATCCATTGGAAGAGGAACTGTCAGGATTGTTTCAAACACTGGAAAATTCGCCGGCTACTCGGTAATGCGCCATATAAAGGAATATAAGAATAGAAGGATAATTAAAAACCGGTAGCATTATGCTACCGGTTAAAAAATAGGAGGGGGAAGAATTAATTCCAGTTATATCCTTGTTGATTTTATTATATCAGAACAATATTACAAAGTTGTTATCATAGTGTAACAATTTAGTGAAGATTGTAACAAAATTGTATCCAAATTTTTCAAACCAGTATAATACCATCGTAAGGGGGTTACTATGAGAGATAAAAAATATCTTATGTGGCTGTCTTCAATACCGGGAGTAGGAAGCAAAACCTGCCTGAGGCTTATTAAGCATTTCGGCTCGGCTGAAAACGTATTTCAGTGCTCGTTTTCAGAGCTTATGGACTCGGGAATTGCCGGGTCAAAGGTCGCGGAATCAATTTCAGCGAACAGCAATATAGAAAAAGTTAATGAATATTTTAGAATTGTAAAAGATAATGATATAAGAGTCTATACTATATTTGAAGATGAATATCCCGAGAATCTGAAGCACATATATGATCCGCCTCCCGTATTATACGCAAAGGGCGAACTGATAGCCGGGGATGCACTTGCAATAAGTATTGTAGGCTCAAGGAAAGCAAGCGATTATGGGCTTAAGACCGCTCATAGAATAGCTTTGCGTTTGGCAGAGTCAGGAATTACAATAGTAAGCGGAATGGCCATGGGAATTGATTCTGCGGCACACAGAGGAGCTCTTGCGGCAAATGGAAGGACAATTGCTGTATTCGGATGCGGGCTGAAGTATGTTTACCCTATGGCAAATTTCAGATTGAGCAAGGAAATACAGAAAAGAGGTGCCCTAATATCAGAGTACCCCTTTGATACAGAGGCATATCCTTCTCAGTTTCCTGCACGGAACAGGATAATAAGCGGTATGTCTTTAGGGGTCATTGTTGTTGAGGCCGGAGAGAAGAGCGGGTCCCTTATTACTGCAGATTTTGCCCTTGAACAAGGCAGGGAGGTGTTTGCCGTCCCGGGGAATATAACCTCTCCCAACAGCAAAGGAACAAATGAATTGATAAAGAACGGCGCAAAGCTTGTGAACAGAATCGAAGATATTCTGGAGGAATTGAATATTGAACCGATATGCAGGGGAGAAAGCAATGCTTATAATAATAAAAGCGATGAAATAAGCGTTGAGGAAAGACTGATACTTGAATTACTTCATTCATGCAGCGGCGGCAGAGATGAAATTGCAGCGGCGACGGGGCTTCAGCCCGGTAAGGCGATGGCTGCATTGACAATGCTGGAGGTTAAAGGGCTTATTCAGCAAATAGACGGAAATTACCATTTAATTTGATTTTTTCTAATTTTCTGTTATAATATGATTTGAATTTTTAAAATGAGGTGAATTGTTTGAAAACATCATTGATAATAGTCGAATCACCTGCAAAAGTAAAAACAATAAAAAAGTTCCTGAGCTCAAATTATAAAGTTGAGGCTTCAATGGGACATATCAGGGACTTGCCGAAAAGTCAATTGGGTATTGATATAGAAAACGACTTTACGCCAAGGTACATAACAATAAGAGGCAAGGGGGAAATAACAGACAAGCTTCGTAAAGAGGCAAAAAACTGTGACAAGGTATATCTTGCTACTGACCCCGACAGAGAAGGGGAAGCCATATCATGGCATCTGGCAAATATACTTAACCTGGACACTAAGGAAGTGTCACGAATTGAGTTTAATGAGATAACAAAGACAGCAGTGACAAAAGCCCTGAAAAACCCTAGAAAACTTAATTTCAATTTAATAGATGCTCAGCAGGCGAGAAGAGTATTGGACAGACTTGTGGGATATAAAATAAGCCCGCTGCTCTGGAAGAAAGTCAAAAAAGGTTTAAGTGCCGGAAGAGTTCAGTCTGTAGCTGTAAGGCTTATTTGCGACAGAGAAGATGAAATCAGGGCATTTGTACCAAAGGAATACTGGACCCTGGTTGCAAAGCTGAATGATCCCGATACAAAAAAGAACTTTGATGCGAAATTCTTCGGCACGGAGAATGAGAAAATTGAGATCTCAAGTGAGGATGAAATGGAAAAAATACTTGAGGCTCTTAAGGGTGCAAAATATACTGTAAGGCGAATCAAAACGGGAGAGAAAAGAAGGAACTCTCCAAACCCGTTTATAACAAGCACTCTGCAGCAGGAAGCCTATAGAAAGCTCGGGTTTACTGCTAAGAAGACAATGATGGTAGCACAGCAGCTTTATGAGGGTGCGGATATAAAGGGTGAAGGAACCTTAGGGCTTGTTACTTACATAAGGACTGATTCGGTCAGAATATCCGAAGAAGCAAAAAAAGATGCTGCTGAATATATTTTAAATAAATACGGAAAGAGTTTCCTTGCGGGGGAGATAAAGCAGAATAAGTCCGGGAAGAAGGTCCAGGATGCCCATGAGGCTATCAGGCCTACTTTGGTTTTCAGAGAACCGGATAGTATAAAAGACTCTCTTGATAGAGAGCAATACAAATTATACAAGCTTATTTGGGAAAGATATGTAGCAAGTCAGATGCAGGCTGCCGTATTTGATACCGTCACAGCTGACATTGAAGCAAACAGCTATATTTTTAAAGCATACGGAAGTATTATGAAGTTTCCGGGCTTCATGAGCGTTTATAAAGAAAGCAGCGATGAAAAGGAAGAAGAAGAAATATCCCTGCCGAGCCTTACTGAGGGGCAGCTGCTGAAGCTTAAGAAACTGGAGCACAAGCAGCATTTCACAGAGCCTCCTTTAAGATATACGGAAGCTACCCTTGTAAAGATCCTTGAGGAAAAAGGCATAGGCAGGCCAAGCACATATGCTCCTATAATATCAACCATACTGGCCAGAGGTTATGTAATCAGAGAAAAGAAATTCCTAGTTCCTACCGATTTGGGCGAAAAGGTTACGGGGATTATGAAGGAATATTTTTCTGATATTGTAGATGCTGAATTTACCGCCAATATGGAAGAGAAGCTTGACAATATAGAAGAGGGCGAGAAGGATTGGGTGCATGTGATAAGGGAGTTTTATGCTCCCTTTGAGAAGACTCTGAAAAGTGCAGAAGAAAAGGTCGGGAAAATAGAGATACAGGACGAAGTCAGTGACGTTGTCTGCGAGCTGTGCGGCAGAAATATGGTATATAAACAGGGCAGATTCGGCAAATTCCTCGCATGTCCAGGTTTCCCGAACTGCAGGAACACCAAGGCAATAGTTGAGTCAACCGGTATAAGCTGTCCGAAGTGTTCGGGAGAGCTTATTGCGAGAAAAACCAAAAAGGGCAGAAAGTTTTATGGCTGCAGCAAATACCCGGAGTGCAGCTTTGTAAGCTGGGATGAGCCTGTTGCTGAGAAATGCCCTGAGTGCGGAAGCCTTATTGTGAAGAAGTATAACAAAAAGGGTTTTGAATATAAGTGCATCAATGAGACATGTGATTACAAAAGGTCAGGGAATAATGAGGTGAAATAGACTTGAATGATAAGGTCATAGTTATAGGCGCAGGTTTGGCGGGAAGCGAAGCGGCATGGCAGCTTGCCAAAAGAGGGATAAAGGTTAGGCTTTATGAAATGAGGCCTGTGGTCAATACACCTGCTCACCATACAGATAAGTTCGGGGAATTGGTTTGCAGCAATTCCCTTCGCTCCAATCAGCTGGAGAATGCCGTGGGACTGCTGAAAGAGGAGATGCGAAGATTAGGCTCTCTGATAATGGAATGTGCCGATAGCAAAGCATTGCCTGCAGGAGGTGCATTAGCTGTAGACAGAGAGGGTTTTTCCCAGGAAATAACTGACAGGATTACCGGTAATTCCAATATTGAAATCATACGGGAAGAAGTAACAAGCATTCCTGAAAATGAATATGTGATAGTCGCAACGGGGCCTCTTACCTCGGAAAAGCTTTCTTTCAGCATAGGCAGTATGATGGACAACGATTATTTATATTTTTATGATGCAGCAGCACCTATTGTAACCTATGAATCAATAAATAAGGACAAGGTATTCATGGCATCAAGGTATGACAAGGGGGACAGTGATTATATAAATTGTCCCATGACAGAGGAAGAATACGTTAGTTTTCATAAGGAACTTGTAAATGCGGAAACAGCACCCCTTAAGAGCTTCGAAAAAGAGGTTGTTTTTGAAGGCTGTATGCCTGTTGAGACTATGGCAAAAAGAGGCCTGCAGACATTGCTTTTCGGACCTTTGAAGCCTGTGGGCTTAACAGATCCCCGGAACGGAAAACAGCCCTATGCAGTTGTACAGCTCAGGCGGGATAATAAAGAGGGTACTTTATATAATATTGTGGGTTTTCAGACACACCTTAAATGGGGTGAACAAAAAAGAGTCTTTGGCATGATACCGGGACTTGAAAATGCTGAATTTGTAAGATATGGAGTAATGCACAGGAATACCTTCATAAATTCACCCAAGGTAATGAGGCCTACTCTACAATTCCATAACAATGAAAAGTTGTTTTTTGCCGGTCAGATGACAGGTGTTGAAGGATACGTTGAGTCTGCTTCTTCCGGTTTGGTTGCAGGAATAAATATGGCCAGGATTATTAATGATATGGAACCCGTTGTATTTCCTGAAACTACAGCTCACGGAGCATTGTGCAGATACATCACGGATCGTACAATAAAGACATTCCAGCCGATGAACGTGAATTTTGGCATATTCCCGCAGCCTGAATACCGAATAAGAAACAAAAAGGAAAAGAGCAGTTATTATGCTGAAAGGGCTTTAAAGGACTTGGAAAAATTTATTCAGGAACAGCTCTAAGTGGTTGAAATATATATATTCATATGCTATATTGAATCTAGTGAGTTTTTTGACTTTTATGAATATTGTAACATATTTGGGATAGATTACTGGAGGAGAATTATGTTTCATGGTACAACAATAGCTGCAGTCAAAAGAGATGACAAGGGCGCAATTGCAGGTGACGGTCAGGTGACCTTCAGTCAAAGCACCATAATTAAGTCAACTGCCAGAAAAGTGAGAAGATTATTTGACGGAAAAGTACTGGTTGGGTTTGCCGGCTCGGTATCAGATGCTTTTACGCTTTCCGAGAAGCTCGAAGAAAAGCTGGAGCAGCACAGCGGTAATCTGAAAAGAGCTGCCGTTGAGCTGGCAAAGGATTGGAGAAGGGATAAAGTACTGAGGCAGTTGGAGGCAATGCTTATTGCAATGGATAAAGAGACTCTGCTTGTTATTTCGGGAAGCGGCGAGGTAATAGAGCCGGATGACGGTGTAATTGCAATAGGTTCCGGAGGCAATTATGCTCTGGCCGCTGCCAAAGCTCTGACTCAGAACACAGACCTCCCGCCAACTGAGGTGGTAAGAAAGTCTTTGGAAATAGCTGCCTCAATTTGTGTATTTACCAATAATAACATCATTGTAGAGGAATTATAGGAGGAATCTATGAGCGAGTTAACTCCGAAACAAATAGTATCAGAGCTTGATAAATATATCATAGGACAGGATAAGGCAAAAAAATCAGTGGCTGTTGCTTTGAGAGACAGATACAGGAGAAATCTTATGGATGAAGAAATGAGAGCAGAGGTTACTCCTAAGAATATATTGATGATAGGGCCGACCGGAGTTGGAAAAACAGAAATTGCACGCAGGATGGCCAAGCTGGTAAATGCCCCTTTTGTAAAAGTTGAAGCTACAAAATTCACAGAAGTGGGTTATGTAGGGAGAGATGTTGAATCAATAATAAGGGATCTTATCGAATTTTCGGTAAGGATGGTAAAAGCGGAAAAGATATCCAAGGTTAATGAAAAGGCTTATGATATAGCGGTTGAGAAGGTTGCCGAGATACTTGTTCCTTCTTCAAATAAAGGCAATATGCCCAAGAATCCCTTTGAAATGATATTTAATTACGGCGGAGGCAAAGAACCCGAAAATGATGCGGAAGCGAAGAAAAAGGAAGAAAGTATAGCTACTAACCGATACTATGTAATGCAGAAGGTTAAGAACGGGGATTTGGACAACGAGAATATAGAAATTGAAATAGAAGACACATCAGGACACAGTATTGAAATGTTATCAGGACCGGGGATGGACCAAATGAGCATTAATCTTCAGGATATGTTCGGAGGCATACTTCCCCAAAAGACAAAACGCAGAAGAGTAACAATAAAGGAAGCTTTGAAGCTCCTGACGCAGCAGGAGGCGCAAAAGCTGATCGACATGGATGAAGTGATAGAAGAAGCCGTTAAGAAAGCCGAAGAGAGAGGAATTATTTTTATTGATGAAATAGATAAGATTGCCGGGAAAGGTAATATCGGCGGCCCGGACGTGTCCAGGGAAGGAGTTCAGAGAGATATACTTCCTATAGTTGAAGGCAGTACCGTTATAACAAAATACGGCCCTGTAAAGACGGATTATATGCTGTTTATTGCAGCAGGGGCTTTTCATGTGGCCAAAGTATCCGATTTGATTCCGGAGCTTCAGGGAAGGTTCCCTGTAAGAGTTGAATTAGACAGCCTGAGCAAGGAGAATTTTATTGAGATATTGACCAAACCCAACAATGCTCTTATAAAACAATACAAGGCCCTATTAAGTACAGAAGGTATAAACATCAACTTTGAAGAGGATGCTGTTGAAGAGATTGCATCAATTGCCGCCTTTATGAACGAACAATACGAGAACATAGGAGCCAGGAGACTCTATACAGTAATGGAAAGGCTTTTTGAAGATATTTCGTATGAAGCACCTGATATGAAGACGGCCGATGTGAATATCACGAAAGAATATGTACAAAAGGCATTGATTCACGATATTAAGAGAAAAGATGTCAGCAATTATATTATTTAAATAAGGAGGATAAATATGAGCTCAACACTATTAGAAAAGATGAGGAAAGTTAACAAGGTACTTCAGACATCAGGAACTCAAGCTGTATCCTTTCATGATTTAAGCAGTATATTGAGTGAGGTATTAAACGCAAATGTATATATATTGAGCAGAAAAGGAAGAATACTTGGATATTCATTGGGCACATCAGAGGAATGTGAGTTTTTAAAGAACGAACTGCTTACCGAGAAAAAATTCCCTGAAGAATACAATAAATCATTGCTTTCATTCCATGAAACAAGATCTAACCTGATAAATAAAGATAAATTGTGCGTTATTGACAATAGAGAAAGATGCGATATGGGTACAAATTATTCTACTATCGTTCCTGTTAACGGCAGTGGTGAAAGACTTGGTACAATGATGCTTGCAAAGTATAATCAGGAATTTAATGACGAAGACCTTGTATTGGCGGAATACGGAGCAACGGTGGTAGGCCTGGAGATACTAAGATCCAAGCATGAAGAAATTGAAGAAGAGGCAAGAAAGAAAGCAGTCGTTCAGATGGCCATCGGAACTCTTTCTTATTCGGAATTGGAGGCCATTGAGCACATATTCAAGGAGCTTGATGGAAATGAAGGCTTGCTCATTGCCAGCAAGATTGCAGATAAAGTAGGTATTACAAGGTCGGTAATTGTAAATGCACTCAGAAAATTTGAGAGTGCCGGCGTAATAGAATCAAGATCCCTTGGTATGAAGGGAACACATATAAGGATTTTAAATGATAAGCTGCTGGAAGAGCTGAAAAAAGTAAGATAGAATCATCATTGAGGATTAGTGGAACACTAATCCTCAGACTGAAGACAAAGTATAAAATTTTCGAGAGAATCCTTGAAAACAAAAAGGATTCTCTTCTTTTATGTCGAATATATACAGTAAAGTATTGATATGGTGGTGTTTTAGATGTTAACGAAGGATA
>Ga0208695_1002280_pt1 | contig 14238 bp, 10 predicted proteins | sample AD_UKC111_MetaG_FD_184449 | JGI IMG/M metagenome (GOLD analysis project Ga0208695, IMG submission 184449) | Active sludge microbial communities of municipal wastewater-treating anaerobic digesters from Hong Kong - AD_UKC111_MetaG (SPAdes)... | ecosystem: Engineered > Bioreactor > Anaerobic >... | reverse complement strand
AGCATTGCAAGGAGCTTATCTTCACTATTTCCTTCTCTTTCTTCATAAAAAGGGCGCGATCTATTCGCGCGATCGATCTACACAATGGCTTCCTATTTGGGGTTCAACCCATCCTTTGTTTTATCTTTAGCTATCCTGCTCATCCTGTCCTATTTGTCCTTGTGCAATTGGTCGCCGCGAGCCTGTATCAGGGCTTGGTCCAATAGGCGGCTTGCTGTTTAAATTAAAGCTTGAGTTCATACCATGACTATCGAACACTTCGGGGTTTCTAAGCACATCGCGAGGTTTGGAACCCTGTGCTGGGCCTACGATGCCCTTATCTTCCATCATTTCGACGAGGCGAGCCGCACGATTGAAGCCGATCTTTAGCCGCCTTTGAATATAGCTCACCGAAGCCTTGCCTTGCTGAAGAACGATTTCGAGGGCTTTTTCGAAAAGTGGATCGGAACCATCTTCATCGAATAGCGTGGGTTCTTCGGATTCCTCTTCATCTACAAAAATTTCTTCATCGATATACTCGGGCTCTCCAAGAGTCTTGACATGTGCGACAACTCGCTCGACTTCTTCTTCCGAAACGAAGGCTCCTTGCATACGGACAGGGAAGGGATCCTGAGCACCGGAGAAGAGCATGTCGCCCCTACCAAGGAGTTTTTCGGCTCCTACCATATCGATAATTGTCCGGCTATCGAATTTGCTGGCGACCATAAAGGCGATGCGCGATGGGATATTGGCTTTTATGAGCCCGGTTATGACATCAATGCTGGGTCGTTGGGTAGCTAACACAAGGTGTATGCCAACCGCGCGGGACATAGCCGCAAGACGGGCAAGCGTGGCTTCGAGCTCTTTGCCTGTTGTCTGCATCAAGTCGGCAAACTCGTCGATGATCACTACAATGTAAGGCACTTTCTCTTGGGCTAGATTGCGCTCGCGAATACGCCGGTTATATGAGCGTATGTCTCGTACACCGAGGTTGTCGAGCAGGGAATAGCGCCGTTCCATCTCGCAAATGCAGTACTGCAGAGCCTGAAATGCTTTTTTTGATTCCGTTACAACTGGTGTCAAGAGATGTGGTATATCGTTGTAAAGCTTTAATTCGACGATTTTCGGGTCTATTAGCAAGAGCCTTACTTCCTCTGGCGTGCGCTTGTATAGGATCGATAGGATAATCGAGTTGACGCAGACCGACTTGCCCGAGCCTGTCGCGCCCGCAATGAGAATATGGGGCATCTGAGTAAGATCGATAAGCTGGACTTCGCCTGCTATATCCTTGCCGAGTGCGACGGGTATTTCCATTTTGCTCTGACGAAATTTCTCGCTCTCGATGAGTTCGCGCAGCGAAACTATTGCGCGCCGCTCGTTGGGTACTTCGATTCCAACCGCGTGCTTGCCAGGTATGGGCGCGACGATGCGCACACTTGAGGCCGCGAGCCTCAGGGCTATATTGTCGCTCAAATTCGTGATTTTCGAAATCTTGACGCCATGGGCTGGGAGAATTTCGAACATTGTTATGACAGGCCCCTTGCGGATTCCGGTCACTTCGGCTTCTATGCCAAATTCGGCTAGAGTCTCTTTGAGTACTCCTGCGCTTGCGCGTGTTTTATCGTCGATTATCCAATACTGCCCATCGGGATAATTGTTGAGAAGTCCATCGATTGGTACTTGATATGGCTTTGCTGCCTTACGCTCGAGGATGCGTTCTACGATGGCACGCTTGTGCTCTTCTTCGGATGCTGCGGGTTTGGCTGGAGGGACAGAGGTAAAGGAAATGCCTCCTGTGTCAAAACCAGCAGCAGAAGCAGAAGAATGTGCCCCAAGAGACGATCCAGTAGATCCCATGCTCGATCCCATGGGGACGGAGGTTGCGCTTAAGTCTTTCTGCGCCACTTCAGAACCTGCCCTATTTGTGCCCGAAGCATAGAATCCTCCAAGCTCCTCGGACTTGAGAGGATCTGGCGGTGGCACATCAGGAATATTTATCGAAATATCTTTTTCTGCGAGCGCTTTTGCACGCGCTAGGCGCGCTTCTTCCTTGCGTTTTCGCCTCTCTTCTCTCTTAAGCGAATTATCCTTTATAAAAGTAGCCAATCTCTGCCCAAAGCCCTGGGCTTCTCCATTTTTCTTTTTTTCGGCGCGTGTCCTTATGAACCCATTAGCTTTAAGCCATTCCGAAAGCTTGAGATAGCCAGCAAAAATAACCATAAGGCTTGCCGCAAGCAAAAATCCAAGTGCTGCATACAGCGAAGATAGGCCAACTTTGGCCATCGATGGATGATGTTCAAAAAAAACACTAGGATTAGTGGATAGACGGGCAAATGCTGTTACGACGACAAAAGGCAATGCCGAAGTGCCCAAAAGATAGGTCATTCGCGGACAGAACTTCGGCACATACACCAGGCCTGCGGCCCAGGCTAACCAAAGCGGCAGATAATAGGCTGCCCAGGAAAATATGCCAAGCAATGTTTGTCCTGGCAAGACAAGAGGCTTCCAAATTGTCGGCAGATATGACCATAGAAGCATAGAAATAAGCAAGAAAAGCGCAGCGATGAAAAATATGAGCGCTATTATTCCTCTAGCGCTTCTAAGAGTAGAACCTTTTGTAGAACCCTTTATCGAGGCTGAAGAACCGCGGTGACCGGCAGGTTTTTTAGCCACGACCACCGAGGCTTTTGGTTGAGTTTTCTTTTTCGCTTCCATGGGCAGTTAAGTCCTTTTTAATTATCGGCAGTTTAGGGAGCAGAACACAGAGCTGCTCGTCTCTATTTTCGGCGCAATTCAGTTCCTGGCGCAGTTCGTAATGGAGTTTCTTAGGGCCTTCATAGGTGTTCCAGGGATTTTATGCGAGTAATCTTTCCTTGACAGCACAGAAGTCGAGATGTAGCATTTTACCTGCATTATAGCGCGCAAAGTATAAAGGTTCTCGATGAAGCATAAAAGTGGCTTTGGGAAATTTTTCAATCTATTTTTTGTCTCGATCTTTGTGCTGTTTCTTATAAATTCGATAGTGCTGTTATATCTCTCCAATAGAGGCCTTATGAGCGAAAGCTCAAAAATCTATGCCCAAAAGGCCGAGACAATTGCGCAGATGCTCGACGATTCGCTTTCTGCGCCGCTTGTACAGATTGTATTCGATCATTTCGGCGCATTCCAAAACTCATCGATGCTGAATTTCCTTATCTACGAAAATAAGCAAGATTCCGAGGTCGCACTTTCAAGAGAGATCGCCACTAACATCGTGCGCCACAAATGGCTCAAAAGTATTATCGTCTATCGAGAGGATGGAAAGGTCATTGCTGACTATGCAATGCAAAAAAATCTCTCCGACTCAACAAGGGAAGTTCAGCTCGAGGGTATTATCCGCGCAATACAAAAGAAAAAATCGACAAATGGCTGGATAGCCCATGCTGTGCTGAATGATAAGACCGATTTGCTTTTATATTATGTAAAATACCCAATGACGAATCCAATGCGCAATCGCGGTATTGTGCTCTATGCGATTGATCCTTCGGCGCTTGCAGGACAGATCAATCAGATTATCGACCCTGTAGTTGAAAATGTAGTGATCGAAGATGATAGTGGGCAAATCCTCTTTAGCTTTGGGAATGCATCCTTGCCTTCATGGTTCAATGGGACAAAGCCAAACAATCTCATCGAAACTACGGTGTGGAAAGATGCTGAAAAAACATGGCAGGTTATTTGGAGCCCTTTGTCCAACCAAAACCTTTCGCTTGCGCTCACTGTTTCAATGGATAAACTACTGAAAACCCAGCTCTATTCATTGCGCCTCAATGTAGCGCTCGTGGTGCTCTTTGCGGTAGGGCTTATTTTCTATTTGCTTTTTGTAAAGCACAATTTTCAAAACCCTATCACGAAGACTTTGGATGCGCTACATGTACTTGTCCATTCCAAGAGCGATACGGCCCAAAAGATTTCATTCAAGCAAGACGCACAAAAAATCATCAACGAAAATGAGGACCTCATTGCATATCGCTTCCTCATTAATCTTATTACCAAAGGAATGGATCGCGCTGAGTTTGAAAAGGTTGGGTCTGTGCTTGGGCTTTCCGATTGTTGCTTACCTTTTCATATTTTGCTTGTTGAGCAAAACCCTACACTCTTGAAAAACCTTGATTGGGCAGAACGCGAACAAGAGCAGGAGGCACTCAAGGTGCAATGGGAATCGCTGTTCCCAAAAGAAAGGGCACTGACAATCCGCTATCCTTCAGGTAGCCTTGTGAGCAGTTGTTTTGTGGATACATCCTTTTGTCTTTCTTTTGGTGCAATTTTTGCATTTGCAGAGCGTACGCAGTCGAATATCGCATTTTCTCCTGCTTTGTCTGACCCCGCAGATTGCCCTCAGGTTTATACACAGTTGCGAAATGTTTTGGACAATAAAGTCTTCTATGGATTTGGCAATGTCTTCTCATGTGAAGAAATAGCAAGCAGTGCATGGATTGCTCTCCCTCGTGATTCGCTCAAGGAACTGCTTATGCGCGAACGCTACGACGAATTTATGAAGGCCCTTTCCCTCGACATCAAGGAAATGGAGCGCAAAAATGTCCCTCCTGTGATGATGCGTGATTATTTTATTCGACTATCAGGAATTGTAAATGAAGTATATCAAAGGAAAGAACCTAGCAGAAATATCACAGCGCTCTCCTATTTCATTATGCGCCAAGAAATTGAGCAACTATCAGGGATAAAAGAGTTCATTGCCTGGACAGAGCAAAAAATCGGGCTATTGAAGGATGCAGTTCAGCGCGCACGAAAAGAAGATAACAAAGCACTAGTAGAGCGAATCAGAGCATATATCTATGAATCGATCTTCCAAAATCTCACAGAAGAAGCGGTGGCAGCTCATTTTGGTATCAGCACCGGCTATCTTAGCCGACTTTTTAAAGAATTCAGTCCTGGTGGCTTTAGTGCCTATCTCAAAGAATGCAAGCTCGAAGCCGCTGCGCAGCTCTTGCGTGAGAAAAAATGTAAAAGTATCAGCGAGCTTGCACAGAAGCTTGGCTACTCCTCAACTACCTATTTTTCGCGTCAATTCAAAAAGCGCTTTGGGCTACTGCCTCATGAATATAGCAAATGCGACGACACGATGCAAAAGCAAGAAACATTTCAAGCGCCTCTACGCCAAGCTGAATAAGGCGCATCATAATACAACCCATAACGAAATAGCCAGAGCATGCTGCTATAGTGCTTGCAAAAAATTCCCATAAAAATCAAATTTTTTCTACTTGCGATTTCCAAGAAGCGCATCTTCATAATGGAAGCATCTAAAGACTAAAGCCGAGCGCATAAGATGGCGCTGGCTTTTAAGGAGGATATGAAGATGCGCAAGAAAAAAGGTATGCTGTTCCTGGTTGGCTTTTTGGCTCTGGCGCTTATTGCGCCGGTAAGTGCACAACAAACCAACCTGGTGGAGTTGAACACGCTGTCCGGGCCGAACAATCTTGACTTTTTGCTCCAACGTTTCCAGCAGCTCCAAACTGAGAAAGGCATACGGGTCAATGTCAATGTGCTGCCGTATGGCCGCGATGCAGTGATGAAGCTTGTGGCTTCTTTTATGACAGGCGGTACGCAATACGATGTGTTTGTGCTCGACTGCATTGATGTCGCACAGTATGCGTCGGCAGGGTGGCTCTATCCGATCGACGACCTGGTGCCGGAGTCATATCGCAAAGATATCATTCCTTTTGCCAAGGATGGTATGATGTTCCAGGGTAAGTGGTATGGCCTACCATGGGCCTCTGAGTGGAAGTCTTTTGTTTATAACACCACAATGCTCAAAAAAGAAGGCCTCACTGAGTTCCCAAAAACTTGGAAGGATGTAGTTTCCTATAGCCAAAAATTACAGAAAGACAAGGTGGTAAAATATTCAACCGCCTTCTCATGGGCACAAAAGGAATGCCTTGTCTGCGATTTTGTTGCGTTGGCTGCCACCTTTGGTGGTCAGTTCTTTGATGATAATCTCAATCCACTGTTCAATAAAGGCGGTGCCGTGGATGCACTGCAGTGGATGATCGACAGCCTCTATACTTACAAAATCGTCGATCCCGCATCCCTCATGTGGACTGAGGATGATGTGATGGCTGCAATGCAGCAGGGCGATATTTCGTATTGCCTCTGCTGGGGCGGTAGCCCACTTGTGCCGATGAACAACCCCGATCAATCCAAGGTTGTCGGTCAGGTCGATATCGGGCTTATGCCTTCAGTAGATGGCAAGCATCCCTACACTGTTGCGGGCCCAATGGGATGGGCAATCAGCAAGAATACTAAACATCCAAAGGAAGCGTGGGAGTTTGTGCAATTCATGGCAGGACCTGAAGGCTCGCGCATTGCACTCGAAAAGGCAGGAATCGCTATTGGTTGGAAATCGATCATCGAAGACCCAGCAATTCAGAAGAAATTCCCCGAACTCAAGAAGATGGCTGTACAAGCCCAGTACATCGTTAATAGGCCTGCAGTGCCATGGTATCATGAGTTTAGCAGCATGCTCGCTGAAGAACTCCACAAGGCGCTCACTGGCAAGATGACCGCACAGCAAGCACTAGACGAAGCCGTGGCCAAGACCCTAGAGATCAAGAAGGCATATTAACATAATCAATTGTAGTGAAATGGCAGCCGTGGAACGCAATCTGCGGCTGCTATTTTGTCTGCTATTTTGTAAGGAAGAACCATCATGAAGCAGGCGCTTACCCTTCGAGCACAGGATCGGAGATTAGGGTTTTATCTGCTCTTGCCGAGCATTATTATCCTTTTTGCGATTATTGTGTATCCAATTGGCTATTCGCTTTGGCTCAGCTTTCATAATTTGAATATCAATAACCCAGCCAAGGGGCAACAATTCGTTGGGCTGCAAAATTATATCGATGTTTTAAAGTCGAGCGACTGGTGGATGTCAATCCTCAGAATTCTTTATTTTGTGGCCGCAGATCTGATTGTGGGCATTTCACTTGGGCTGGCGATTGCGCTGTTGCTCAACAAAGAGCGTAAAGGCAAGGGAATTGTCCTTGCAATTGTGGTTTTTCCGTATATCCTTGCGCCAATTGTCAATTCGCTCATCTGGAAGCTGATCTACGACCCAAACTATGGGCTTCTTAATGGGCTTCTGACACAGCTTGGAATTATCAAGGACTATGTGGCTTGGCTTTCCAGTCCAAAGCTCGCCATGGTTATGCTCATCATTGCCAATCTCTGGCAAGGAACGCCGTTTTCTATCGTGCTCTTCTTGGCAGGACTTAAGTCCATACCTAAAGAGGAATATGAAGCTGCAGCAATTGATGGTGCTTCTAGTCTTGTCTCATTTCTGTATATCACTATTCCTCACCTCATGCCCATCATCTATATGAATGTGGTGATGAAGACCATTGCGACGTTTAAGGTCTTCGATATCATCTATTCACTCACAGGCGGCGGGCCAGGAGGAAGCACTACAGTAGTGGGTATGCTCATCTATAAGGAATCGTTTGAATACATGAAGTTTGGGCAAGGTGCAGCAATGAGCTTCCTTCTACTCATCATTGTTCTCTGTTTTGTGATTGTTTATTCGAGAATGTTCAAAGAGGAAGAGCTATGAAGCTACGAAGAAAAGATATTGTCAACATTTTTCAAATTTTGCTCATAGTAATGGTAGTGCTCTCGGTACTCGTGCCGTTCTATTGGACATTCAAAATAAGCATAAGCCCAGAAAAAGAGGTTCGGTCGCGGCCAATTAAATGGGGCGTTTCAGAACCGAGTTTCAAAAATTATCAGGATATTCTATTTTCTTCTTCAAAAGCAATTGGCACTGCTTACACATTTAAGCGAGGCCTTATCAACAGCCTCATTGTGAGCGTGATTACTACAGTCATTACCGTGTTTTTTGGCGCTCTTGGTGCGTATGCAATTGCGCGGCTCAAGGTAAAATATGGCAATGCAATGACCTTTTTTGTGCTGTTGACGCAGATGTTGCCGCCTGTACTCCTTATTATTCCGCTCTATTTTATCGCGAATCAATTCAAGCTGCTCAACACAAAGCTACTTTTAGTTATTTGTTATGTGGCGCTCAATTTGCCCCTTTGTATATGGATTATGCGCGGCTATTTTCTCACGCTCCCGTCGGCGATTGAAGAATCGGCGCTTATCGATGGCTGCGATAGGCTTGGCGCGCTCTTTCGGATTGTGTTGCCGCTGTCAGGGCCAGCTCTCTTTACGGCGGGACTTTTTGTGTTTAATGCCTCATGGAACGAATTTCTCTTTGCGCTGACGTTCACGACTGACCTCAAGGCAAAGACAATGACAGTGGCCATGGCAGAGATGATTGGCCGCTTCCGCACGGATTATGGGCTTATGGCTACAAGTGGAATTTTGGGCAGTATTTTGCCGCTCGTGTTTGTGGCCTTTTTCCAGAAATATCTTGTAAGCGGCATTACTGGGGGCGCAGTAAAGCAATAGGTGAAATAAAATCGTGGCCACTACACAATAATCACAAAGGCGACTGAGTTTGGGCAGCCATACAGTTTAAAAGGAGTAACGCTTATGGTAAGAAAAAAAATAGTCGTAATCGGTGCCGGAAGTGCATCCTTCGGCATTTCGACATTGGCAGGTATTATGCGCAACCCGGACCTCCATGGCTGTGAGCTTTGCCTCGTCGATATCAATCGCGAAGGGCTCGAAGCGATCGAAAAGCTTGCGCTGCGTATGAATGATGAATGGCATGCTGATATGCGTATTAGTGCTACAGAACAAAGAAAGGACGCACTGTCTGGCGCAGATTACGTGGTGCTTTCTATTGCGGTAGATCGGGAAAATTGCTGGAGAATCGATCACGAGCTCGCCAAAGAGTATGGCATCATGCACTATGCAGAAAATGGTGGCCCGGCCGCACTCTTCCATACTGCGCGTAACCTCGCCCAGATCATGCCTATAATCAAAGATATGGAAGCTCTTTGCCCAAATGCGTACCTCCTCAATTTCACTAATCCCGTGCCACGCATTGCGCTTGCAGTGCATCGCTATTCATCCATCCGCACAATTGGCATTTGTCATCAGCTCAGTTTTGGCTATATGATGGCGGGCTATGTCCTCGCACAAGACCTTGGCATTGACGCACCGCGAGATTATCGCTTTGTGTGGACCGATGAATCGAGCCAAATTGAGCGCATCATTGTCGAACAAGCGATACAAAAAATCGACATCCTCGCAGCTGGGATCAACCACTTCACATGGATGCTCGATGTGCGGACAAAAAACGGGGAAGACCTCTACCCGCTTCTTAAAAAGCGATTCTTGAAAGCGCCAGCCGATTTCGAGCCGCTCACGCAAGAGATGATTCGTATTTTCGATTGCGTACCGGTGCCAGGCGATTGCCACCTTTGCGAATATCTGCCTTATACGCACAGTATGAGCCGCAATACATGGGCAAAATACAATATTCAAATGTATGATCTAAACCGGGGTTCCAAAAATCGGGAACGAATGTGGCAGAATATCGCCCAGATGGGACGCGGCGAAGTGCCAATCGATAGCCTAAAAGATGCACATACTGAGCGCGCCGAGCTCATCATAGGCGCAATTAAGACCAATAGCCATGCCTATGAAGCAGCGGTCAATGTGCCCAATGTAGGGTGTATCGAAAATTTGCCCAATGATACCATTGTCGAAGTGCCCGCCGTGGTGGATGCCGCAGGAGTGTATGGCCTCTCCGTTGGAAGATTGCCTGAGCCGGTTGCGGAACTTTGCCGCCGCCAGATGACCATTGCTGAGCTTTCCGTCAAGGCAGGCGTAGAAGGTGATAGAAAAGCAGCCATCGAAGCGCTCGCGCTCGATCCTATGATCGACGATCCCTCGCTGGCGTCGACGCTATTTGACCGCTACTTCGATGTGCACAGAGACTTTCTTCCACAATTCACTTCTTAGCTATAGCGAACTTGGAGAAATATAGCCAGGATGGCATGCATATGCCTAACTCCATTGCCGCGCAATAGAGTAATTTATTATAATATAATTCTGAGTTGAGCATGACTATTTATGTACATCTAATGCATTCGATCCGTGCTCAAATAATGCGCATTCTAAATGCGGTGGAAGTATTTTTACTCTTTAAGAAGGATCTACAATGGAAATTAAAAAAGATCGCGTCGTTACCATCGACTATTCTCTCAGCGACGATGTCGGTAGGATCATTGATTCGTCAGAGGAAAACGAACCTCTAGTGTATCTTCATGGCAATGATAACATAATCCCAGGGCTGGAACGAGAACTCGAAGGAAAAATTCCAGGCGAAACCCTGAGCTGTAGTATTCCTCCGACCGATGCATATGGAGAACGCAACGAGTCTCTTGTTTTCAAGGTCAATAAGAAGGATTTTGGCGACAATGTAGAGGTAGCTGCTGGTATGCAATTCGAGGCGCATGGTGAGGATGGCACTCTTATCGTCACGGTCGTAAACGTGGATGGAGAAGAAGTCACACTCGACGCGAATCACCCTCTGGCTGGCGAGACTCTTCATTTCGATGTCAAAGTCGTCGATGTCCGCGAAGCAACGCCAGAAGAGCTGGAGCATGGCCATGCACATGGAGAATACGACGACGAATGTGACGATGATTGCTATTGCGAAGACGATTGCTGCGATTAGTCTGAACTTCGGCTCTCGCCATTCCTCGAAAATCGACTTGCATTCATGAAATTAACATCAAGAGTGCATGTTCGATTTCTAGATATCCTTATCTTTGCGCTAGCCGCATTGCTAGTTGTCGGAACAGCTCTCCTTGTGCTCGATCGTCAGAGTGGCATGCGCTATGTCGAAATGACAGGAGAAAAGGACGAATTTATAGCTCCTCTCGATAAAGATGCAGACTATGACATATCTGGCCCTTTGGGCATGACTCATGTACACATTCACGACGGCAAGGCAAGCGTTACCGAATCGCCTTGCAACAACAAGCTCTGTGTGCTAGCTGGCGCTATCTCTGAGCCAAATCAATGGATAGCCTGTCTCCCTAACAAGGTATTCGTGCGTATTACAAGCAATGGCAACAGCAAGGATGTTGGAGGTGTGGATGCGAGCGCATACTAGCTCAGAAGAGCCCCCTGTCCTGGAAGCACCAGTTGGCCCCAAAGCGTCCCATGTCCTGGAAGCACCCGCTGGCCCCGAAGCGTCCCCCCTCTTCTCTTCAGAACAGACGCCTTCCATAGGACAGACATCCCTGGGCCATGAAAATCAAGCTGAACTAACGGCCTTGCTTGCTGCCTTCTGCTTTTTCTTGTCCGCTATAGAATATATGTTACCAAAACCCCTGCCTTTTATGCGGATTGGCATAGCAAACTTGCCAATTCTGCTAGCGGTAGACATTCTGCCTTTCAAGTGGTTTATGGTATTGGCCGCCGCAAAGGTGGTAGGCATGTCGATCGTGTCTGGAACTCTCTTTTCGTATGTTGCGCTTTTTAGCTTATGCGGAACCATGATAGCTGCTATTGCAATGCGAGCTACTAGAAAGCTTGGTAAAGGAGCAATTTCGCTGATAGGAGTCTCTATTTCAGGAGCTATGGCTTCGAATGCCATTCAAATGCTGATGGCACGATATGTTATCTTTGGGGAAGCGGCCTGGCTTATTGCGCCTATTTTTCTAGCTACAGGGCTTGCAACTGGCACTCTAATGGGTTTATTTGCTGAATTCTTTGCCGAGAATTCGCATTGGTACGCCAGCGCAAGGGGGATTGGCAATGCCCGATCCGTCAATAATCAGAACAATAGCGAAGTCGGGAAAAGGCCCACAGCCTCAGAATTTGCTATAGAAGATGGCAATTCGGAAACAGAAGATAACAATTCGGATACAAAAGCAATAGATAATTCAGGCAAGGCAGCCGAGAATAAAGAATCTCTGCGAAAAAACATTCACAATCAAGGGCGCATAGCTCGCCGGAAGCGCTATGAAGAATATATGGAGCCCTGGGTAGCAGCAGTTCTCGGTGTCGTAATTGCGATATTTTTTTTGCTCCAGAAAGGAATTGTCGTAAAGCTGCTATATCTGATCCTGTTTATCTTCTGGACATGGATTAGTGGGAAGCGCTTTTCTTTGATTTCGACTTTTGCAGTAATTGCAGGGATTGTCCTAGCCAATCTGCTCATTCCATCTGGACGTGTGATTTTCAAAATTGGCCCCTTCGTAATAACGGAATTTGCTCTTATAGATGGATTCTCCAAGGCGCTCACCTTTGAAGGATTAATGTACTTATCCAAAGCTGCCATTATGTCAGGATTACGTTTCCCCGGAAGATTTGGCGCTATTATTGCCCAAGCATTTCAATATTACGATCATATTATCGAATACCGCGGCAAGGTTCGCGCAAAAACGATAGTTCAGGACATCGACGATCTGCTTCAAACCATGAGCAACGGTATTGATCGAAGGACTCAGGATTAGGCATTCTGCCTTTGGCTTCACTTTGGCTTCTATCATCGCAAGACATTTTTATCAAACCCTAGATGCATACCCGATTGCCACCGCTCCGTTTTGCCTTATACAACGCATCGTCTGCCTTGCTTATAAGCATTTCTATCTCTTCAAGACGCGCTATTTGATGAGCTGAAACACCAACGCTGATATGGAGAGGTCGTTCAATTTCCTCGAGAATAGGCATTGCTACAACCGAAAGCCTAAGCTTTTCCGCTATTCTCTGAGCCTCTTCTAGACTCGCTTCGGGCAGGAAGACAATAAATTCATCTCCTCCGAATCGACCTATTATCGCATCTGACTCTGACTCTAACTTAGCTGCAAGAACCTTAGCACAAGAGCGCAAAACCTTGTCGCCTATCGCATGGCCATGCGCATCGTTGACCTCTTTGAATGAATCGATGTCGATCATGATAATGCTGACTTCAGAACCCTTGGTTATGCTCACTTCAATGCCAGGCTTAATTGCTTCGTAGAAATAGCGACGATTGAATAGCCCCGTAAGATCATCCTGCGTCGCGTAGTATTGAAGACTTTCCAGCATGCGATGCCGTTCTGTCGTGTCCTCGAAAAAAATTGCATAGACGATGCTATCCTTACGACCTTCATTCAGTAGCGATATCTTTGCAAGAATCCATTCTGGTCCACCAACAGACGAGGCATTCAATTCTATTTCCTGTTCTTCAGGATGTATCATGGCCTTGATTAGAGAGGGAAATATCGCAAAAACATCTAGAGCCTTCTCTCCTATGACATCAGAATTTAAAAATGGCAACATCTCCTTTGCTCTCTGGTTCATATCGACAATGCGACCGTTTTCATCGACGATGACACAGCTTTCTCTCATGGACATAAAAACTCGCCCTTGTTTTACAGGGGCGAACGTAAACATATCGACGCGCAAAAGCAAAATAGTCGTAAAAATGCTCACCAAGGTGAATGAAAAAGAATTGATATCATAGGGTACAGGAATTGCCGAAAAAATATAGAGCAAAAATACAGCAAGAGGAATACTCAATGCAATTATTATCAAGGAAAGCTGAGTTCTAAGAGTTCCCTTTGCTTTGCTCAGTGCGTTTATAAATAATATCATCGAGCCAATTATCGACAATTCCTGGATAATAGCTCCCAATATATAGACAGGACCTTTCTCGAAATGAATGACCCACAGGTTACCATAAGCCTGAAGATGAACATTCCGATATACGAGGCCATGGCTTGTTGTTGTCCACTGCAGAATCAATTCGGCGAACGCAATTATGCTCAGTGCAATCAATATGGGCTTATTATATGGAGAATCATAATCGAGAAATTTCAAAACGAAGTTGATCAATAGAGCTGGGAGAAAAGTTGTCGCAATATATTCAAGATGTGTAAAGAACAGCACTTGATCGAGCTCGACACTCATGAGTTCGAATGCGGTAAAGAATACATACCACGCGATGGCAAAATTGACGATTGCAAATTCTTTAGAACCTCGAACTCTTTTCCGAGACAAGCATAGCCATCCATCAAAAAGCACGATGAATGAGCTTAGGATCCAGATAATGCTAATTATATTTACGTGCAATTTAGTTATTTTAGCACAAAATTGACGAGTTTGTCCTGAACCACTATCGCTTTTGCAATCTTCTTTCCTTCTAGCCAGTTAGAAATCTTCTCGGCGTGCTTTGCCATTTCGATGAGTTTATCTTGAGCTGTTCCCGCAGGCGCCAGGAACTTGCTGCGTACTCTACCATTTATCTGGACTACAATCTCTTTCTCCTCATCCTGAGTTAGTTCTTCTCTGTAGACAGGCCAG
>Ga0208695_1002276_pt1 | contig 14246 bp, 9 predicted proteins | sample AD_UKC111_MetaG_FD_184449 | JGI IMG/M metagenome (GOLD analysis project Ga0208695, IMG submission 184449) | Active sludge microbial communities of municipal wastewater-treating anaerobic digesters from Hong Kong - AD_UKC111_MetaG (SPAdes)... | ecosystem: Engineered > Bioreactor > Anaerobic >... | reverse complement strand
TCCGCCCTATATTCGTTTTATATAGTAAATAACCATTTTAATAATATTGTAACTATGAAAGTATTAGTAGCAACAGAGAAGCCATTTGCAGCAGCAGCTGTCAATGGTATCAAAGCAGAAATTGAAGCAGCAGGTAACGAACTCGTATTGCTGGAAAAATATACAGACAAGCAACAGCTCCTTGATGCAGTCAAGGATGCCGATGCGATGATTGTCCGCTCGGACAAAATCACTCCTGAGGTGATTGACGCAGCAAAGCAACTGAAAATCGTTGTTCGTGCAGGTGCAGGTTATGATTCTATCGACACGGCTTATGCAAAAGAAAAAGGCGTCATTGTGGAGAATACTCCAGGACAGAATTCCAACGCAGTTGCTGAGCTCGTCTTCGGATTGCTCGTCTATGCTGTTCGCAATTTCTATAATGGAAAATCGGGAACGGAACTCAAAGGTAAGAAACTCGGTATCCTTGCTTTCGGTAATGTAGGCCGCAATGTGGCACGTGTTGCCAAGGGCTTTGGAATGGATGTATATGCTTTTGATGCCTTCTGCCCAGCAAACGTTATTGAGGAAGCTGGTGTCCATGCCGTTGCCAATCAGGATGAACTGTTCAAGAATTGTGATGTCGTTTCATTGCATATCCCGGCAACTCCAGAAACAAAGGAGAGCATCAACTATGCTACTGTTAACCAGATGGAGAAAGGTGGCATCCTGATCAATACAGCCCGCAAGGAAGTGATTAATGAACCGGAATTGCTCAAATTGTTGTCTGACCGTGAAGATTTGAAGTATATTACAGATATCAAGCCCGATGCAGATGCTGACTTCCAGAAATTTGAAGGCCGTTATTTCAGTACACCTAAAAAGATGGGCGCTCAAACTGCCGAGGCAAACATCAATGCTGGTATTGCCGCAGCAAAGCAGATTAATGCTTTCTTCAAAGATGGTTGCACCAAGTTCCAGGTTAACAAGTAATCATACTTATGGCAACAATAAAACCTTTCAAAGGTGTCCGTCCGCCTAAAAATCTTGTCGAGAAAATAGAATCTCGTCCTTATGACGTGCTTAATTCAGAAGAAGCACGGGTGGAAGCAGGTGACAATGAGATGAGTCTTTATCATATCATCAAACCTGAAATTGATTTCGAACCGGGAACGTCGGAATACGATCCTCGTGTCTATGCCAAGGCTGCCGAGAATTTCAAAAAATTCCAAGAGAAGGGATGGTTGGTACAAGATGCAAAAGAGCAATATTACATATATGCGCAAACCATGAATGGCAAGACTCAATATGGACTTGTCGTTGGTGCTTATGTCAATGATTATCTTTCTGGTGTTATCAAGAAACATGAGTTGACTCGCAGAGATAAAGAAGAGGATCGCATGAAACACGTACGTGTGAACGACGCGAACATTGAACCCGTCTTCTTCGCATATCCCGATAATACTGTTCTCAATGATTTGATAATGAGCTATGCTGTCAAATCCCCTGAATATGATTTCATCGCGCCGATAGACGGTTTCCGTCATCAGTTTTGGATCATTTCAGATGATCAGGATATCAAAACGATCACAGCAGAATTTGCGAAGATGCCAAGCCTTTATATTGCAGACGGACACCATCGTTCAGCTGCTGCTGCATTGGTTGGTGCTGAAAAGGCAAAGCAAAATCCTAATCATACAGGAAAAGAAGAGTACAACTATTTCATGGCTGTCTGTTTCCAGGCTTCTCAATTGACGATATTGGACTATAACCGCGTGGTCAAGGATTTGAACGGGATGACTTCCGAACAATTTCTGAAAGCATTGGCTAAAAACTTTATTGTAGAGTGCAAGGGTGCGGATAATTACAAACCAACAAAGCATCATGAATTCTCTTTGTATCTTGACAAAATGTGGTATAGTCTTACTGCAAAGGACGGAACATTCGATGACAGCGATCCTATCGGTGTGCTGGATGTGGATATTTCTTCCCGTTTAATTCTTGATGATTTATTGGGAATCAAAGATTTGCGTTCAGACAAGCGTATCGATTTCGTTGGTGGACTCAGAGGACTTGATGAATTGAAACGTCGTGTCGACAGTGGCGAGATGAGAATGGCACTTGCGCTGTATCCTGTATCTATGAAACAAATCATGGAAATCGCCGACAGTGGAAACATCATGCCTCCTAAGGCTACATGGTTTGAACCGAAATTGCGCTCTGGATTAATCATCCATAAGTTGTCATAGTGTGTATCATCATGGTTTGTCATGATTTGGATTCTAGACAATGACAGATGAATATCAGACGATATCAAGCAAAATAGGCGAGGGATATTACACCGATAAAAGGAGTAAGTTCCTCGCTTTTGCGCATCATGTCACTTCTGTTGACCAGATTAAGGAGATTGTGGCTCAGTATCATAAAAAATATTATGATGCCCGCCATGTCTGTTATGCTTACATGTTAGGTGCCAACCGTGATGAGTTTAGAACTTATGATGACAGTGAGCCATCAAGTACGGCGGGGAAACCTATTCTGGGGCAAATCAACAGTAACAATTTGACGGATATCATCATTGTCGTGGTCAGGTATTATGGTGGCGTGAATCTTGGTACAAGTGGACTTATCGTCGCTTATAAGACTGCGGCAAGTGAAGCACTCAAGAATTCAGACATATTGACGAAACACGTAGAAGAAGAGATAAAGTATACGTTTACCTATCCTATGATGAATGATGTGATGCGTATCGTCAAAGAGATGGAACCTAAAATAGTTAGTCAGAATTTTGATACTACGTGTTCTATCACCTTATCCATTCGCAAGTCTAAGTCTGATTTATTAAAAAAGAAACTCCAACAATTATCATTCGAGTAAATTGGTTTTGATTATTTCTCAGTATTTATTTTGTAATCTCAACAAAAATAGTTAATTTTGCATTGTTTTAAAGGAAGATTGGCAGAGTGACCGAATGCGCTGGACTCGAAATCCGGTATACCCCTTTCGGGTATCGGGGGTTTGAATCCCTCATCTTCCGCAAAGTAAAGGGATGTGTAAAATGCACATCCTTTTTTCATATAACATGATCGTCGTCTAACCTATAATTATTCTGCCGATAAGTCTTCAACCATCTTCCTGTACATTGTGTACATTCGTTTTCTGGATATGAACCCAATCATACGATTGTTGATGTCGGTAATTGGGAGGTAATTTGCATCTGTCTTGTCGAATTTCTTCATCACATCTTCCATGGGGTCGTTAACGCCAAGTGTCGTAGGGACTGGTTGCATCAATTGACTTACGGTGAATTTCTGATACAATTCTGTGCGGAAAACGATGTGACGAATTTTTGTCAAGTCTATGATGCCTAACAAAGTTCCTGCCTGATCCAACACAGGTAAAAATGTCGTATGACTTCTACTGATGACTTGAACAAGATGACCTAAGGGCATATCTGGAGTTACAGAAGAGTATTCTTTTTCTATCACACTGTCTAAGCTCATCAATGTCAGTGCGGCACGGTCTGTATGGTGGGTTATTAATTTCCCTTCTCTGGCAAGACGCATTCCATAAATGCTGTGGGGCTCGAAAATGTTTATGGTCAGATAGGAGCAAATGCTTACTATCATGAGTGGCATAAATAGCTGGTAACCGCTAGTGATTTCGGCGATAAGAAATATGCCTGTGAGTGGTGCATGCATCACACCTGCCATCACACCTGCCATACCTAACAAGGTGAAATTCTTTTCAGGAGCATAGACACCAATCTGTTCGATATTCCATATTCTGGAAAATAAGAAACCTCCGAAACCACCGATAAACAGAGATGGTGCAAAGGTTCCACCACATCCACCACCACCATTGGTTGCTGATGTGGCAAATACTTTTGTCAACAGGACCAGAGCAATATAAATAAGGAGAAAATTACCGTTTCCATAGAATACGGAATTGTTCATGATGGTATTCCAATCAGCCTCGGTCTTGCCATTTAATAGAATGTTAATTGACGAGTATCCTTCACCGTAAAGTGAAGGGAACAGGAAAATAAGCATACTCAGAATGATGCCGCCTAATACTAATTTGGCATAAGGATATTCTTTAAGTTTTGCAAAGACATTCTCGCATGATGTCATCGTACGGATGAAATAAAGGCTTATTATGCCGCAGAAAAAACCTAGGAGAATGCTGGCAGGTACTCGTTCTAGCATCCATGAGCCATCAAGATGGAAGGAAAACATGGAATCGCTGCCTGTAAAAATATAGGTGAAGCATGTGGCAGTGACACAGGATATCAAAATGGGCAATAAAGATGCCATCGTCAGGTCTACCATGAGGACTTCGAGAGTGAATACAAGACCAGCTATCGGTGCTTTAAAAATTCCAGCAATGGCAGCTGCTGCACCGCAACCCACTAACAGCATCAGTGTCTTGTTGTCCATCTTGAATAACTGTCCCAGATTGCTGCCAATAGCCGAACCCGTAAGTACGATAGGGGCTTCGGCACCTACAGACCCACCAAAACCGATAGTTATAGCAGATGCAATCACAGAACTCCAACAGTTGTGTGCCTTCAGACGGCTCTTCTTGGTGGAAATCGCATACAGAACGCGAGTGATACCATGTGATATGTTATCTTTGACAACATACCTTACAAAAAGGGACGTGATATAGATGCCAATGACAGGGAATACGAGATATAACCAGTTATATGTAGTATTATCAAATCCTGCTGTGAGCAACATCTGTATCTCTTTAATAATAAAATGTAATATAAATGCTGCTACAGCTGCAAAGAAACCGACAAAAAAGGCTAAAATAATGATAAACTGGCGATTGCTGATGTGTGCTTCGCGCCAGTCATTTAATTTTTGTATGTAAGTTCTATTTCTTTCTATTGTTTCATCCATTTCTTATCATGATGGATTCGGGTGCTAATACCGTTTCCATGTAGTATTTGGTGATGTGAATATTATTTCCTGATAATTTGAACTTCTCCGTCATTGCCTAATTTAATAATAGAGCTTGGGGTATGTGGTTTATGTTCCTGTCTACGTGTCCAACAAACATAGTCAACAGCGTCTAAAATGTCTTGTGAAATATCACAATAATTGGCAGCAGCAGGTTCACCGCTAATATTGGCACTGGTACTTACCAATGCTTTCTGGAATCTGTAGCATAATTCATGGGAGAAAGGTTCTTTTGTGATTCGCAGTGCGATAGAACCGTCTTCTGCAATCAAATTTTGTGCCAAGTTAACGGCATTATCAAATATGATTGTTGTTGGCTTTACAGCCAGTTCCAATAAATCCCAAGCTACATTAGGTACGTTCCTGACATATTTTTGTAGGCGTGCATCAGAGTCTACAAGACAGATGAGCGCTTTCGAATCATCTCTACGCTTGATCTTATAAACTTTTTCTACGGCTTCAGGATTAGTCGCATCACAACCAATACCCCATACTGTGTCGGTTGGGTAGAGGATGATGCCACCCTTTTTTAATATCTCAATAGCATTTTTAATGTCTTCTGCTTGATTCATTAATTTTTGATTTAATATTTTACAACTGACAAAGATACTGCAAATAAAGGATATTACAAAATATTGAATCTGTTTTTTCGTGTATAACTTTTTTATAATTTCTTCGACGTAGATATATTTGATTATTTTATGTTCTTATCTCAAGCGAATTTATAACGAGAAAATGCACAATTAGAATTATGCTATTGAAGCAAATCTAATTGTGCACTGTGTTTATTATAGATATTAGATGTTAGCCGAGAAGATGCATCCTGCCAGCAAAGTAGAGTACTGTGTAGCCCAGTACAAGTGTGATGATACCCACAATGATTCCGAGTTTGGCCATATCGTTTTGTTTGACCAGACCTGTGGAGTAGGCAATCGCATTCGGTGGCGTGGAGATAGGCAGACACATGGCAGCAGAAGCAGAGACTGCAATACCGATGAGGATAGTGGCATTTCCGCCGATAGCACCAAGACGGTCGCCCATACCGGTGCAGACTACTGCGAGTATAGGAACGAGCAATGCTGCTGTAGCTGTATTGGAAATGAAGTTGGATAGGAAGTAGCAAATGAAACCAGAAATGACAAGAATCATAAACGGTGACCATTGTCCGAATGGAATGCTTTGAATGGCAGTATCTGCAAGACCGGAACCGTTCATGCCTTCACCAAGGGCGAAGCCACCGGCAACCATCCAGATGACACTCCAGTCGATGGATTGCAAATCTTTGCCGTTGATGACGCCTGTGATGGCAAATACACCCATTGGAATCATTGCCACTGTGTTGGCATCCACACCTGTGACGCGGTCGAGCATCCACATCAATATCGTTACAATGAATGTGCCTGAGACAACCCACATGCGCCATCCATGGTGTATCTTGCCTTTGATTTCAAGATTGATAGTCTTTTGCGTGAAGGGGAACATCTTCTTAATGATGAACCAACTGATGATTAACAGCACGATGACCAATGGTACCATGAATGCAGCCCACTGGCTGAAACCGATACCCATGTTCAGTCCGTCAGGATTGTTCAGTGCCTGTAGTGCGATGGCGTTAGGAGGCGTACCGATAGGCGTACCCATACCACCGATATTGGCAGCAACGGGGATAGACAATGTCAAGGCTATACGTCCCTTTCCGTTAGCAGGCAGAGCAGCAAACACAGGCGTAAGGAATGTGAGCATCATGGCAGCTGTAGCGGTGTTGCTCACGAACATTGAAAATGTACCAGTGATGAGAAGAAATCCTAACAAAACATTTTCGCTCTTATGTCCAAACGGTTTTATCAAGTTCTTTGCCAATAATACGTCCAATCCCGATTTCGTTGCAGCAATGGCGAGGATAAATCCGCCGAGGAACAACATGATGACAGGGTTGGCAAATGTGGCCATAATATCTTTTGACTTTAACAAGGTACCAAAAGTTCCACCTTCATCTCCTTTGAAGCAGGATATACTGTTGTTGGAGACGGTGAGACACATAATGGTGATAATTGCAAGTGATGTAGCCCATGATGGTATGCACTCAGTAAGCCATGAAAGGATAGAGAATACGAAGATGGCTATGACTCGCTGCTGAACCACAGTAAGTCCATCAATGCCAAAGCTTGTTTGGGGCAAATTCCACACTAGAGCTGTAACAAGTAAGATTACGACGAGCTCAATAACTTTCTTTTTTTCAAAGTGATTTGTTAAGACATTAGAGATTTCTTCTGCCATGATAAAATTGTTTTTAGTTAATAGATTTTCATAAGCAAAGGTAATGTATTTATATCGAAATAAAGAAATCGAAAATAAAAAATAATGAAATAAATAGTAAAAATATTACATTTTGTAAACTATAGATTACAAAATAAACAAGGAAAAGACATCGTGCGTTTGCCTATTTCACATCCGACAGACATTATATGGATAACGAACAATCGGGGATAGGATAAAATAAATATGGGCAATCGTTTTCATTTATACGATATTTATACTATCTTTGCACACGCAATTGGTTCATATCCATTGATTAAAAAGGGAACAGGGTGAGAATCCCTGACAGTCCCGCTGCTGTAAGCAGTCCATTATGAGGGTGAACAGAAGCCACTGAACATTTTTCGGGAAGGCGTTCACACACTCGGATTGCAAAGTCAGAAGACCTGCCGTTGCAAGTTGTTAATGATTCATGTCCTCGAGGAAGGATGTGAAAGATTGAAATTTTATGCACAGATTAATTACTGTCTTATGTGTGGTCTCATTGGCTATCAATGTCAGTGCGCAGACCGACTCTATTGCAGGCAAGACGCATTCGCTTGCCGGTGTGGAGGTGAGTGCGCATGGCGTGTCGGCTGATGTGACGGCGGCTGTGCCCACACAGACATTGCAAGGCACGATGATGCAACAGCTGGGGATGGTGACGCTCAGTGATGCCGTGAAGCATTTCGCGGGTACCAGCGTGCGCGACTATGGCGGCATCGGCGGAATGAAGACGGTGAGCGTGCGCAATCTCGGTGCTCATCACACGGCTGTGAGTTATGACGGCATCACCGTCAGTGACACGCAGGCGGGACAGATAGACATTGCCCGTTTCTCGCTTGACAATGTATCGGAAGTTTCGATGGCGTTGGGGCAGAGCGGTGATCAGATGCAGAGTGCCCGTCATTATGCTTCGGCTGGTGTGTTATCGGTAGAGACGGAGCGTCCGCATTTCACTGACAAGGATTACACTCTGCGTGCACGTGTCCGTGGCGGGGCTTTCGGACTGGTTAGTCCTTCGTTGCGCTATTGGCAACGTGTGGACAGCACGACATCGGTTTCTGTTGACGGCTCCTATATGCGTGCAGACGGGGCATACCCGTTCACGCTTGTCAACGGACGGGAAAGGACGAAGGAGAAGCGCAACAACAGCGACATCTATTCATGGCAGGCAGAAGCGAATCTGTATCATACATTCCGTGACAGCAGCAGTATGCAGACCAAGGCGTATTATTATTATTCGGAACGTGGGTTGCCAGGTGTAGTGATCTTATATAATAATGTGTCGACAGAACGTCTGTGGGATGAGAACTTCTTTGCGCAGTCGATTTACGACAAGCGAATTTCCAAGCAATGGCAACTTTGCGCCCGATTGAAATACAACCACTCGTGGAACAAATACGAGGACACCAACGTGAAATATGATGGCGGCAAGCAAACCGACATAGATCGGCAGGATGAATATTATGCATCGGCGACTATAGGCTGGAAGCCTGTTGCCCATCTGTCATTCTCTCTTGCCGAAGACGGAGCTGTCAACACGTTGCGCAACAACATCGGCGAGAGTCCCAATCCTGTGCGCTTCACATCGCTCACTGCCGTTACTGCCCGTTATCATGACGCCCGATTATTGGTTGATGGAAACCTCGTTGGTACGTTTATCACGGAACATGTAAGCACAGGCACGAAGCCCGATAATCGCCGACGCTTGTCGCCGTCATTGTCGGCATCCTATCGTTTGTTGGCGGATGTGCCGTTGTTTGTGCGTGCCATGTTCAAGAGCACGTTCCGCGTTCCGTCGTTCAATGATATGTATTATCTGCGGATAGGTAACGTGGGGTTGCGTCCAGAGAAAGCACTCGAATATGATGCGGGCATGACATGGAGCGGCAGATTGTTCAGGAAGCTCGGTGTGCAACTCACCCTTGATGGCTATTACAGTGCCGTACACGATAAGATTGTGGCATTCCCGACAACCTATATATGGAAAATGGCAAACTTCGGCAGAGTGCATATCACCGGACTGGATGCCACGTTGGCGATGGACATCCCCGTCGTTCGCAACATCAGTGCGTCGCTCACGGCTTCGTATACGTTGCAAAAGGCTATAGACAAGACCGACAAGGAGCGCGAGAGTTACAACGACCAACTGCCATACACGCCCGAAAATAGTGGCAGTGCAACCGCCATGGTGAATACTCCGTGGGTGAACATCGGTTATTCGCTCACGGCTTGCGGCGAACGTTACAGCATGGGCAACAACGCGGCTGAATACCGTATGTCGCCCTATGCGGAACATTCGGTCACGGCATCGCACGAGTTCGTCTTGCGTCATTGCAGGTTGTCGCTTTCGGCAAGCATACTCAATCTGACCAACAAGCAATACGAAATCATCCAATATTATCCGATGCCTGGACGCAACTGGCAGATGTCGGCAACGGCAACGTTTTAATTGATAGTTGATAATTTTAAAACAACAATATAATCATGATGAATTTTAAACAGTATTTAGTTTCAGCGTTATGCGCATTAACATTGGTAGCAGGGTTTGCGTCTTGCAGCAACGATGACGACGACACTTCATGGAAAGAAGGTTCCAAGGTGGACATGCCCCAATATCGTGCTTTCGTTCTCACAGAGGGTTCTTATGGCGGCAACAATTCGCATCTGTTCTTTGTAGATCCGTCTGCTGACACCACATCGGTAAGCGACATCTATGAGACACAGAACGGAAAGAAGGTTGGCGATACCGCAAATGACATGATTGCGGATGACGGCGATATCTACATCGTGGTGAACGTATCGAAATACATCGCCCGCCTGAATGGTTCGGGTGTTGAACAGGTTCGTTATGCCGATTTCTCCAAGTTGGGTGAACCGCGTGACGTTGTCGCTGATGATGGCAAACTTTATGTCACCTGTTATGGCGGGTATGTGGCACGCTTCGATGCCAAGACATTGGCTTTCGAGGATAGCGTGAAGGTGAATGCGAATCCCGAACAGATTATCGTGTATAATGGTAAAATCTATTGCGTGAACTCAGGTTATGGCAAGGGTCACACGATGTCGATTATCGATGAGGACAAGTTCGACAAGGCAGAGTCTGTAGAGACCTTGACCAATCCTTATGGCATACAGGAAGCCAATGGACATATCTATGTATCTGCTTATGGCAGTGATTATTCCAATCCTGTCGCTATCTACAATGCTTCTACCAAGACGTTCAAGCAGATAGGCAATGCGGGCAGGGTGCTGGCTTATGGTGACAATCTGTATATGGCCAATTCCAAATCGACAGACTGGGTGAATTATACGACCACCTTATCAATTTATAGCGCTACATCAGGTTCCACGTCTGCATGGACACTTGCCAATGCACCGTCTGCCATAGGCAAGAGTATTGTGTATATGATAGAGAGAAATCCTTATGACGGCAGCATCTACATCGGCACAACCGATTATTACAGTAACGGCAAGGTTTACCATTTCGATTCTACTGGCAAGTATAAGACAATGTTCTCTGCTGGTGGCATTAATCCAAATTCAATGGTATTCCTTAAATAATGCATAATGCATAATTGGGCTTGCGCCATCATAATTGATAATTGATAATTCATGCTACGGTATGGCAAAAACAAACAGATTAAATATTTCGCGATGGCGCAAGCTTAATTATGCATTGTGCATTATGCATTGTGCATTATTTTTGCATTGTGCATTATTTCTCTCTTGCGGCACTCGCACGGCTCATACAGAGGCGGGCGGAGACACCTTGCGACTGAAATACGCGCAATTGCTAACCATTGTCAAGTGCATAGGTTACACGCAGGTGAAGGTTGCCGATCCTTGGCACATGGGTAAGACCTTGCACAATTATATACTCGTTGCTCGTGCAGATAGTGCCAAAACTGCACATCTTCCTGAAGGCACCGTTGTCTATACGCCAATCAAGCGCAGTGTGGTCTTCACCACGGCGCATTGCCAACTGCTGCAATATCTGCATGTAGGCAATGCCATCACGGGCGTTTGCGATTTGAAATATATATTGATACCAGAGATTCAGCAGCGTGCACAAAGCGGTAAGATTGTCGATTGCGGCAATGGTATGTCGCCGATGATTGAAAAGATTATTTCTCTTCGTCCTCAGGCGCTGCTTGTTTCGCCGTTTGAGAACAGTGGCGGTTATGGCAAACTGGAAGAGATAGGTACGCCCATCATCGAATGCGCCGACTATATGGAGACTTCCGCGTTGGGACGCGCTGAGTGGATGCGTTTTTATGGGATGCTTTTCGGTTGTGAGCATAGAGCTGATTCACTTTTCCATGTCGTTGACAGCACCTATTTATCTTTGTCCAAGATGGCACAACGGTTGCCGAAAGGCAGGAGTATTCTGACAGAACGCAAGACTGGATCCGTGTGGTATTGTCCTGGAGGGCACAGTACGGTAGGGCAGATGATTGCCGATGCCAATGGTCGTTATGCTTTTGCTGACGATTCTCATAGTGGTTCTTTGGCGTTGTCGTTTGAGCAAGTGCTCGACAGGGCAGGAAATACTGATGTTTGGGCATTTAAATATAATGGTCCGAATCAGATGTCTCGTGCCGACCTGTTGGAAGAATACCATGGTTATGACGGTTTGCAGGCATTTCGTACGGGTGAGATTTACGAGTGCGATTGCACTACGGCGCCTTATTTTGAACAAGTTCCGTTCCGTCCTGATTATCTTTTGCGGGAACTTATCATCATGTTGCATCCTGGAGAGAAGCGATTCGGGGCTTTGAAATTTTATGTGAAATTAGATAAGTAACTTGTATCTTCTCATCGATTGATAGTAAACAAAAAAGGCTTTTCCATGACGGAAAAGCCTTTTTATTAATAGAATATATGGTGATTATTCAGCCCAATCTTCTTTAGACTTGCGGATGTAGCTCTTGTAACGGAGCTGTGCCATACGTTTAGCCTCTGCGAAGAGCTCGTCAGCCTCGTTAGGATAAGCTTTCTTAACAGACAGGTAGCGAACCTCGCCCATGAGGAAGTCGTTGAACTTGTCCCACTCGGGTTCCTTGGAATCGAGAGAGAACGGGTTCTTGCCCTCTTCAGCCAGAGCCGGATTGAATCTCCAAAGATGCCAGTAACCGCAATCAACGGCGCGAGCCTCTTCTGCCTGGCTACGACCCATGCCGCCCTTGATCTTCAGACCATGGTTGATACATGGTGCGTAAGCGATGACGAGTGACGGACCTGGATAAGCCTCTGCCTCGCGGATAGCCTTCAGGCATTGTGCATTGTCGGCGCCCATAGCCACCTGAGCTACATATACATAGCCATAAGTGGTTGCGATAAGACCGAGGTCTTTCTTGCGGATACGCTTGCCTTGAGCTGCAAACTGAGCGATGGCGCCTAGAGGTGTAGCCTTAGAAGCCTGACCACCAGTATTTGAATAAACTTCGGTATCGAGAACCAACAGATTGACGTCTTCGCCAGAAGCGATGACATGGTCGAGACCTCCGTAACCGATATCATAAGATGCACCGTCGCCGCCGATTATCCACTGGCTTCTCTTGACGAGATAGTGGTCGAGGGTCTTCAGCTCTGCACAAATCGGGCAACCGTGTTTAGCGCCGTCTTCGATCATCGGTTTCAGCTTAGCAGCAGCAGCCTTTGATGCGTCTGCGTCGTTCTTGCCGTCGAGCCACTCCTGAGCAGCAGCCTTAAATTCGGCTGGCGTATGCTCCTGAGCGATAGCCTCGTTCATGAGGATCGTCACGCGCTCGATCATCTTCTTGTTGCCGAGTACCATACCCATACCGAATTCGCAGAAGTCCTCGAACAATGAGTTGTCGAATGCAGGACCCTGGCCCTTGTCGTTGGTGCAATATGGTGTGGAAGGAATAGAAGCTGAGTAGATGGAAGAACAACCTGTAGCGTTAGCGACCATTTCACGATCACCGAAAAGCTGAGAAATCAGTTTCACGTAAGGAGTCTCGCCGCAACCAGAGCAAGCGCCTGAGAATTCAAACAAAGGCTGAGCGAACTGAGAGTTCTTCGGGCTCTGCTTGATGTCTACCAGGTCTTGTTTGCTTGTCACGTTCTTTACGAGATATTCCCAGCGAGCAGCCTCTGCGTCGTCGCCTGTAAACGGAACCATCTTCAAGGCCTTTTCGCCCTTCAGACCCGGGCATACATCGGCACAGTTGCCGCAACCCAGACAGTCCAACACACTTGTTTCGATGCGGAAGTGCATACCCTTGAGTGCCTTCGGAGCGATGATGTCCTTGGTGGCACCATCGAAGCCTTTCAGCTCTTCGTCGGTGAGGACGAACGGACGGATGGCTGCGTGAGGGCAAGAGAATGCGCACTTGTTGCACTGGATACAGTTGTCAGGATTCCAAGCCGGAACGAAAGCCTCTACACCGCGTTTCTCGAATGCGGCGGTGCCGTTCTGCCAAGAACCGTCCACGGTGTCGTGGTTCACGAAGTCGGAAACTTTGAGCAAGTCGCCAGCTTGTGCGTTGATCGGGCGAACCAGTTCTTTGACGAATGCCGGAGCGTCGTCTTCCTTAGCTGCCTCGTCGGCGAGGTTAGCCCATGCCGGGTCGATGGCGAGCGTCTTGTACTCGTTGCCACGGTCTACGGCCTGATAGTTCTTGTTGACGACATCTTCACCCTTCTTGCCATAAGACTTAACGATGAACTTCTTCATCTGCTCTACAGCGAGATCAACAGGGATAACCTCTGTGATGCGGAAGAATGCACTCTGAAGGATGGTGTTGGTACGGTTACCAAGTCCAATCTCCTGAGCAATCTTGGTGGCGTTGATATAATAAACGGTGATATTGTTCTTAGCGAAATAACGTTTTACCTTGTTAGGAATGAAGTCAATGAGTTCCTTTCCGTCGAAGATAGTGTTGAGCAGGAACGTTCCGTTCTTCTGCAAACCACGAGTTACATCGTACATATTCAGATAAGCCTGAACGTGGCAAGCCACGAAGTTAGGTGTAT
>Ga0208695_1002275_pt1 | contig 14249 bp, 14 predicted proteins | sample AD_UKC111_MetaG_FD_184449 | JGI IMG/M metagenome (GOLD analysis project Ga0208695, IMG submission 184449) | Active sludge microbial communities of municipal wastewater-treating anaerobic digesters from Hong Kong - AD_UKC111_MetaG (SPAdes)... | ecosystem: Engineered > Bioreactor > Anaerobic >... | reverse complement strand
AGTTCAAGTTGTCGATATCCCCCCAGAAAGAATTTTACCTCGAAAGAAATCGTTACTTAATTTTATTGAAAAATTTCAGTTTAAATACATTAATATTATTATTACCTGCATTTATTGTAACTGAAATTGTAACGATGAGTCACGCTATTTTAAATGGTCCAAAATACGTAAAGAGCAAGCTACTAGCTTATTTCTGGACAATTCAGAATTTTAAAGAAATTTTGACAAAAAGACGTGAAACCCTTTCTAAAAAGAGAATATCAGACAAAGAATTTTTTGGATTTCTGGATTGGAAAATTCCTTTTGATCAGGTTATTGAAAACTCGATTCTGAGTCGAATCGCGGATGCTGCTTTCAATTCATTTTACGAATTAAACATGAATTTAATAGGAAAAATTGATGTATCTATTAAGGATACTAAAAATCAGTCTAATAATTTTGATTTTGAGGTTTCAAACACCTGAAATTATCAACTCCTCTAAAACCAAGAAAATACACTTAATGCCAACAATCAAATAAAATAAGGTGAAAGAATTTTGCCTATTCGGTATTTAAAATCTACCTGAATAGTCATAAATTGTCTGATAAAAAGATCCCTAAAAGTATATGATTGATTTGATATAATTTTGATCTCTACTGCTTAAAAAATACTTTGCTGGTGTAAAAATGAAGATTTGCCTTACCTGTTCCCATGGTGGTCATCTTACTGAAATTCTGCAACTTATTGATGCATTCGAAGGTAGTGACGTCTTTTTTATAACCTATGAAGGAGCCAGGTCCAGTGAACTCGCCAAAAAGTATACTATGAAAAATCTGGGAATGAATCCTTTCAGATTTTTGCTCAGTGTTCCAAATGTATTTGGTATTCTCCTGCGTGAGAAACCCGATATTATAATTTCAACAGGTTCTGAGATTGCAATCCCTGTGTTTTATGCCGCAAAAGTTCTTCGGATAAAAACCATTTTCATCGAAAGCCTGTGTAGAGTCGAAGCTCCTTCTTTAACCGGAAAGATAGTCTATCCTGTTTCAAATGTTTTTTTAGTCCAGTGGAAGCAGCTACTCTCCAAATTTGGGAAAAAAGCCCAGTACTGGGGGAATGTGCTTTGATATTTGTGACTGTTGGTAGCCATTATCAGGGATTTGATAGGCTAATACAGAAAATGGATGAGATTGCAGGAAAAATTGATGAAAAAGTAATAATGCAAATTGGGAACACGAAATATAAGCCTGTTAATGTAGAGTACTTTGAATTTGCGGAATATTCAAAGATTCAAAAACTTAATTCTGATGCTCGAATTGTTGTTAGTCATGCAGGAGTTGGGTCGATTTTAACTGCATTGGAACAAAAAACTCACCTTCTAATCGTCCCTAGATTAAAAAAATATGATGAAGTCGTAGACGACCACCAATTGCAAATTGCAAAGGAATTGTCAGAAAATCCTAATGTTACAGTTGTTAATGATGTAGAGGATCTGGAAGAATCTTTAAAAACAAATTTTTCTTTTGTAGAAGAAAGTAGTAGGAATAAACTTGTTTATTCTTTAAAAAAATACATCTTTTCAATTTCTTGATACATTCTTGGTTTGATTATTTATGAGAATATGTGTAATTACTTCAGCAAATTTCCCTCCTGAAGAAGGAATTGGTAATTATATTTATAATATGTCAAAGGAATTTATTAGAAAGGGGAATCAAGTCACCATTATTACCCGTGGTTCCTCTTCTAAAATCAATGAGGAAAATTTTGAAGGCATTCGATTATATAGAGTTCCATTTTTTCCTCTTTATCCTATTCATGTTCAAATACATGGAATTTTCGTAAAAAAACTGTTCTCTTCAGTTCAGTCCGATTTTGACGTAATACATTTTCATACCCCTTTACCCTCACCTCTAAAGACAAACCTTCCAACAATTACTACTGTGCATACTCCTATGAAAACAGATACTGGAAAGGTAGAGTTGGTAAATCCATTTTCTGTAGCGGTAAAACTTCAGGGAAAGATTAGCTGTCTTGTCGAGTCTCAGTTATTTAAAATTTCTAATAAAATTACTTCCGTTGCAAGTTCTGTATCTCAAGAATTAAGCGAATACGGACTAAATCCGAATGAGGTAGAAGTCATAGGCAATGGTGTGGATGAAAAATTGTTTTGTCCTATCCAGAATAAGACCAATGAGAAATACATTTTGTATACCGGTAGATTGAGCTATCGCAAAGGGTTATTCGATTTTATAGAATGTGGAGTCAACATCTGTTCCCGTTATCCTGAAATTAATTTCAAACTGACGGGCAAAGGGCCTTTATTCGAAAAACTACAAAAAATCGTTCAGGAATCAGGTTATGAAGATAGGTTTGAATTTTTAGGCCATGTCGACAAAAGCAAGCTAATCGAATTATATCAAAATGCAACCATATTTGTCCTCCCTTCTCATTATGAAGGCCTTCCCACTACCTTGCTTGAAGCCATGTCATGTGGTCTGCCTGTTGTTGCAACTGCAGTAAGCGGGAACCTTGATGTGATCGAATCAGGTGAAAATGGAATTCTTGTGCCCCTAAAATCCCCGGATAAGATGGCTGAAGCAGTTTCTTCTCTTCTGGAAGACGAAAACCTGAGAACAAAACTTGGAATCGCAGCAAGAGCAACAATTGAAGAGAAGTTTACCTGGGATGCAATTTCTAACAAAATTCTTCGCTGCTATGATTCTATTTGTAAGGAGCCGGTTACAATATGAAAGCTTGTATTATATGTTATGGATTAAGGGAACATAATATCCGGCTTCAGCCCTGGAGATATATTTCAGAAATTGCAGGTGGCCTTTTAAAAAAGAATTTTGATGTTACGATAATAACTGATGGTTTTTCCGAAAGACATTACATCAACGGTATTTGCACAATACATCTCGGCAAACTGAGGAAGTTCCCATTTCAATCGAATAAGGAATTAGTTTCTCTTATAAAATCCGAACAACCAGATGTAATTTTATGGTCAGTCACTGCTCTTGATTATCTCTATTTGAACATACTTAAACAAATAGACGTACCTATAATTGGAATGTTTACAGGACCAATTTACAGAATTTCGGATTTAACAAGAATTGGAGCTCATGAAATATTGAAAAATACAAGGTTTTTATCAGGGCACATCATTTATTCTTCCCTGCCTGCTTTCTTTATTCGAGGTGTTGTGAATTCCCCACAATTCAATAAGATATTTGTCATGAGCCGCAAAAATAAAGAAATCATCACAGAGATGGGTGGTAATCAAAATAAGGTTATTCATATTCCGGCAGGTATAGACGAATATGATTTTGAAATTTCTGAAGAATACAATTCAATTATCAGTAAATATGGCCTTGACGAAAGTTCATTTAATATTCTTTACTTTGGATCTCCCCTTACTATCAGAGGTATAGATTCCCTTATTAAAGCGGTTTCAAAAGTAAAAGATGAATATCCTTACATTAAACTTCTAATCCTTTCCAGACGTAGAGATAATGAACTAAGCCGTGAAGAACTGGATACTCAGGATTTGATTCTAAAACTAAGCATAGAAAAAAATGTCCAGATAATTTCAGGCTTCCTGGACAAAGAAGAAGTGAAGAAATTTATCGGATTTTCCGACTTAATTGCCTTACCTTTTAAAATTGTTCCCTCTGACGTTCCAACAAGTATTCTTGAATCAATGGCTCTGGGAAAAACTGTAATTTCCACAGCAATTGATGGTATCCCAGAACTACTTGAGGATGGCAGAGGATTTGTTGTCAAACCAAATAACGAAGAGGATCTAGCTGAAAAAATAGTTTTTTCAATTCAAAACCGAGATTTGACAAAAAGAATGGGTAAAAAAGCTGCATCTTATATGCAAACATATCCGAGATGGCACAAAGTTTCAGAATCCGTAATATCCGAGATTACAGATATTTTCGATAAAAAATCGATCAGTGAGGTGTCTCTATGAGCCAAAAACCCATGTTCATATGTATTACTGGAATTGACGGCGTAGGAAAGACAACCCATGTCAATTTAATTCTCGAACACTTGCGTGAAAAAGGTATCAAATGTCAGTATAAATGGCTTCGTTTCCATCATTTGTTCTCATTACCACTACTCGCTTTTTGTAGAGTTGCAGGTTACACTCGTCTGTCCACTTTGGGGAATTCTCAACAGTGCTCATACCATGAGTTCTATAAGTCAAAACTTATTTCGGCAATATACCCTTGGATTTTATTTTTTGATACTTTTTTATTCACAATTATTAAAGTATATATTCCAATGTTTTTTGGAATAAGTATTGTTTGTGATCGTTTTGTATATGATACATTGATAGATATGGCTATAGCAACTAAGGATCCTGAAATATACAAAAAATCTGTAGGCAAGTTATTCCTTATATTGATCCCAAAAAACTCTCGAGTTGTCATGTTAAATCTTGAAAAATCTATCATAATATCAAGGAGACCTGAGCTTAAAGACGACTTAACTTTTGATGAACGTTATGCTTTGTATAGAGATTTATCGTCCCGATTTAACATTCATATTGAAGAAAACTGTGATAATATGCGGCAAGTAAACTGTTCTATAATAAATGGACTATTTAGGTGTTAATTGTGGCAAAAAAAATATATGCAAATATAAATCTAGGATCCTTAACACCAATTTTTAGATTTAAGATAGTGATTATTCTTACAAATTGGTTATTTCAGGGAATATTGTATGCAGATAAAACAGAAAAGGTATTTAAAATATTATTAGATCTGATCCTGGCCACTATCTTATCTTTCTTTATAATCCCATTTTCAAATATTTATTTAGGCCTTCTGATCTCATTAATTATCTCTCACAGTATATTGTTTATGTTAAATGGACAATTATTCGCTTTAGCTAAAAATTTTGATATCGTATATAACGATCCGCAAAGAATAATTGATTATGCAGATGGGATTAAAACTAGGGCATGCAAAGAGAAAAGTATCAATTGTGTAGTTGTATATGGCAGCCTTGTAAGAGGGGAGATAAAACCGACCTCAGATCTTGATGTTAGGGTTATACGAAAATCGGGAATTCTAAATGGATTTAGGGCATGTATATTTGGATTAAAAGAACGAAGTAAAGCACTATCTTCTCGGTTTCCTCTGGATATGTATGTAATAGATAGTCCAAAGCATTTGTTAAAAATGAGGACTGATGAAATACCGGTGGTACTTTATGATCCGAATAGTATTTTAAATAAATCCTTATTGAATAAGTGTCATTGACGAGACAATCCATGCAATTGTGAAGCTCATTGAGTTCAGTATCAGAATATTTCTTATGGCTAAAGTGTAAGCAAATGTCTTAAATTAGTGATGAGATGAACATGTATACCGAGTTATATAGTAATTTATTTTTTAATAAAATAAGAAGGGTACTTATTATTTGCATAGTGATCTTACTATCCTTCACGTTTGCGTTCTACCTCAATATGAATAAAGAGATTACTTCTGGTGGATTTCCTGGAAGAATACTCTCTTTTGTAGATTATAATTTATTTCTACAAAATTTTCACCCTTTTTCATCAAATATTTGTAATTCATTTTATACTTCCAACTTACTATCAATAGGGGAAACTTTAAAAGGATTGTCCATATTATTCATTATTTTATCTCAAGTAACTGGTCTAAATTCTCAATATTTAATGCTAATACCTTTTGGGGTTTTTCTGACGTCATTTTCATATTATGTATTAATCAAAAAAATTTTCAATAACTTTGAGATCTCCTTTTTATTACTGATTTATATCTTATTTTACACTATAACTAGTGCGGATCAATTGGGAGGGTATGCAGCGTCTTGGACGTTTATTTTATTTGTATTGTTCATACTTATGAATTTCAAACTTATGAACAAAAAAAGTCCTAGTTGTGTTATTGTATTGTTTCTTTTGTACCTTGGGTTGAATATTTATTGGCATACTATGGAAGCAAAAGCATTATTTTTTATTTTTTCTATTAATGCATTAATATTCATTTTATGGAATCTCAAATGTGTAATAAAAGAATATCCCCAAAGTACCTCTTCGATTTTCCTAGCAATGTTAGTTACTACACTTTTTTTTAAAGAATTGCTTTATAAAAAATCGGGATATTTTTCATCTGTAAGTTTATATAATTTTTATGATAGCTATGGGAAATGGTTCACTGATATCGGAGCTAGAATTGGCCTTATATCAGCAAAAGTACAAAGTAATCAATCATTATTTTATACATCTTCCTCTCCCCTCAACACAATTAGTACTTTTGCAGGCCTAGCTCTTATATTTGTTATTTCTATGCCTGTATTATTGAGTTGTGCAGTTGACGTTAGATGCATTATTGGTAGAAAATATCTGAATTTTACTAAATTATCATGGCTTAAGTGGTCTTTGGTGATCACACAAGTCCTCTTGACAGTAGCATACGGTCTTGCAATGGGAGCCGGTCCGGGTATTATACTTCACTTTTTCCCAATAGCTTCGATTATTAGTATTATTGAATTAAATAATTATATTTTATCTGATGGAAATCTCAAAAATAAGAGTTACTTAAAATTAAAACATTCATTAAACAGCGATAGATTAACACAAAATAGAAAAGTATGCTTATTTCTTGTAGTAATAGTACTTTTACAATCCATATATTGTTTTCCCTATTTGTTGAACTATTCCAAAACTTCCGTCTTATCTTATGATGATACTGATGCTTCATCATCTTGGTTTGTTAGTAATGCCAAGATTTCAGATAATACTTCCGAGCTGGTACTAACTGATTTTCACACAAGTGGAAAATTTTTAGTTTTATGTTCCAATAAGGGTGTATTATTTAATTATAAAACTTATAGTCCATTTGAATATCAAAAATTAATCGAAGGGAAATTTAATAATTCTGAGTGGACCCATATTATCTTAAATATTAAATCTATAGATAAACCAGTTAGTATTGATCAAAGTTGGACTCCCTTAAAACCTGTTTCATTATTCATAACTAATATTGAATCCAGTAATCATATAAGTAAAGTCTATAACGATGGTCTGTATATCACTTATTTTAAAAAAGAATATTGAACTCCTTCAATTAACCCTTCCAAAAAACATGAACAAAATTTTTTCTTTTTATCTGTCTTAATATAACCAACTAAGAAAGAAACAGGCATTTGTATAAATGCTAAATTTATATAAAAGCAAATAAGCTGATTTTTACTTGCATATTTTTTCCAAAAAATAATTCTGTTTCGGATCGAATATTTTATTCTAAAAGGACTTGAAATATTGCCTATTGAAACTGAGCCTTTGTGCCATATTTTCGAATTTGCCACATATACGTTTTTTATATTATTTCTTTTAGCTTTTAAAGAATAGTCGATGTCTTCCCAGAGCATAAAGTATTCAGTTGGAAGGCAACCAATCTTTTTTATTGTTTCTTTTTTTATTAACATAGAGGCTCCACAGATGGTATCGCTATGTATTACTTTTTTGTTATTTGGATGGATTCCAGATATTTTTCCCGTATAAAGATTAATTTTCTCCCCGCTATACTGTATTTTTTCTCTCTCCTGATAATAATAAATTATTGGGCTTAATATGCCTATATCGTTATCACTTTCACCTACCTCTATTAATTTTTCTAAAAAAGTTGGATCTACTATAGTATCATTGTTTAGTAACAATATATAATCCGAGCTACTTTCCAGAGCTCTTCTAATTCCGATGTTATTCCCTTCTGCAAAACCTAAATTTTCTTTGTTTTCAATTATCTTTACTCTTTCCCAAGAAGCATTTTTAAAAAATTCTACCGAATCATCAGTAGATCCATTATCGACAATTATTATTTCATGATTGGGATATGTTAAGTGTCTTAGGGAGTCAAGGCACTCTAATGTATCGTTTTTTCCATTCCAATTCAGGATAATGATACTCACTTTTGGGAACATTTTTACCTCATATTTTATGAAAGCTAGATTTTAAAAATGTAATCAACGTAATTCATATGCTAAATATTACGCTCTGGGTTTTGGCATGTATTCAAAAATATTTTTCCGTGTTTTATTGCCTAATGTAAAAGTTAAGCACGTTTTTTAATTATGAAGCACATATACCCCCATCTCTTAATCAGCAAAGTTTGTTTTTTATATTTTTTGTTATCCCAATACCATTCACGATAGTCTACAATTTCCAAATTACATTCTTGAATCATGCTCCTAAATTCATCTCTCGTATAAAAACAAACGTCTAATCCATCAATAAATTCTTTAAAAGGGACCTTCATGCCAAATTTATTTTGGAAGTTCAACATCGTTTTAATGGTACTTCTAGTAAAAGTTGGAAATATGTAGCTTTCATAAAAAAGATCTCCCAGCAATATGAACCCATCATCAGTCAAAATATTTCTGAGAGTTTTCAATGAATCTACTACCATTTTTTTAGATTCGTTTACAGAATTACCAGTCACATGGTGCAAGACATCTTGAATATGAATATATGAATATTTCGAATTTGCAGGAACTCTATAGGGTAAATGTCCTTGAATTTTAATTACATTTTGGAAATTTATCCGATCTAGCGCATTTTTTGAAGGATCTAAAGCTGTAATTTCCATATCTAAACCAAAATAATTCAAACAACTAATAAAACTTCCAGTACTACACCCAATATCCAAAATAGATTTTCTTGTGTTTTTTGTTATAAACTCTACAAAAAAAGTATCTCTAGATCCATATTTATTTGTACAATCTAAGTTGCCATAAATATCTATATGATTATCAAAAAAAGTTCCAACTGCGGCTGTTTCTTCAATAGAGTTTACCATATAGTCACCTACTTTTAACTATTATATAGTTGATAATGTTACATAATTGTTTTGTCTCTTTTTGGAAACAAATATTTGTAATTCCAGCAAAGGCTGAGCTATAAATGAAAAATCCAGTAATCCATGTTTCGGCTATGGCATAGGTCCCAAGAAATGCCCCAATGTATGCACTTATTATTAACGCCCATTTCACGATCTCTCTAGTAGATACTGTTACAAGGTGCCGGAGTGCCACTTCATTGAGGAGATACCAGAGACTGAAACTAACAACTGCCGTAGTGGCCACGGCTTTGAGTGTCCCGAATAGGGATACGGCAAGCAGATTGAGGGCTCCCGCCCCGATGAGAGATATGCCAGCGAGGATGAAATATGCTCTCTGCTTCCGATAGGCCTTGAAAAAATTGGCATGGAGGATATTTATCTGCCCGCTGAAGCCGATTGTGCATAGAAGGACCGCCATCAGGGGGAGGCTGTCGGCATAATGAGGTAGATAGTATCTGATCCAGACCGAGAAGGGGAAATAGGCGGCAAGTACCGCTGCCCAGAAGATCACAAGGGTGGGTTTGAGAAGACCATATGCCTTTGTTCGAGTTTTAGTACCGGATCCGGAGAGGTAGGGGAAAAAGACTTGTGCTACTGCCTGAAGAAAGACCGTAGCAAGGCCGCACATGCTCATTGCAAAGGTGTAGACAGCAAATTGAGTAATGGAGAAGAACGACCCGACGGTCAACCGGTCGATTGTTGCAAAGGTTAGTGCAGTGAAATTTCCCAGCAAGACGAAAATTCCGATCCCGATATTTTCTTTTCCGTACTGGAAAAGAGACTTCCTATCATTGCTGTGGTAGAACAAACAGTCACGAGTATGAAAGGCAAACAGAAATACTATAATGATCCCCGTAGCCATGGTTGCAAGGATTAGCGAGAAGTAACTGAAATACCCACTAAAGAATATGAGTAGAATGAAAACAATAAATAATAACCCTCTTCCGATATTGGCCGCGGTTACAAGTTTAAAGCGTTTTGTTGCCTGGGCAATGAAGAGAAAGAATGTAAGTATATTGACGATGCTGGCATTGGCCAGCACGGCTAAAGCGATCTTCTTGGAGGGTATGTCGATAAGTCCGATAATCATTACGAGGATGCCGACAATAACACCCTGTTCCAGAAGGATAAACCTGAAAGATGTGGGGATCTCTTCTCTAAGAACTTCAAGATCTTTTCCTGCCCACCTGACAAGAATACCGTCGAGGAACCCTAAGTGCAGAATGCCTACATACGTTGTGTAGAGTAGGAAAAGCTGCCAGTAGCCATAATCGGTTGTGGAGAGATACTTCGGAATAATCAGGCTCTGGATAAATCCAAAGATCAGGAGAATGGCCTGTCCGAAGGAGTATATCAGGACGTCACTGCTGAATGCTTGAAGGTTAAAACTGTTATTATCCTTGGCTTGCTGGTACACGTACGTGCTCCTGTGACGAAAATATGGGGTTGAATTCCCTTTTTGGGACTAACTAATCTATTTCTTATCATCATTGAATGTGTTTTTTCAGGGAAGATTTGATCCACCCGGACTATTAAACCGGCTATTCTGAACCATCATCCCGGCTCTCAATAAACTCTCAAAAGTCCCCGCATCGCTCCAGAAACCCTCAAGAATCCCGTACTCCATCATCCCTTTGTTTATGTAATAATTATTTACATCTGTGATTTCAAGTTCCCCTCTTCCCGAAGGCTTGAGTGTTTTAATCGCATTAAAAACCTCAGAATCATAAATATAAAGCCCTGTAACTGCAAAATTAGATTTAGGCTTTTTTGGCTTTTCTTCAATCCTTATTACTTTCTCACCCTTCAGTTCTGCCACACCAAACCTATGAGCATCAGGCACTTCTTTTAAGAAAATCTTGGCACCGCCATTAAAGTTTGAAACATCCTCTTTGACATTGTCCTGGTAGATATTATCTCCGAGAATAACAGTTACACTGTCCCCATCAACAAAATCTTCTGCAAGGCTGAGTGCCTGGGCAATGCCTCCGGCTTTTTCCTGAATCTCATAGGTAAAATGAACTCCATGATCTACCCCGGAACCCAATAGTTCAAGAAAATGTCCTGCATGCCCTCTGCCGGATACGATCATAATGTCTTTTATTCCGGCGTTTATCAGGGTCTCCATCGGGTAGTAGATCATTGGCTTGTCATAAACCGGCAAAAGGTGCTTGTTAGTCACTTTGGTTAGAGGATACAGTCTGCTGCCTGTACCGCCTGCAAGTATAACCCCTTTCATATATTTCTCTCCTGCAAATAGTCCTTAAGTGCTTCTCTCCAGTGTCTCATGGGTTCGGTTTTGGTATTCACAAGAACGGAATACTTCGGACGTTTTGCTTTCCTTGGGAATTCTTCACTGGTGCACGGAATTACATTATCGATAATAGAAGAGGCAAATTCGTACCAGGAACAGATTCCATCATTTGTAATATGATAAATTCCGGGTTCGAGTTCAATTATTTCTTTTACTTTGCTGGCAAGGTCCATCGTGTAGGTGGGTTTGCCGAACTGGTCGTTGACAACCTTTATGGTATCCATTTCTCCTGATAGTTTCAGCATGGTTTCAACGAAATTTTTCCCATGTATTCCAAAAAGCCAGGAAATTCTTACAATCCTGTAATCATCCATATTCTCGATGATCTTCTTTTCACCGAGAAGTTTTGAATCACCGTATACATTAATCGGATCCGGGATGTCAGACTCCACATACTCTTTTTTGGAGCCGTCAAAAACATAATCAGTACTGAAATGAACGAGTTTTGCACCTGCTCTGGCGCAGGCTTCTGCAATGTATCCAGGTCCGTATCCATTGACCTGGAATGCAAGTTCCTTGTTGTCTTCACAGCCGTCTACATTGGTGTAGGCTGCTGCGTTTATTACAACATCAGGTTTTATTTTTAAAATGGATTCAATAACCTGCTCTCTGTCTGTGATATCAAGGTCTCTGTGTGTCAGTTTGACAGCATCCGGAAATGTTTTGCACAGGTCTGACCCGAGCATCCCGCTGGAGCCGATGATCAGCGTTTTAATGGCTCCCACCACCATTTGTTTTCCACATACCATTTGACAGTCTGTTCGAGAGCGGTATCAAAATCATATCTGGGTTTCCAGCCCATTTTTTCCAGTTTGCTGCCGTCAAGGGAGTAGCGGAAATCGTGGCCTTTTCTGTCTTCAACATACTCGATTGAAGATTCGTCCTTGCCAAGCATTTTAAGGAGCCTGTGAGTGATTTCAAGGTTTGTGAGTTCGTTTCCGCCGTCTATGTTGTAGATTTCTCCGGCGCTTCCGTTGTGGAGAACAAAATCGATCGCAGAACAGTGGTCTTCTACGTAGATCCAGTCCCGGATGTTCATGCCTGTACCGTAAACAGGGACTTTCTTTCCTTCCATCAATCTGCTGATGAAAAATGGAATTAATTTTTCCGGGTACTGGTAGGGGCCAAAGTTGTTTGTGCATCGGGTTATGCAAACCGGGAGCCCATAGGTTGTGTAATAAGACATTGCAAGGAGGTCTGAGCCTGCTTTGCTTGAAGAATAGGGGCTTGAAGGGTTCAGGTTATCTGTTTCTGTAAAAGAACCTTCCATAGTGCTTCCGTAAACCTCATCAGTAGAAACGTGAATAAATTTTTTTATCTTATTTGCAAGTGCACTCTGAAGAAGGGTATTTGTCCCGAGCACGTTTGTCCTGACAAAAACCGAGCCGTCTTCAATCGAACGGTCAACGTGGCTTTCGGCTGCAAAATGGACAACCTGGGCTGCTGTTTTCATAACTTCATTTACAACCGCAGGGTCGCAGATGTCGCCTTTGACAAAAGAGTAGTTCGGGTTGTTTTCAAGGTCTTTGAGGTTGGCGGGGTTTCCCGCATAGGTCAGTTTGTCAAGGTTTACGATTTGATAGTCCGGATATTTTTTCAGCATATAACGGATAAAGTTGCTGCCTATGAATCCGCAGCCGCCTGTTACCAGCAGTTTCAATCCAGTCACCTTTTTTGTGGGGGTTCAGATAATTTTTCAGGAGCAAATTTCAGGTAATCAAAAATTTATTCTGGCGTTTTTCAATTCAGGCAGAAGCTTATCCTTCTCTGAAAGTTTTGCATCTTTTTCTGGTATTTTCCAGTCAATATTCAATGCGGGGTCGTTGTAGATGATGCCTGCTTCAGCTTCCGGGTGATAGTATTCATCGCATTTGTAAGCAAAAACAGCAGTTTCGCTCAGGACGGAAAAACCGTGAGCAAAGCCTTTTGGGATTAAAAATTGCTTTTTGTTTTCCCCGGTGAGTTCTACGCCTGCCCATTTCCCAAAAGTTGGGGAGTCTTTTCTCAGGTCTACGGCAACATCGTATACCTTGCCTTCCAGAACCCTTACAATTTTTGCCTGGCTGTAAGGGGCTAGCTGGTAGTGAAGTCCACGAATTACACCATATGAAGATTTGGATTCATTGTCCTGGACAAAGTTGTATTCTTTTCCAATTAAAGATTCCAGTGTCTTTTTATTGTAACTCTCAAAAAAATAGCCCCGGCCGTCGGCGAAAACTTTGGGTTCAAGGATTAAAAGATCTTTTATTGGTGTTTTTACAACATTCATCCGCTTTGCCTCATCCTATTTTTATGATCTCAGGCCTCGTGCCGAGAATAATTGCAATCTTCATATTTTTACCGCATCCTTGCCGGGAAATCACTTATACTTTATTAACTTTTAATGAATACACTTTACAGTTATTTAAGATATTTGATCGAATTTTACTACTTATCAGCTTTGTTTTTTCATATTGGCTTCTTTCAACTCTTAGTCTCATGTTTGTTCTAATAGAAATAATTTATGAGAGCTTTCGAAATATGATTTTCTTAAATAAATCCTGAACTTGAAAAGCTTCTTGGAATTTATTCAATAATTGTTTTTTCAAAGAGAAAGTATAGAACCAGTCGTTTTTAAGAAATTGCCCCTTTTTAAGAACTTAAAATCATAGATTCTAGGTTTGTTTTCTCGTTTTCATCTTTTAAAGCCTTTTTATCAAAGATAAAGCCTTTCTTTAGGCAGGTCTACTCTTCGCATAAAATAAGTCGAAATCAGTGTTCTTTATAACGTTAGCGACTCAACAGAAAACTCCAAGTCACAGCCTGGCGTTTTGTTAAATATATTTAAAGCCACGAGTTTATATCCTGAGTTCCCAAAATAAGAGGACAAATTCATGCGCAACTGCGCATGAATTGAGATGATTCAAATAGAACATGAAAATTATGCGCTTAAAAGGTAGGAACTAAGGTATAAAAATTCATCCGAATCTATTTCGCCGTTCCTTTAAGGAAACAAAAACATTCCAAAAAATAAAACGAGAAATGATTAAGATAAAGTGTTACAACTTCAGTTTTATTTATTTCCTTGAATAACAAG
>Ga0208695_1002267_pt1 | contig 14302 bp, 8 predicted proteins | sample AD_UKC111_MetaG_FD_184449 | JGI IMG/M metagenome (GOLD analysis project Ga0208695, IMG submission 184449) | Active sludge microbial communities of municipal wastewater-treating anaerobic digesters from Hong Kong - AD_UKC111_MetaG (SPAdes)... | ecosystem: Engineered > Bioreactor > Anaerobic >... | reverse complement strand
CAATATCCATTGGTATTGAGCTGTTGATGGTCCATCTTTATTCGACTGGTGTTTTAAAACACCTGAATCTCATCAATTCTTTAAAAGTCCATTTTGAGTCTATAATCCCTGCTTCTCTTGCTGGAGTATTTTTGCACTCTACCTTAGCCCTCCATGCCCTCTACAGAAGTTAAAATGTGTGCAATATAGCTTCATCTGTTTCTCTAACCATTCTTTGATTTTTGAAAACCCTATCGTTTTCCTTGACACTCTATTGTTATCCTGTCTAAAAGTCAGGTTTTGTCGGCTCTGTAGAAATCCTCTGAAATAAAAATCTCCATTAATTTGAACTGAATGGCTTGATATGCTTTTACTTATTTATTTTCAGCCTCTTGCAGCTGACTGAGATAAGTTTTCTACAGAGCCGTTTTGTCTTTCAATTAAAGTTGTTGAGATTTCGCTTTGTTCAATGTCTTTTCCAAAGATGACCTTCTTCTCTACTTTTTCAAGTACTCCATTTTTTCTTATTTTAACTACCTGCGCATACCTTAAATCGTCGTTAGGAACTACTTTTGGTTTCTTTAGTCTTCCTTTTTTCCCAGTATTAGGGAAACTCTTTCATAATTCCAAATTGTTTTAAAAGAGAATCTCTATAAAATTTCAGTCCATCTGTAACAAAAAGAGGGATTTTATCAGACAGATGCTTAATAGTTAACTCAACCAGTTTGTCTGCAACATACTGTTTTCTTGGACCTATTACAAAATCAAGTATTAGCCTGCAACCTGGTGCAAAAGATACCCACATCCACTGCCCATCATCTTCATAATTTTTCATTCATGGGAATATTTTTTTTTGATTATTACCCATAGTTCATCCATTTCTACCCTTGATACTTCCACATTCTTTATCATATGGTCATTTACTTTATCGCATTGTTCAGCTGCACAGGCTAACCATCGTTTTACACTGGCAGATTGTACCTCTAAAACATCGGCAATGGCTTCAATGCTCATGCCTTTCATAGACATTTTAAGAGCTAAGTCGATAGTTTCCTCATCTTTGTGAAGATCATGATAAAAAGTGCCTGTCTGGTCGCAAAATGCTTTGCCGCATTCATGGCAAACATATCTTCTTGTTTTATTTCCACGACTTGTGTAAGTGCCATTTCCAGTAACATTGCCCTGATCAGTAAGACCGTAGAGCTTGCAGTCTTTGTTTGGACAGGCAACGCTAGTGAATTGTGGTTTTGGACCTCTTTTTCCCATAAATATAAACAGATATTTTTCTAAGATATAATAACAATCAAATACAAATTGACCATCGATTTGCTTGACCCCTCCAGAAAAGAGGTTGAGATCATCGATTACAAGACCGGGAAGTATGATGTGAGTCCAGAAGACCGCTCAAGGCAGCTTCTACTCTACGCAAAAGGTTTTGAACATATGTACCCAGAATATACGGCGAAAAAGCTCACACTTGACATGCTGGCTATGGAAAAACCCAGGAGTTTTGAGCTGCAGGAGGATGGAGAGTACAGGGGTACTGAAGGCAGAGTGAGTCCACTTGATAGAGGAGCAATCGACTCTATGCTGGAGACTGCACGAAATATTGCTCATGATTACGAGCATGGATTTAAGGGGACAGAGGATCCGGAAATCTGCAAGGAGTGTGGGTTTAGATTGTACTGTGAAGGTTTGAATGAATAATTTAACTCAATCTACATATTTAATATGTTTAAAGTATTACTCTCAATTAAGTGGTGAAACTATGAAAATTGTCAAGATAATTGATACTGGTAAAGAATTTACGCATAAATGGCCTGATAGCGAAGAGACTTTCGATTATTTTATAGAATATGAAGCAAAGGCAGAAGATGGAGATCATAGAGTAAAAATAGGATTCGGAAAGCGTGAAACTTACGGTATTGAAGACCGAACAAGAGTTATTATATTGATAGACGGCAAGGTTTACACAGAATTTTTAAGTGCTGATGATTTTGAAGTGTCTGGTGAGATATTGTCAGAGGTAAAAGTGCCTGGAAATGTAGGAGAAAGAATCTGCCGGTATCCTGAAGAAGCAGTGCCTGAACGTTATAATATGTTCAATGTCGAAGGCCTGCCTTTAAGAGTAAAGGGTAAAGGGGTACATAACACCTGGGCTGTTGTCGCAAACATTGGGGATCACAAAACTCTAGTAGCCTTAGCTGGATTGAGAAGATTGGAAAAAAGTAGTAAGGTTTTATGAAGTCTTCACTCAAAAATAAAAAGCACAATAGTAAAATACTTTGAATATATTCTTTTTTTATATGCTTGAGGGTTGTTCTAGTATTCTTGAGTGTGAAGAAATATTAATCTCAAGTCTACAGAAAATCGACCTAATAAGTGATGTTTCACTATCATCAGAAGATATATATAAACTCCAAAATTTTATTTCTGAAAGTAGTTCAATTGATATTAACAATTGTACAAAGTTTTTGAAAGACAGAGCTCCTACATCTCTAGCTTGTTATTTAGTATGGAATGGAATTTTACATTATCATGAAGGAGATTTTTGGACATCTATCGGGAAAAATACTGGTTTATCTGATCCAAATTGGCAGTCTAAATGGGGAAACATTTTCCTCCATGTTTTAAGAAACCATGGGCTTCCAATTTTTGAAACTCATGACGCTCCTCGGTATGTTACAAACATTTTAATTCAAGGAACTATTCCCAATTCCTGTTTATGTGAATATTACGATAAAGTTCTATTTCCTCTTGTTACAAAAGAACTGATAAGTTTTGATCCTACTGAGGTTGATTTCTTATTAAGAAATTGGAGAGATTGCGAACATAAAAAGCTCGAGAAAGATTCACAACTAAAAGAACTTGAAGATATAAAAAATGATTATATTATAGAAATTGGATGTATTAATTCAATTATTGATTTTTGGGATGAATTTGAGGAACTCCAGCTTTTAAGATCCAAGATCGAATCTATAGATGAACCGAATATTGATGAAATTATTGATTTGAGAAATAAAACAGATCTTGAAATTCTTAAAACTAATGAGTGTATTGAAGATCTTGAAGCTAATAGGAATAAGTATTTTCGGGATTTGAAAAACTTTTCTGAAGAGGATTCTTTTGTTTTGAGATACTCAGAAACTATACAGAATGGGCTTGAAATAACTTTTGAGCTAATTGCTGGGCAGAATGAGGCTACTGAACTTCAAGAAAAAATAGAATCCATAAAAAAGAGTATTGATGAAACTATCGATTCAAGAGGCAAAATAGATCTTGAAATTATTAAAACTAGTAAATGCATTAAATATCTCGAATCTAATAGAGACAAACATATTCAGGACTTAATCAAGTTTTCTGAAGAAGAATTATTTATTTTAAGGCATTCGGAAACCATACAGAATGGGCTTGAAATAACTTTTAAATTGATTGCTGGAAAGAAAGAGATTGCTGAACTTCAAGAAAAAGTAGAGTCTATTAAAAAGGCTATTGATGAAATTATTGATTCGGGAAATAAAATAAAGCTTGAAATTATTAAAACTAGTGAGTATATTGAAGATCTTGAAGCTAATAGGAATAAGTATTTTCAGGATTTGAACAACCTTTCTGAAGAAGATTCTTTTGTTTTGAGATGTTCGGAAACTATACAGAATGGGCTTGAAATAACTTTTGAGCTAATTGCTGGACAGAATGAGGCTATTGAACTTCAAGAAAAAATAGAATCCATCAAAAAGAGTATTGATGAAACTATCGATTCAAGAGACAAAACAAATCTTGAAATTGTTAAAGTTATTAAGTGCATTGAAGATCTTGAAGCTAATAGGAGTAAATATTTTCAAGATTTAAACAACTTTTCTGAAGAAGATTCTTTTGTTTTGAGATGTTCGGAAACTATACAGAATGGGCTTGAAATAACTTTTGAGCTAATTGCTGGGAAGAAAGAGGCTGCTGAATTCCAGAAAAAAATGGAATCCATCAAAAAGAGTATTGATGAAATCACTGAAAAATTATTCGTAGGAACATGGAATGAAAATTACATTGATATTATCCGCAGTATAAGATACGAAGAATTAGAAGAAAAAATCAAAGAGTATCAATATTTAAAAAATGAAGAGGATAAAAATAAAAAAGCTTCAAAAAGCTTAATAAAGGCGCTTTTTGTTAAGTTATCTATTATAGCACCGTTTTTTAGGAAGAAAGGAAAAAAATCCTCAAGGTTGATCTGTGATGAGATACAGGCCTTTTTTAATGGATTGCCTTTAGCAAACAACCTGAATTATGAACCAACTCTCTCATCTGTGACTTTATTGAGAGAAATAACCAATTTGTACGATGACCACCTTAGTTTCAAAGAAAAAATAAACCGAATGGAGAATGCAAATCAGGCACTTGAAGCAAAACTTGGCTTAATTGCCAATTCAGTCGGAATTGATCCTAATGAAGATGTTCGAGAAATCCAGACAAAATTGATTAGTTTTAGTAATAAGCTAAAAACTTCACAGGAAAACGAAAAATTAGCTCAAGTAGCATCTATCGAAATTGAAAAAATAAATGCAAAAATAGAAGATGAACAAATTCATCAGCTACAATTGAAAGCTAAACTTGATACCCTCTTACTGAAAGAAATCCCTAAATTACTTTACGATTATTCTTTTGCCAAAGAAAAAATAAACAAGGTAGAAAGTGGGAATCAAGAGCTTGAAGCAAAACTTGGCTTAATTGTAAATTTAGTTGGAATTGATTCTAATGAAGATATTCGAGAAATCCAGACAAAATTGATCAGTCTTAATGGCAAGATAAAGACTTCAAAGGATAAGGAAGAATTAGCTCAAGTAGCATCTATCGAGATTGAAAAAATAAATGCAAAAATTGAGAATGAGTTAAGTTATCTGACACAATTGAAAACTAAACATGCTGACCTCTTATTGAAAGAAATCCCTAAGTTACATTATGATTACTCACTTACCAAAGGAAAAATAAACAGAATAGAAATTGCAAATCAGGCACTTGAAGCAAAACTTGGCTTAATTGTAAATTTAGTTGGAATTGATTCTAATGAAGATATTCGAGAAATCCAGACAAAATTGATCATTCTTAATGGCAAGATAAAGACTTCACAGGAAAACAAAAAATTAGCTCAAATAGCATCTATAGAGATTGAAAAAATAAACGCAAAAATTGAAAATGAACTAATTACTCAGGCGCAACTAAAAACTAAACTTAATGACCTAATACTGAAAGAAATTCCTCAATTGAATTACAATCATTCTCTTGCCAAAGAAAAAATAAACAGGATAAAAGGTAAAAATCAAGAACTTGAGGCAAGACTTTACACAATTGTCAATTCAGTTGGAATTAATCCTGATGAAGATGTTCGAGAAATCCAGATAAAACTTAATAATCTCAGTGATAAGATAGAGAGTTCACAGGAAAGAAGAGAACTAGCTCAAATAGCATCTGTTGAAATTGAAAAAATAGATGCCAAAATTGAAAATGAATTATTTACTCAGGCACAACTTAAAATTAAACTCAATGATCTCAATAGAAACATTGATCAACTAGAAGAAAATTCTGAATTAAAAAAGTTAAAACAAGAATTAGATCTGAAAACAAAGAATCTTTTTGGCTCTTACTCTAATTTTGATGAAGTAAAGTTAAAAATTGAAAGACTCAAAAGAGAAGGGAAGGATAAAAGCCACTTAATCAAAGAAATTAAAATCTTTAATGAAAAAAAGATGGAAGTGGAAGCACAAATTAATAATGTGAAATCATTGGCTCTTCCTATTCCTACTCTAAAGTTTTTCACTTACGTTGACAAACCTATTCAGCGTTATTTTCTTTTCTGCGAAAAACATGCTGAAAATTTTCTATTTCAGTCAATCAAGATGTTCAGGCAAAGTATAGAGAAAGGCAGTCTTTATGATTTAACAGATATTAATTTACCTGAAAGAGTTATTAATTCATTTAAGGATTGGTGGGAAAACCATAATCAATACTCCAATAAATATTTAGACAATAGTATGCGTTGCGGATTTCATAGTTACAAAAGTCCTGCTGTTTATTTTGACTACTCAGGCGAAATTCGCTGTAAATTCCCATCACAGCTTTTACAGCTTCACGATAATCCTCAAGAACTTTGTCTATCTTTGTTGGCCGATAATAATGAAATTTATAATCTACCTCTCAGGTTATACCGTCTTAATGAAAATGTTCTCGAGTCTGAAGATCTCGATTTCGAAATTAAATTCCCAGCAGAAAACTATCAGTTCCAATTATTTTACGGTAGAGAATTAATCAAATTGTGGGATATCCCTACTGGATTAAAACCGACTACTCCACTGATCGCTTTTGATTACGAATCAAAACAAGTGATCTCAAACAATGAAATTCCAAGAGCTCAAGTTTTAATTGTATTAAAATCAGAATACCAGATTAGTCCCGCAGATTGTTTGTTTGAAGAGGGAGACCTTTATGGAGAATGGAGTGGATATAAATATGAAGTCATTGATCTAACTGAAGTAGATACATTTACTATCTCTTCTGCAACTAGTGAATATTCAATACAAGTTATGGAAAAAAATCCATGTGACGTTATACTTGGTAAAGAAAATCTTTTGCAGGGAGTTTACTCAGATGATAGTGAACTGTATGTAGGTAAGCCTCCATCTATAAAGGTATCTTTTACAGAAGAAATCGAAATAGATAACTGGATACTTTCGATATATAGGAAAAATGAATCTGATTTTGATTATCTTCAACAAAATTACCTAAGTGAATTAAAAGATATATTAAAAATTGATCATGATAACAATTTATTTGAGATTCCTCTTGAAGTAGAAGAATGTCTTGGAAAAGAAATAGTTGGAGAATTTATAGTTCGTCTAAAAAATAATTTGCACAACTTCGATAAACAATTTACTTTTTGCTTTTTTCCCTATATTAATATTCAATTTAATGAATTAATATACTTGCCCAGAAATTCAGAATCTAAAGTAATTAATGTAACTATTCAGCTTCCAGAAAATTCAAATTTTGAGGTAAATCCTCCAAGCAAAATTATTTCTCAAAGAAATTCTTCTTTAGATATAACTGCAGATATATCCGAAAAAGAAGTTACAGGAACTCTAAAGTATACAACATCAACTGGAAAGCTTTCACTGCCTATAAGGATCCAGATTCCACGAATAACTTGGAGCTTAAAAGGTTTAAGTGATGATAAATACAACAAAGAAATTAATGAGATCCTAGAGATTCCTGATGAGATATTTTATGATATCGATGGGGAAAACCTTTTGCTCAAAGTTTCTTTCCCTTCTTCGATAAGTGGAATATGTACACTTATTCATCAGGACTCAGGACATACTGCAAGTTCTAAAATAAAAGAAAAAGTTGCTGTTTTTAACATATTAAGATTTATTGATACAGTAAAAGCTACTTCTAAATCTATTCAAATATTCAGTATAAGTATTTCAGATTCTGGAAATAAAAATAAGTTAATTGAAAATAATCCTCTCTTTTCAATAAGAAAATGGACAATACAAAACATAGTATGTGAGCAAAATAAAGAAAGAAATAAAAGAACTTTCCACATAAAATGGAATCAAAAAGGTTCTTTAGAGAAAATTTGTGTTGTTTTTTGGCGACTAGAAGATGAGGTAAATCTTAAACAAGTTACTATTAATGGGTCAAAGAATAGTTTCTATTTTGAGATTGATGAAAAATTAATAAAACCAGGAAGATACCTGCTACATTTTATACGTGAAGATCCATGGTCTCAGCCTGCATTTCCAGGAGAAAATGCTCCAAATTCCAAGGAAATATATATAGGCATTGCCGATACCTCTTTACTTGAACTTGGAAATAAGGAATTTGAAGCTGGCAATTACGTAGATGCTATCTGTCTTTACTACCGAAAAGTTCCAAGATCAGCTAACATTGGCCTCGTCTGGTTCCAAAAATTAAATAACGGATTAATTTATAATAAAAAGTATAGCGAATCACTGAAAGTTTTATATCATCTTTTAAAAAATGATAAAGATTTTGATGATAATAATTGCTTCCACGTTCCTTTTTTATTTGATCGTATGCTGAGTAGGCAACAATATCTCAAAAATGAAGATCTTGTAGTTATGTTGATTGTGTTAAGATTGATTGGGAAAAACGAAAGCAAATACCGTAATTCATTAAGAAAAGCTAGGGATGTTATGCCAAAAGTCATTAAACAAATGAAAGGTGTTAATCTTCAGGTAACAGAGGATCTTGAGCTGAAGGTTAAATATGTGGATCCAAAAGACATAGAATATGCACGAAGTATTATTAGGAGATTCTAAGGAATGTCTCTAGATCCTATCGAAACTACCAGAGCTATAACAAAGAGATATAATTCATACTTAGCCACCTCTTTCAACCTAAAAGATTCGGATTTAAAAAAACAGTTCCTTGATGAATTGAGTCATGAAAAGTTTGTAAAAGGGCCTATCTTGGAAATAACTCCTCCATTTGAAAGTGGAAAAACCATAGCTGAGTTAATTGACGAAGGGATTCTGTCTAGTGAGTTTAAAAAACTAAATGTTAAAGCACTTCCTTTAGACCGTCCTCTTTATAAGCATCAAGAGTCTGGGATATTAAAAAATATATTGGAAAATGAGAACATTATAGTTGCTACTGGTACTGGAAGTGGAAAAACTGAAACATTTATTATTCCTATCCTAAACTATCTTTTCCGGCAAAAGGAAAAGTCTGAGCTAACACCAGGAGTGAGAGCTCTTCTACTCTATCCTATGAATGCATTGGCAAATGATCAGTTAAAAAGAATGAGGAAAATTTTAGAAAATTATCCAGATATTACCTTTGGACGCTATACTGGTGAAACTGAAGAATCTCAAAAAAGTGCAAAAGAAAAATTTGTTAAGATGTATAAAACCGAGCCTCTGCCTAATGAGCGGATATCTAGAGAGGAAATGAAGAAAAAACCTCCTCACATTTTACTGACAAATTATGCAATGCTCGAGTATCTAATGCTCCGTCCTGCAGATAACGTTTTTTTTGATGGGAATTATGCGGACAATTGGAAGTTTATTGTCATCGATGAAGCTCATACGTATAATGGCGCCAAAGGAATTGAAATGGGAATGCTATTAAGGCGCCTTAAAGAACGGGTTGTTCAAAGCTCACCTTCCAATTTGAGGTGTATTGCCACAAGTGCAACATTGGGAAATGGAGCAAATAAATTAGAGGATATAACCTACTTTGCGTCTGAATTGTTTGGAGAACCTTTCAGTTCTAAATCCTTTATTGGAGCGAGCAGGAGGAAAGATATACAGGAAGCTTCCTGGGGAGCACCTTCTTCAGAGCTATATTGTAAATGGCAAAAAATTATAAATGATAATCCATTGGACATGATTACTCTTTTGGTTAAGTCAGGTAAAACTTGTGGAATTCCAACTGAAATCCTCGAAAATGCAAAATTAAGATCTTTTAATGACCTTAATAAGTTCCTGTACTACACGTTAAAGGACGACGGGAATCTTGTATCTCTTAAAGCGGCTCTTGAGATTGAGCCTCAGTCAGTAGAAACAATAGCTGAAAAAATGTTTCTTGGAGATTCTAACCCCAAAAGAGCTCTTGTTTCTCTAGTAGAACTTGCTGTTAAAGCAAAATGCGGTGAAGATGACCAATCCCTGATTCCTGCAAGGTATCATTTATTTGTAAGGGATATCGAAGGGGCATATCTGAGTTTAAAACCAGAATTTAAGATTTATCTTGAGAGAAGAGAGCATGTAGTTTATGAGGAGCAAGAATACTCGGTGTTTGAAATCGCCTCCTGTCGAAATTGCGGTGCAGTTTATCTTGTTGGAGAAACAGAGAAAGAAGAAAAAAAGTTCAAACAACCTGGGAATAAATATTATGAAGACTCGAATAATTTGGAATATTATTTAATTCTTGATAAAAACACCCAGCTTTTACCTGAAAATGAAGACGAAATCACGGATATCGTTCAAGATGAAAAGCAGCGGCATACATTATGCGGAAAATGCGGCGCTATTGACAGAAGCAGCAAAGTAGGCCCTATTTGTAAATGTGGAGACGAAAATTACATAGAGATTCTTAGAGTTGAATCCTCTAAGGGATCGGTACATAAATGTCCTGCCTGTACCAAAACTAATACTAAAGGTTCGGTAGTTTTCCGTTTTTTACTAGGAAAAGATGCAATAGCAAGTGTTCTAGCTACCTGTCTATATCAACAGATCCCTGCTAAAAAAGCAAATCCCGAAGATAATTCAAAACGAGAAAAAAGTGAACAAGATGAATGGACTTTTACGGCGACGCAAAACGTGGACATTAAATCCAACTATATAGACCTCCGCCAACTATTGATATTTTCTGATAGTAGACAAGATGCTGCTTTTTTTGCCCCCTATCTTAACCGCACATACTCGCAAATCCTCAGAAGGCGGTTGTTACTTGAAGTTGTTGAAAATAACATCGATAAAATTCAAGAGAACAATTGGAGAATTCAAGACCTAATTCCTGTCTTAAAACAGCAAGTTGTTAAATTGAATATTTTTCCGGATTATAGTCAACAAGAAGTAGAAAATGAAATTTGGAAATGGATACTTCACGAGCTGCTGGTTATAGATAGCAAAATAGGTTTGGAAGGAATGGGTTGTCTTGGATTTAAACTTGCGAAACCAGAGGGTTGGAGAGCTCCACCTCCCCTATTGAAAGAACCCTTAAATCTTTCCGAAGACGAAGTTTGGACATTGTATAAAATATTGCTAGATGGTTTTCGTAAATACGGAGCAGTGCTTTATCCTGAGCCTATAAATCCGGATGATGAATTTTTTGAACCCATAAATCAGGATAGGTATTTCCGGGAGAGTGGAACTTCTAAAAATAAAAATATAAAAAGCTGGGTTCCGTCCTCGGAAAAATCCCTTAATACACGTTTGGATTTTCTTATGCGTTTGGCTCAAAATATGGGCATCTCCTATTCGCGAAAGGAATGTATGGATTTACTACGGAATATATGGAAAAGTCTTAGTATAGAGAATTCCGGAAGCCTCTGGTACAAGTACTTTCTATCTACTAATCTGAAAGGAGAAGGGGTTGCTTACAAAATAAAACCTAATTTCTGGGAGTTACAACCTGTTTCTAATAGTAAAGGAGAAAAATGGTATTACTGTGAAAGATGCAATAATTTGACGTTGTTCAATCTCAAAGGGACCTGCCCTACATACAAATGTGAGGGAAGACTTCGGGAGTGTGATCCTGATGAGATTTTAAAAGACAATCACTACAGAAATCTTTACTATGAACTCTTACCCTTAAGAATGTGGTCTGAAGAACACACAGCTCAACTAAAAAGTGAGGCTGCAGCTGAACTGCAAACTCACTTTATAAAAGGAGAAGTAAATGTTCTGAGTTGCTCAACTACTTTTGAATTAGGGGTAGATGTGGGTGAACTCGAATCCGTCTTTATGCGCAATGTTCCGCCTTCTGCTTCAAATTATATTCAAAGGGCAGGGAGAGCAGGTAGACGCACCGATTCAACAGCTTTTGTTTTGACCTTCTGTAAACGCAGTCCCCACGACCTGACGCATTTTTACAGTCCCATAAAGCTGGTTTCAGGAGAAATTAAGCCTCCTCATTTTGAAATTCTGAATGAAAAAATAATTCTAAGGCATATTTATGCGACCGCGCTTTCAGAGTTCTGGAAAAAGTATCCTTCCATGTTTAACAATGTAGAATCTTTTTTCTTCAACGAAGGTAAAAGTGGTCCTGAGTTGTTTAAAGATTATCTTGATTCAAAACCTGAAGATCTTTACGAATCTCTTAGAAGGATTATTCCTAAAACACTTCACAAAAAACTGAAACTCGATGATTGGGGGTGGGCTCAGGATCTTTACAATCCAAAAGAAGGAGTGATGTTGAAGGCAAAAGATGATGTGGAAACTGATGTGAATAATTTAAATAAGATTCTTACTACCCTTCAAGAAAATAACAAACCTTCGGATTTTGTCCTGCGTTTTTTAAACACGATTAAAAAGAGATCATTATTAAATTCTCTTTCAAGCCACAGTGTTATTCCAAAATATGGTTTCCCAGTGGATGTTGTGGAGTTACAAATTCTGGGCAATTCGGAAGACGCTAGCAAACTTGAGTTAAACCGAGATTTAAGAATAGCTTTATCTGAATATGCCCCGGGAAGTCAGGTTGTAGCAGGTGGTAAATTGTGGACAAGCCGTTATTTGAAGAGGCTTCCACAGAGAGAGTGGCCCAAATACAGATATGCTGTATGTGAATATTGTCAGCGGTACCAGAGAGTTATTGCCGATTCGGATGAAAAACTCGATGTTTGTGATTCATGCGGGATGCCCCTTAAAGGTAAGTCGAGGGGAACGTTTATAATACCGGAATTTGGCTTCATAGCAAGTAGAAAAAAGCCAAAGAAGGTAGGGGAATCACGTCCTGAAAGGACATACTCTACAAGGAGCTACTATTCAGGAGAGTCTGATAAAGATAATGAACGGATTCTCAATTTGAAGAGCAACATAGTACTTAGAGCAATATCGGCGTCTCATGGAAAAATGGGTGTAATAAACCATGCTGGACATCAAAGGTTTAAGGTGTGCAACTGGTGCGGTTACACTGTTCTTGGCAACGAAAAGGCAGAAGAGACTCACGAAACTATATGGGGTTCTCCATGCTCAGGTAAGCTCTACAAATATGACCTTGGCCACGAATATATGACTGATATACTTCAGCTACATTTTGAAGGTTATTCAAACTCGGATATAGGATTTTGGTACTCTCTTTTATACGCAATTCTTGAAGGTGCCAGTGAGTCACTTGATATTGATAGACAGGATCTTGACGGTTGTTTGTATCCCATGGGAGGAGATTTGTCTACTCAGTCTATCTTGCTATTTGATGATGTACCTGGAGGAGCTGGACATGTCAAAAGAATTATTCAGGAAGAAAATACTATAATTGAAATTCTAAAATGCACTCTTTCGAAGCTAAAAAATTGTAGTTGTGGAGGAGAAATTGGAGATACAAGTTGCTATGGCTGTTTAAGAAATTACCAAAATCAGTTCTGTCATGATTTATTAAAGAGGGGTACAGTTATTAAATTTTTAGAAGAGAATATGCCTTAGAATTCTTTGAAACCAGTATGTGACTAGATCCAGAATGCTCATTTATACAGACTATCTCATAACTAAATTTGAATTCTACAAGTAATTTAAGTTTCGAGATAGCCTGTAGACCGAAGTCTCATTACATATCTATTTACGCACTTAGGAAGTTATTTTCTCATGGTTTTTGATCTCAAGAAGCTTTAATAAAATTATTCCTCAATAACCAGGCTCCATATTCTTTTTAGTGGTAGATCTGCTTTTAACTCATTATCAAATTTTAACTGTTATTCTTCTAATGAAATCATTGGCATTGTTAACTAAATATAGCTAATTCTTTATTTCTGTGTTTCATCAATAGAAGAACAGAGTACTTTAGCATTTCAAGACTTTTAGTATAACACTTTGTTTTTCGTCTCAACCTTGCGAGAAAGTGCCTGAATATGCTGTTATATCCTTCAACTGTATAGGTTTCTGCTTTTGATTGAGTATGAATCGTTTCTGGAATAAACTCTGCATATGGTTTCCAGTGATCAGTCATCACTTTTTCAATCTTTTTATTCTTTAATTTTTCCCAGAGTAGTTGTCCAGTTTCCGTTCCTCTGCTACCAAAAGAGCAGTTGATGAATTTTTTCCCAACCCTATCAACAGCAATCCATATCCAGCAATATTTTTTTTGTTACCGATGTAAGTGTGCATCTCATCCATTTCAACAATAGATATCTCATTTTCGCTTTTCAGGTCCTCTATCTCTCTACCAAATTTCTTTATCCATTTTTGAACAGAAACATGACTTACCCCTAAAAATCGTCCTATTGAGCGAAATCCTAATCCTTCAAGATAGAGTTGCAAAGCCTGTCTCTTTACAGAAGTGGGGCTAGCAGTTGATTTCATCTCTACTGAATAGTTATATCCACAATCATGGCATTTGTATCGTTGACGTCCATCAACTATGCCGTTCTTTTTGTGAGAGGAACTATTGCATCTTGGGCAGTCCATACAGAACTATAAGGTCTCATAATATATAACTATGTTTAAGTACCAAAGCCAAATCATTAAATCAAAGCCATCGACTTGTACACCGCATCAATAGGGTCCTCATAAAACGAAATCTGGAACTTACTGAAAAGATCCGGCGGCACTGTCGCAATCTTGCCTGCAGAAGAAATCGGAATCATTAC
>Ga0208695_1002266_pt1 | contig 14311 bp, 9 predicted proteins | sample AD_UKC111_MetaG_FD_184449 | JGI IMG/M metagenome (GOLD analysis project Ga0208695, IMG submission 184449) | Active sludge microbial communities of municipal wastewater-treating anaerobic digesters from Hong Kong - AD_UKC111_MetaG (SPAdes)... | ecosystem: Engineered > Bioreactor > Anaerobic >... | reverse complement strand
AAAATATATTTATTTATTTATTAATTTCTGGGGGGAGTAAAAATATATTTATTTATTTATTAATTTCTGGGGGGGAGTAAAAATATATTTATTTATTTATTAATTTCTGGGGGGGAGTAAAAATATATTTATTTATTTATTGTTATCCCAAAAAAAATTGTTTAAAACAATAAATAAATATATAATAAAAACATTATTAATGTTTCAAATTTTGCGATTTGTTATAAATCAAATTTTTTAATTAATTTTGCATTTTAAAGTATAAAATTATGAGCATAACAATAAACGAATCTAAAAAAAAAATAAAAGAATTAGTTGATAAATTTGATTTTAATATACAGCAATATAAAAACAAAAACTACGATGAGGCGAATACAAGAGTAGATTTCATAGATCTATTTTTTGAGGCTTTGGGGTGGGACGTGTCTAATAAATCTGGTTATGCAGAGCAATACAGAGAGGTAGTAAGGGAAGATAAAATAAAAATACAGAAAAAAACAAAAGCACCAGATTATTGCTTTCGCATTGGTGGAAATAGAAAATTTTTTGTAGAAGCTAAAAAACCACAAATAGATATCAAATCAGATTATAATCCTGCATATCAATTAAGACGTTATGCATACACATCTAATTTGCCATTATCTATTTTAACTGATTTTGAAGAATTTGCTATTTATGATACTAGAATAAAACCAAATGTAAATGATAAATCAGACAATGCTAGAATATTTTATTGTACATATAAAGAATACTTTAATAATTTTGACTTTATTTATAATACTTTTTCCAAAGAAGGTATTCTAAAAGGTAGTTTTGATAGATATATTGGGTCAAATAAAAATAAAAAAGGCACTTCTGAGGTTGATAAAGAATTCCTAAAATTAATAGATGACTGGAGAGAAAAAATAGCTAAAAATATTGCTAAAAAAAATTATAATTTAGATATAGATGATATCAACTTTGCTGTACAAAAAATCATTGATAGAATAATTTTTTTAAGGATAGCAGAAGATAGAGGTATAGAAAAATATGGTCAATTACAAGATTTATTAAATAAACAATATATTTATTCCGAATTATTAAATTTATTTTATGCTTCAGAGAAAAAGTACGATAGTGGGTTGTTTGATTTTAAGAAAGAAGATAAAATCACACCAAATATATTAATAGACAATGATATTTTAAATTATATAATAAAACCTATTTACTATCCAGATTCACCCTATGAATTTTCAGTGTTAGATGTAGAGATTTTAGGTAATATTTATGAACAATTCCTTGATAAAACTATAAGATTAACGCCTTATAGACAAGTAAAAATAGAATATAAACCTGATGTGAAAAAAGCTGGTGGCGTTTATTATACTCCAAGCTATATAGTTGATTATATTGTTAGTAATACTATAGGAGAATTAATAAACAATAAAATCCCGGAAGATGTAAACAATTTAAAAATATTAGATCCTGCATGTGGTTCTGGCAGTTTTTTATTAGGGGCATATGACTTTCTTTTAAATTATCATTTAACTTATTATTTAGAAAATAAAGATTTTGCCATAAAAACAAATAAGATATATGAAAAAGGAAATAATGATTATAGTCTAACTTTTGATGAAAAAAAGAAAATTTTATTAAACAATATTTATGGTGTAGATATAGATTCAGGGGCGATAGAAGTAACAAAATTGTCTTTAATATTAAAATTATTAGAAAACGAAACACAAGATCTGATAAAAAATTTAAAAAATCATATTCTACCAGATTTATCAAATAATATTAAATGTGGTAATTCATTGATAGATACATCAGTTTTAAGCAGTCAAACTCTTTCAATTTTTGATCCTGATAATTTGAAGCATTTAAATCCTATGAATTGGGAAGATGCCTTTCCAGAAATAATTAAGAATGGTGGATTTGATGTAATAATAGGCAATCCTCCTTATGTAAAAGAATACACTGATAGAGAACCTTTTGAATATATGAAGTTATGCAAGGCAAAAGAATATTATCAAGGTAAAATGGATCTCTGGTATGCATTTGCTTGTAAATCTATAGATCTACTAAAAACTGGTGGATATCATAGCTTCATCGCTACTAACAATTGGATAACATCACAAGGAGCATCAATACTGAGAAATAAAATATTAAATGAAACGATAATAATGAAATTCATTGATTTTGCAGACTTCAAAGTTTTTCAAAACGCATCTATTCAAACAATGATTTATGTTGTAAAAAAAGAAAAACCTAATAAAAAATATAAAGTGAAATATACTAAAATATTAAACAAAAATATACTATTAACTGATTTAGTAGATAGGCTAAACAAAGATATTAGTAAAGAAAAATACATAAATACTAAAGATTATGAATGGTTCTATGCTACTATAAATCCCAATGAATTAAAAAATAATACATTTACATTTGTTTCTGATAAAATACAAACAATTTTAGATAAAATAAAAATAAAATCTAATTATAAATTAATTGAAAATTTTGTTTCTACAGGTATTGATGTACATCAAGATTTTGTTGTAGATAGTCATTTAAAACTATTAAAAGATAATGGAATAAAAAAAGGTGACGGAATATTTATTTTATCAGAAGATGAAAAAAATTCATTAAATTTGACAAATGATGAGCTAGAAATCATAAAACCATATTACACTACCAAAGAACTAAAAAGGTATTACGGATTAAATAAAAACAAATATTGGATAATATATTCTGATATAAATGTGCGAAAAAATATAAATAAATATCCAAATATCAAGATACATTTGGATAAATATAAACAGATTATTACATCAGATTTTAAACCTTATGGTCTGCATAGAGCAAGAGAACATCGATTTTTTGAAGGCGAAAAAATAATTTCATTACGTAAAACTAGGATTCCTAATTTCACATACACAGATTTCTCGTGTTACGTATCACAAACTTTTTTTGTAATTAAACCAGAGGATATAGACATGAAATATCTAACGGGCTTGTTAAACTCAAAGGTTATTTATTTTTGGTTTTTTTTTAAGGGTAAAAAGCAAGGAGATCAACTACAAATTGATAAAGAACCACTTTTGCAAATACCATTAATCAAACCAGATGACGAAAATATAATAAAATATATTGCAAATCGTGTTGATTCCATTATACAAGCAAGTCAAACTCTCGAAAATTGCCAACTACCTAATCAGATAGATTTTTATAAAAACCTAATCATAAGCCAAGAAAATGAAATTAATCAAAAGATATATTATCTGTACGATCTATCTAATGATGATAAAATGGAGATAGAAAAAGTGTGGGGTAATAATGTAGTATGCGAGAAATAGAATCGACGATTGTAATAGACATTTTTTAGCAATTTATCACATTCATATTATGTACTGTATTCAAATGAATCATCACATTCATATAGCATACCATCATCTATCAAAAAACGTTAAATTATTTGGTATCACATAATAAAATTTATATATTTAATGTTAATTAAAAAAATGATCATAAATTATTAATTTTAATTTCAAAAATATAATATAAAAAAATTTTTTAAAAAAATATATATATAACAAAAAAAAAGAATATGAAACATTACATGAGTATCGAAGAATTTATTAAAAATAATTATAAATTTACGAATGAAAGTAATAACCCTCCAACTAATTCTATGCAATCTAATAATGAAAAATATATGGAGTCTCTTTCACAATTAGAATCATTAGCAACTCAGCTTGAAGTTTTAAATAAAAAAATTAAAACATGCGAAGAAAAATTAGAAGGCATTAAAAAAGATATGAGAAATATTAGCAGAGAACGATATATTATAAAATTAATGCATAAATTAAATATAAGTTCATTTGAATTAGATAACTATATCATTGAGATAAAGAAACAAAAAGAAGTAAGAGAAATGTATTCTTCTACTGTTAAAAATTTTTTAAAATTATTAAAAGATAAAGATATGAAAGAACTTATTGATTTTAGTGAAAAAGTAATAGAGATGAATACAAAAATAAAAAATGAAACTAAAATAGAAATTAATAAAAAAGTTACTAATGAATCTACTGAAACTACAATAATTAATGAAGAATATGCAGATCTTTTAAATATATTATCAGAAAAAATTATATCATTTAGTTATTCTGTTAAAATTTTAAAATGTCTTGTAAATGTTAATTTTAATTTCCCTGTTGCAAAAGAACTTGTAACAATTAAAGATTTAACAGATTAAAAAAATAATAAAATATATGAAAACGAGAAATGATAATTTTAAACAATATTTAATTAATTCTTTAAGAATTATAAATGAAGAACTAAATTCTATTAACATAACTGATGAAACTTCTAATAACGATAGAGAAATATTAATTAAAAAATCTAAAACTTTTTTAAATGTTGTAAAAGATATTGAAAAAATAAACGGTGAATTAAAGCAATATAAAGATGAAAAAGAAAAGGTTTATGACAAAATTTTAGAAATTGTTAATGAATTAGAATTAACAACTGTAGATACAATAAGCTATGTTATTAAAATTATTAATAAAACTCATCAATATCCTAAGTGGCCGGAAATATACAATATTATTTTAAATGAACTAATAACAAAATATCCGGATATGACTAACGAATTATTAAATATAAAATCTAATTGCGATATTAAAACTGATCCTGATAAATTAGAAAAATTAAATGTAACAAAAAATAAATTAGCAAATGAATCTCTTGTTGATGTTGATACTATGATACCAAATATTGATACAGAAGCACAACAAAGTTCATCGTATACTAAATATAAAAAACAATATCAATCTATATCTGAATCATTAACAAAAATAAATACATTTATAAATGATTTATATCTTATAAATCAAGTTCTAGATAATCTATTAAATATGAAAGAAGATGATTTTGAAATTGAAGAATTTACAGCAGATGATATTTTAAATGAAGATATAATATTGAGTATTAGAATTAAAAATGATGATATTATATCTAAATATGCAGATAAAAATAATGTAAAGTCATTTGATGATTATATTGAAAAAGATAAATCATATTCTAAAAATTATTATGATGAATATGATGATCACGATGATGATGATCACGATGATGATGATGATAAATCATATATAAATTACTATAATGACGGTCAGGTATATGAAAGAGAATTTAATGCAAAAGAAAGAGATAAACTTGCAAAAGAAGGTAAAGCATTACCAGATGGATCTTTTCCAATTGTAACTATACAAGATTTAAAAAACGCAATTAAAACATATGGATTAGCAAAAAATAAATCAAGAGCTAAAAGACATATTATAAAAAGAGCAAAAGAATTAAATGCATATGATCTTATACCTGATGAATGGAAATAATATTTTTTTCTAATATAAAAATATTTGATAAAAAAAATATTTTAAAAATTTTTTAAAAAAAATTTGTTTTTTTAAAAAATATATGTAATTTTGTATCAAATTTTAAACAAAAATTTTATGAAAACAGAAAATCAAACCTTGAATGTTAAGTTAGCATTAACATCAGAGGAAAAACAAATTATTGACATGCATATAGAATATTGTGCATTTGTTTCAAAAATTATTGAAAATATTTTAAATTTTCAAAAAAATGGTAATTCAATTAAATCTGCACAAGAAATTGTTAAAGATTTTAGACAAATGAAAAAACTAAAAACTTTTGATTTTTTATCTAACATTAGCGCACAGGAAATAGATAATATAATATTTTATACTGTAAAAATATTTAAAGAATATTTAAAAAATAAAATAACAGAAGATGAAAAAAATAAATTGCTAAATATAAATTTTTTTGTTTTAAAATATAGATTTTATATTAAAAATAAAAAACTTTATTTTGCAAAAAATAAAAATGGAATATCGTTTATAGATATTAAAAATAAATTTTGTGATATTAAAAGCGTAAAAATTTATAAAGAAAATGATGAATATTTTTCAGAAATAATAATAAATAATAAATTAAGTGTACAAACTATTAATATTAATGATAACATAGAAATAGATAAAATTGAAAATAAAACTGATGATATATTAAATATTAAAAAGCAATCATTACAAAATATTTGCGATGATTATTTTAAAAACAAAAATAATGCTTCTTTTGATAAACTTATATCTGAAACATATATTATATTAAAAAAATATTTATGGACATTGTCCAAAAATGAGAATGAAATAGAAGATATATTGCATGATTCAATTGTAAAAATAATAGAAAATATTGATAAATATGATTCTAGATGGAATTTTTCAACATGGGTTTATACTATATGTAGAAATATTTTTTATCAATATAAAAATCGTTCTAAAAAAATCAATGACGATATTTATGATTGTGAAATAGATATAAATGATGATTCGTTTTCAGTTGAGGTCATAAAAGAAAAAATAAAAAAAGAAACTCTATACAATAAACTTGAAACTATGATAAATTCATTACCTGATCGATACAGTATTTTTATGAAAGAAAGATATATAAATAATATGAAAATAAAAGATATATCTAATAAATATGATATAAAAGAAGATATTATTTATAAAAGCTGTGCATACGGAAAAAAATTAATACAAAAAATATTAGATGCCGAACAGAATGAAACCTTGCAATTAAATTATATGTATTAAACGTGCATAAAAATAATTTATATATTTTAACAAGATGCTCTAGATTAGAAAATCTTTTAAATATTAAAAAATCAATTTTTGATAATAAAAATGATTTCTGGAATATAAACTGGTATATTGCCGTTGACAATAAAAAAATAAAAAATATTCCAAGTCATATATTGAATAATTTACAATCAGAAAATATAAAATTATTTTTTGATTTAAATTCTGACGGAATGTATGGTAATAATTTATTGAATGAACTATTAAATATAATAGATCAAAAAGAAAATAATTGGATTTATATTCTTGATGATGATAATAAATTACACGAACGATTTTTAAATAGAACATCTGAAATATTAAAAACTAATATATGTAAATGTATTATTTTTTCTCAAATGTCATTTGATACAAGATTTGGCAATTCATTATTTAGAACAGCGTCTGAAAAAAATATAAATGTAAGAAAAATCGATATGGCACAATTTTTAATAAATAGCGTACTAATAAAAAATAATAGATTTGAAATAAATGAATATGTATCAGATGGAATATTTATAACAAAAATATATTATGAAAATCCAAATGATTTTTATATAATAGATGAAATATTGTGTTATTATAATTTTTATAGTAAATAAATATGAATAAATTTGTGCCAACTGCATTAATTGTAGGCAGAAAAATAGATAAACTAAATACTATTAAATATTCTGATTATGAATGTACAGATATTAATGTTATAAATGTAGATAATTCTTCTGACGAAATTTTAAATGCAATATACAATAATAAAATAGATGTCATATTGACGTTTGGAAAAGATTATAAACGATATAAAGTATTATGTGATATGCCTTTTGAAATCAAAAAAAAATGGATTCATTGCGAAGATGACTACAACTTACCCAATGTAGTATATAATATTGTAATGAAAAATATATTATCTAATGATACATCAAAGCTGATAAGTGTGTTTACTCCAATATATAATACTGGATCAATATTATATAGAACATATGAATCATTAAAAAATCAAACATATGATAATTGGGAATGGGTTGTGTTAGATGACGGTGATGATGAAAATACAAAAAAAATTATGCAGGATCTTTCTTCATTTGATTTTAGAATAAAATATTATGACATATATCCAAGAACAAATAATACAGTTGGAGAAGCTAAATATAGAGCTTGTACACTATGCACGGGGGATTATTTGCTTGAACTTGATCATGATGATTATTTGTTAAAAGATTCTTTATCATATATTATCGAAGCATTTAAACAATATCCTGACGCCGGATTTGCATATTCAAATGCAGCAGAAATTGATGAATTATATAATTCATTAACATATCCGCCTGGATTTGCTTTGGATTATGGATATTATAGAAATTGTGATTGCGAAATTGACAATAAAATTATTAATGCTAAATTTGCTGTTTCTCCAAATATAAATCCAAAAACAATTAGGCATATTGTAGGATGCCCAAATCATTTCAGAGTGTGGAAAAAAGATTTATATTTTGCAATAAAAGGTCATAATAGAATGCTATCTATAGCTGATGATTACGAATTAATTGTTCGAACATTTCTGAAAACAAAAATGATAAAAATTGACAATGAATGCTATTTGCAATTTATAGGTAAAAATAATTTACAGAATTTAGCAAGAAAAGAAATTCAACGAAAAACTAGACATATATCATTGTATTATAATGAAAAAATAAAAGAAAGATTTACAGAATTAGGAAAAATAGATTGGGTTTATGACAATTTTAAAAAATATGAAACTCTCGCATATTCAAGATCTCAATTTGGAGATAATGAAAATTATGCTAATTATATAATAAGATTTTAAAGTATTTTTTATGCAATTCTTTGATAAAATTTATATTCTTAATTTAAAAAAAAGAAAAGATAGATTTTTAAAAATGAAAAAAAGACTTGCGTTTGTTGAAATTAATAATTATGAATTTTTTCAAGCTGTAGATGGAGAAATTATGGTTTCTATTTTTAATATGATTTCTGACAAAAATATATTTTTTCAAAATTCTAATTATCTTGCAACGACATTATCTCATTTATCGATATATTATGATGCATTGATGAATAAATATAAAAAAATATTAATTCTTGAGGATGATGTAAAAATTAATGTTAATATAAAGGAAATTTTTGAAAATATCAAGGAACAAATACCAGAAAATTATGATATTTTGTATTTGGGATATATTCCTCTTTCTGATGATTTGTCAATGTGGAATTATAATTTGATAGATAAAAATATGTACATAAGTGATAATATATTTAAAGCAAAAAATTTATGGGGATTGTATGCATATAGCGTTAGTAATATTTTTATGGAAACAGTTTTATATAAATATTATAAAAATGAAATTTTTATGGAATTAGATAGATATTTTGTTAATATAATACAACCGCAGCAAAATTCATATGGTATAATACCACAATTGTTTTGCTTAGATAATGAATATTCTGATAATACAAAACGATTTGATGATGATTTATTAAGAAAAAGTGTAGATACAAGATATGCAAATTATTTTGATTTTATATAAATTAAAAAATTAAAAAAAAATATATAATATAAAATTTTAAACTATGGATAACAAAATTTTTACAAATGAGTTTTCAGAAGAGGTGTTTTATAATACATACATGTATGAAAATGAAACCGTAGAAGACATGATGATGAGAGTATCTACAGCATTATCTAACGTTGAAAAAGATAATGAATATTGGAGACGAGTTTTTTATGATACATTAAAAGATTTTAAGTTTGTTCCAGGTGGACGAATTCTTTCAAATATAAATACAAATTATAAAAATACAACATTAATAAATTGTTTTGTAGATGGGTTTCAAGGATATGACCAAGATTCAATGGAATCTATTATGGATGCATTAAAACGTCAGGCATTGATATTGAAATCAGAAGGCGGATATGGATTTTGCATAGATATATTAAGACCATCTGGATCATTTATATATGGAATTGGAGGATATTCTCCCGGCCCTGTTGAAATACTAAATATGTGGGACGCAACATCTGAGGTAATAACAAGCGGATCGTATGTTAATAAAAATGCTAATGGAAAAAAGAAAATAAGAAAAGGAGCAATGATGGCAACTATGAGCATATGGCATCCCGATATAGAAAAATTTGTATCTGCAAAACTTACTCCTAATAAACTTGCTCATTTCAATTTATCTGTTTTAATAACAGATGATTTTATGAATGCCGTTGAAAATGATTTAGATTGGGATTTAATATTCCCCGATTATGAAATATGTAAAGATGATTATAAATCAAAATGGGATGGTAACATAAAAAAATGGATAGGATTAGGATTACCTGTAAAAATATATAAAACAATAAAAGCTAAAAAATTATTTGAATATATTATTAAATCATCATATGATAGAAATGAACCCGGCGTTTTATTTATTGATAAAATAAATAGATTAAATAATTTAAATTATTGTGAATATATAAATGCAACAAATCCTTGCGGAGAACAAATATTACCTGTTGGATCTGCATGCCTTTTGGGATCAATAAATCTTACTCAATTTATTAATTATAAAAAAAGAAATTGGGATTATAAAAAATTATCTAAATATATTCCAAGCATTGTAAGAATGCTAGATAATGTATATGAAATAACAAACCTACCATTAGAATACCAATATGATGAAGTTTTATCAAAAAGAAGATTGGGAATTGGAATCATGGGATATGGATCAGCATTGATGATAATGAAGTATAAATATGGATCTGATGAGGCATTAAAAATAACAAATGAACTAATGAATTTTATATCAAATAAAATATATAGAGAATCATCTCTTTTAGCAAAAGAAAAAGGATCATTTCCATTGTTTGACAAAGATAAATATTTAAATGGAGAATATATAAATCGATTAAATAAGAAAACAAGACATTATATTAAAAAATATGGACTTAGAAATTCTCATTTGATAAGTATTCAGCCAACAGGAAATACATCTATATTGGCAAATAATGTATCAGGCGGTCTTGAACCCGTATATTTATCAGAATATATAAGAACAACTATTTGTAATGATAATGAAATAAAAGAAAAACTATGCGTTCCAACAGTTATTGATTTTAAAAATAAATATTTTGAAAAAAATGATAGTGATAAAGAAAATGATATAAAATGGGAATGGATACAAGAAGGTGATGAATTTTTATTAAAAACAACATATGATAATATTGTATATAAAATTGATAAAACACGAGGACTATTAAAAGAAGTGAAAATTAAAGATTATGCAAAAGATTATCTAGAAAAAATAAATGAATGGGAAGAAAACTCCGAATGGACAAAATCATCAATAGATTTATCTATCGATGATCATTTAAATACATTAGAAATAATAACAAATTATATAGATTCATCCGCAAGCAAATGCCTAGATGGACAAACAACTATGATAATTGTAAATGATAAAATATTATATTTAGATGAACTTGATTATGATGAACCAAATTCTTTCAAAGATGTTGATAATTTATATGTAACATGCGAATCAAATAAAAAGAAAAAAATAAAATCTACATATAATAATGGCATATCTAATTGTATAAAAATTACATTTGATGATAATTCGTTTATAATAGGTACACCAAATCATAAAATATTATCAAATGGACATTATGTTGAATTAATAAATTTAAATAAAAATCAAATTATATGAACATATTAAAAGAAATACAAAATTCAGATGAAAGAATTCCATCTGAATATAGAAAAGAAAAAACAATAGAAGAAATAAAAAATGATCTGCTAGAATTAAATATAAAAAAAGTTAAAAATCCTCATATAATAAACTTATATTCATTACTATTTCCAACACATAAAAAAATAAAAAAAATGGAATATTTACTAAATGTTCAGACATATGATATTTCATTAGATGATGATGATCATACATATATGGCAAATGGTATTATGGTTCATAATACCATAAATGTACCTAATGAAATTTCTTTTGATGTTTATAAAAATATATATTTGAAAGCATATAATAGCAAAAGTATAAAAGGAGTAACAACATATAGACAAGGAACAACAAGTGCTGTTTTAAAATCTATTTCAAATGAAAATAATGTTGCAAATAAAATATTAAAAACAAATGCTCCTAAACGACCAAAATATTTAAATTGTACAATAGATGTTATAAAAATAAAAAATTCAGAAGATTGGGTAATAATTTTAGGATTGTTAAACGATGACCCATACGAAGTTTTTGCATTTCCTGCAAAAAATATATCCACAAATATAGATATTAAACAATATAAATCTGGAAAAATTGTAAAGGTAAAAAGTAAATATTATAATTTAGAAGATAACAATGGAAATTTAATATTAGAAAATATAACATCATTTTCAAAAAATGATGAACAGGATTCTATGACTAGATTAATATCATTATCATTAAGACATGGTGTAGATATCAAATTTATTGTAGATCAATTATCTAAATCCTCAGGAAATATTTTAGAATTTTCAAAATCTATAAATAGAATATTAAAAAAATATATTAATAAAGATTCATTGAAAAATATGGATTGCGAAAATTGTGGCAGTAAAGGAAGCGTGATTTTTCAAGAAGGATGTTATATATGCAAAAATTGTGGATATGGAAAATGTAGCTAAAAAATATTTTTAAAAATATATATATATATAAAAAAAATAATAATATGAAAAATTATCTTGATGGATATAAAGAATTTAGAGAAAAATATTTAAATTCAACAAGTAAAGTTGTTGAACAAAATGAAAATGAAAAAAGAAGAGATTTAAATCAAATTTATAAATTTTTTTCTAATAGAAAAAATTTAATATTTTTAAATGAAATGTTAGATAATTCAATAAATGATATGGATTTAATTCTAGAATCAGAAAATGTTGATGAGGATGATCTTGATATGGAAGATATAATGCTAGGAATAAATGTTATCACTCAAATATCAAAAGATGCTGAACTATCTGAATCTAAATTGCTAGAATCTGAAAATTTATATGAATATGAATTAATAGAAGAAAGTCTAAAAGATATAATGCAAAAAAGTGGCGAATTAATAAAAAAATTATATGAAAAATTAAAGACATGTGCAGCAATAAGATTTAATAAGAAAAAAAAGAAATATGTTGGAGTGGCATCTGATTATTTAAATTTTTTAATATATAAAGAAGAACTTGATAAAAGAATTAATCCGGAAAAACGAACAAAAATTATTATTTCTGATAAATTAAAAAATTATATAAGTAAAACATCGGGCAAATCATATAATAATATAGATTTTGATGATGCTGTAATACATGATGAAAAGGGTGATAAAAATTATAAAGCTTTTAAAAAAGCATTTGGAGATGATTTTGATTCATCTGGCAAAAAATCAATATCAGAAGGAAAATTAATAGAAATTAATGAATCTGATGAATCAAAAATTACAAGATATAATCCATATCGAGATGAAGAAGCTCTTAAAAGTTTTAAATTAATAGATACAGATACAGCTACAAAATATTTACAAAGAGATGTAGAAAGATTTTTGGTGACAAGTTTTCATACAAAAATATTTGATGCAAAATATAGAAATAAAGATAAATATAGTAAAGAAGATTTAACAAATCTTTCAAAAAAAGCGTTAGAATATCAAAAAAGAACAAAAACCCCAATACTTTTTGTAGGTGCACCAGGATGTGGAAAAACATCTATTGTCCGTTCAATGAAAGATATTTATGATCAAAGTGATCAAATAGCCCCTGAAATAGCATTTACTATATGGACAGTTCCATTAGTATCTATGACTAAGGTTGACATGGGTGCCGCAGTTCGTGAAGAATTTATGAATTTATCCGGAGAATATTTTGAAAATATGAATGCTATATATAATAGTTTGGAAAAAAAGGCAGAAAAAGAAATAAAAGACGTTAAAGATGAAGATCAAATGAAAATTCTAAAATTTGTAATAGATATGACAAAAAAAGCATCAGAAAGTAATGTTGTTCAGCAAGTTCCAAATTTTATTTTGCCGCTTTATCATGAAAGCCTTGGCGATATGGGAAATGATTCTTCAAGTTGTATAATATATGATGAAAGTGTTAGTTTGGATAAATTATATGATTTTGAATTTAAAAATCCACATGATACCAAAAAAGGTTTGAACCCACCAAGAAGAAAGCCAGACTGTTTACAATATGCAACCATGATAGGAGGCGGCATTGTGTTTTTTGATGAATATTTAAGGGCATCTGATGATGTTAAAGCGTCTCTCATGGAATTAATTGCAGGTGGAAATGTATATCAAGGTAATTATAGATTAGGAGATCGATGGATAATAGTTGCCGCAACAAATACACCATCTGAGGTTAGTAAAGATTATGCATCATTTAAAGATATGATAGATAAGGGTAATATTGATAGATGGAGACCTTATTTTGTTCAATCATTTTATGAAGTGTGGAAAAATTATTTAACTACAGAAAGTGAATTTGCTGGATTAGAAGGTACTACAATACTAATAGAATTTATGGATCATTTTATAAAAGATGAAAATAAAGTTGTTGAAGGTTCTTCATCAGATCCATTTAAAATCGAATTTATGT
>Ga0208695_1002265_pt1 | contig 14312 bp, 16 predicted proteins | sample AD_UKC111_MetaG_FD_184449 | JGI IMG/M metagenome (GOLD analysis project Ga0208695, IMG submission 184449) | Active sludge microbial communities of municipal wastewater-treating anaerobic digesters from Hong Kong - AD_UKC111_MetaG (SPAdes)... | ecosystem: Engineered > Bioreactor > Anaerobic >... | reverse complement strand
GGCGATTCGGATATGATCTGTGATCCCGAAGGCAGCAGGATCCTCGCAAAGCTGGAGAAGGAGCACTGCAGATACATAGAATGGAAAGGTTTATATCATGAAATCCATAACGGCAGTCCCGACTCCGACGGCATGGAGGTGGTCCGCACCATGATCGGCTGGATCCGCGGTTTCAAAGAAGAATCGGAAGCCGTCTGATGGGCCGGCCCTTTATCGTTCCTTCGGGGTGACATAAACTGTCCTATTGTCTGTGAAAATGACCATGCCGGGCTTCGCTCCGTTAGGCTTTTTCACATGACGCACCTGGGTATAGTCAACAGGAACGTTTTCCGAGCCGCGGCCTTTGCTGTAGTAGGCGGCCAGCTCCGCGGCTTCAAAAATAGCAGTTTCCGAAACGCTCTTTCCCTCGGTGAACAGGATCACATGGGAACCCGGGATATCCTTGGTATGAAACCATAAATCCTTGCCGGAAGCGGTTTTAAATGTCAGGGTATCGTTTTCCCTGTTGTTTCTGCCCACCAGAATGCGGAACCCGTCGCTGGTCGTGAATTGAAGGGGCGCAGATTTGCTCTTGTTCGGGCGGAAGCTGTTCTTTCGTTTCCGCAGATAGCCTCCTTCTATGAGTTCCTGCCGCAGTTCTTCGATTTCTTCCATGGAAGCCGCCTTTTCCAGATAGGAAAGGACCGATTCCAGATAGGCGACGTCGGCGTTCGTCTCATTGAGCTGGATTTTCTTTTCTGTCACGGCTGTTTTTGCTTTGGCGTATTTTTTATAATATCTCTGCGCATTCTGAATAGGAGAAAAACGAGGGTCCAGCGGGATCGTCACATTTTCCCCCGAATAATAATCCAGGACCTCCGCCTGGGATGCTCCCTGCTTGATCTGATGCATATGAGCGGTGAGCAGCTCTCCGTACAGGCGGTAGATATCGGAATTTTCCGCTTTCAGCAGATCTTCGGAAAGTCTCTGCTTTTTCAGGTACAGCTTCTCCAGGCTGTTCCCCACGGCTCGGTCCAGATCGGACGCCTTCTGCCTGATTCTGTTGGATGAGCTTTTGTTTGAGAAAAAATAGGAAATCGCTTCGCTGACGTCTGAAAACTTCAGCTCCTGATAATAGTCTGAAATGGAAATGAGCGGAAAGAGGTGAAATTCAAACGGCGTCCCGTCATCCTGCAGATAGACCCTGGGAGCAGGTTCGTCGCTGCCGATCCTGCTTACTAGGTCATTCAGTACGGCATAAAGAGACGTTTCCTCTCGGTTCGCCCGGTAAACGATTTCCTCGGCAATGAGAGGGCTGATCCCCTGAATATTTGCCACAAGTGCTTTTGCGGCATCGTCGCCGGCATTTTCCGTAAAGGCATTGACCTGTGCTTCCGATAGTCCGTAGTATGGCACTTTTCCCTGAGACGGAGGATAGACGTACTGCCGCCCGGGAAGCAGCTGCCGGTATCGGTTTACATCGATGGAAATCCGCTTGATGCTGTCAATGATCCTGCCGGATTCCGAATCGGTGACGATGATATTGCTGTGCTTTCCCATGATTTCAACGATGAGCTTTTTGCCGGAAGAAAACCCCAGCTCATTGACGGTATCTACGGAGATTTCCACGATGCGTTCCGAGTCCTTCTGAAGGATCGAAGAAATGCGGCTGCCTTGGAGATGTTTCCGCAGCAGCATGCAAAAACCCGGCGGATTCAGCGGGTTTGATTCGGTATCACGGACCAGATGGAGCCTTGCGTGGCTGCTGTTGGAAGAGATGTACAGTTTATGGTGATCTCTGCCGGCATGAACATGCAGAATGATTTCATCCGCTTCCGGCTGATATATTTTTTCGATTTTGCCGCCGGTCAGCAGTTTGCCGAGCTGATGGACGACTGCTCCGGTGACCATACCGTCAAAACTCATTGTGAAGTCTCCTTTTTTCATGTATAATAACTTAAAGTGTGTCTGACAGCCCGTGAATCAGGTTCAAGCGCGGACCTGGCTCGGCGAGGCATAGATTTATTATAACGCATAAATAAAAAATAACAAGTTGGTACCGGCGTACCAGGCAAGGAGAACTTTGTATGATCAAAAGCATGACCGGCTTCGGCAGAAGCGAATATACGGACGGAAAACGGAGCATAATTGTAGAAATCAAGTCAGTCAATCATCGATACAGCGATATCACGATAAAAATGCCGAGACGGTATTCTTTTGCGGAGGACAGGCTGAAAAGCGCAGTGAAGGATATCGCCAGGAGGGGGAAAATCGACGTCTCCATCAACGTGGAAAACATCACGGAGGATGATACCAATATCCGGCTGAACTCCATGGTCGCCAGACAATATTATGAAAACATGAAAGAACTGCAGAAGGAATTCGACGTCAGCGGCGAGATCACGCTTCAGTTTTTAGCCACTCTCCCCGACGTCATGAAGGCCGTACCTGACGTGGAGGATGAAGAGGCAATCTATAAAATCCTGGAAATTCCAGTTCTTGAGGCCGCAAAAAAGCTGGACGAGATGAGGATTCTCGAGGGAGCAAAGCTGGCCGAAGATATCATTCGGAGAGGGGATTATATCAGAAACTGCGTCAGGGATATCGAAGCAAGGTCACCTGAGGTTACAAAGGCCTATGCGGAAAAACTCAAGGACAGGATCAAGGAACTGATCGGCGCCAGTGTAACGATCCCGGAAGACAGGATCCTGGTTGAGGCGGCCATTTTTGCGGACAAGTGCAGCATCACGGAGGAGCTTGTGCGTCTCGACAGCCATATCCTCCAGTTGGAAAGCATCATTTCAAAGAGCAATCAGCCCGACGGAAAAAAGCTTGATTTTCTTGTGCAGGAAATGAACCGCGAAGCGAATACCATAGGTTCCAAAGCCAACGATATCGAGATCACGAATAAGGTTCTGGAAATCAAAAGCGAGATCGAAAAGATCAGGGAACAGGTTCAAAATATCGAGTAAGCTCTCTTTGGCCAATGAAAACAGGACGATTCAAGGCCTCTTAAGAAATACTGTATTGTAATAAGATAGATTTTCATGTATCCTATATATTTATAGGATAGAGTTATGTGAGAGGACCAGGATGAGCAGAGGTTTATTATTTATTATTTCCGGCCCGTCCGGAGCCGGAAAAGGTACGATTTGCCAGAGACTGAAAGAGCAGGGCATCATTGAGCTGTCCGTTTCCATGACGACCAGGAAACCGCGTCCGGGTGAAGAGAATGGAAAAAACTATTATTTCGTATCGGAAGAAGAATTTATCGATATGATCAACAAAGACGGTTTTCTGGAGTATGCTCAGGTTTACGGAAATTATTACGGGACGCCAAAGGAAATCGTCCTCAATATGCTGGCACAGAATAAAGACGTGGTTCTTGAAATCGATATCCAGGGCGCATTAAAAGTCAAGGAATCCTATCCGAGAGGAGTATTTATCTTTATTCTTCCGCCGTCCATGGCGGAGCTGAGAAGGAGGATCACCGGCAGGGGATCGGAGTCGGAAGCGGATATCAACCTGAGGCTGGGAGAAACCCTGAAGGAAGTGGCTTACATCGACAGATATGATTATTGCGTGATCAACGATGATATCGAAGAGGCCGTGCAGCGTGTGACCGATATCATCAATGCGGAACACTCAAAAGTGACACAGGATATCTATGAATTGATCGCAAAGTATAAGGAGGAGATTTAATATGTTATATCCATCAATCAATTTGATCAGAACAAAAGCCGACAGCAGATATACGCTCGTGATCCTGGCCGCGAAAAGAGCAAGAGATATCATCGACGGCAAGCCTAAACTGACAGAGGCGGACATCGAAAAGCCGGTCTCCATCGCCGCCCATGAAATCGCGGAGGATTTGATCACATACAGGCGTGAGAGCTGAAATCGCCGCAAGACGGAGCAGACGCACCCGGACGTTAGATGAGAATCAAACGTCTGAGGTGCTTTTTTAGTGCAGGACAATTATAAACGATTATAAATTTAATGCTTTACAAATTTAGCACGGTAAAGTATAATAGTGACAGGAATAAGACCAAAATGAGAGGAGTTTAAAAGGTGTTGAAAAAGATTAGTATATTTCTGGTCCTAGTATTGATAATGAGTGTGTTCGCAATAGGATGCGGCGGAGGCGCGGAAGAAGAGGCGGCGGCTGACGTGGATACATCCCTTACGGATCTTCAGGAAAGAGGAACGATGATAGTCGGGATCGACGATCAGTTTCCGCCGATGGGCTTTGTCGGCGAGGACGGCGAAATCACAGGTTTTGACGTGGAATTGGCAAAAATGGTCGCGGAAAAGTTAGGCGTGGAAGCTGAAATCCAACCCATCGACTGGGCCGCAAAGGAAATGGAACTGAACAGTGGAAATATCGACGTAATCTGGAACGGATACACGATCAACGCAGACAGAATCAAGCAGGTTGAATTTACAAAGCCTTATCTGAATAACGAGCAGGTCATCGTTGTTGCAGCTGATTCTACATACAAGACAAAGGCAGATCTGGAAGGGAAGATCGTCGGCGCGCAGGTTGAAAGCGCCGGCCTGGAAGCATTGAAAGCCGATGAGGAATTTGCCGCCACCCTGGCAGAAATCCCGGAATATGACGACTATATGATGGCTTTGCTTGATTTGGGATCATCCAGACTGGACGGGATCGCCATCGATAAAATTTATATCGGTTATGCGATGGCACAGGAACCCGGCAAATATAGAATACTTGACGAAAGCCTGCAAGACGAGTATTATGGTATTGGCTGTGCCAAAGGAGCAGTAGCTCTGAGAGAAGCAATCGATCAAGCAATTGACGAATTATTTGAAGACGGCAGCATTGAAGCACTGTCCACAAAGTGGTTCGGTGAAAACATAGTGATCCGTGACGTCGACCGGCTTACTGCCGAAGACTTTAAGTAAGTGTGCTCCTTAGATTAAATAAAGGAATAGGGCTTCTGCTTCGGCAGGGGCTTTATTCTTTCGCCTGAAAATTGCAGCAGGCGAGTCAATGGAAAGGTGGTCAAATCCTTGGACGAACTCGTTAACATCAGCTTTTATGTATTGCAGGGCGCCGTTATCTCGATTAAAATTTACGTGGTAACGATCATTTTTGCCATTCCGCTGGGAATGCTCTGCGCAATGGGGAAACTGACGAAAATCGCTCCGCTGAAGTGGTTTCTGGAGATGTATACCTGGTTGTTCCGTGGAACACCGCTGCTGCTTCAGCTGTTCTTTACGTATTTCGGACTCCCGCTCCTGATCGGCGTTGAACTCTCAAGAGAAATGGCGGCTTATCTGACCTTCATTGTCAACTATGGGGCATATTTTACCGAGATTTTCCGCGCCGGCATTCAGTCCATCGACAAGGGACAGTATGAGGCCGCAAAGGCGCTTGGGATGAATTACAGAATGACGATGAAGCGGATCATTATACCGCAGGCCGTTAAGGTGATCCTGCCGCCGACGGGCAACGAAGCGGTCACTCTGATCAAGGACACAGCCCTCGTATCGGTCATCGCGCTGGCCGATATTCTCAGAAATGCAAAATCTGTGGTTTCCAGGACCGCCAGCGTGGAGGGGTATTTCGTCGCAGCGGCGCTGTATCTGATCATTACTTTTATCATCATAAAAATCTTTAAATATATCGAAAAGCGCTTTGCGTATTATGATTAGGAGGTTCGGAATGGAAGAGATCATTAAAGTCGAGAATCTGCATAAAAGCTTTCATTCTCTCCCGGTGCTGAAAGGAATCGATCTGAAGATCAACAAGGGTGAGATTGTTTCGGTCATCGGCCCTTCCGGATCCGGTAAGAGCACGCTTCTTCGGTGCCTGAACCATCTCGAGACTGCAGACAAGGGGAGCATTAGCTTTGAAGGAAATTATATCGCAAAGGCGGATGCCACAGGAAAAGCAGTCTATAAAAGCAACAAAGAGGTACTTGCCATCTGCAGCAATATCGGCATGGTATTTCAGAATTTCAACCTGTTTCCCCATAAATCCGTCCTCGAGAACATCATCGAAGCGCCTGTCATGGTAAAGAAAATGCCAAAGGAGGAAGCGGAGTCAAAGGCGCTCGGGCTGCTGGAAAAGGTCGGACTCCTTGAGAAAAAGGACGCCTATCCGTACCAGCTATCCGGGGGCCAGAAGCAGAGGGTCGCCATTGCAAGGGCTCTTGCTATGGAGCCGGATATCATGCTTTTCGACGAGCCTACCTCGGCGCTGGATCCGGAGCTGATCGGGGAAGTGCTTCAGGTTATTAAAAAACTGGCGGAAGAGCGCATGACCATGATCATCGTGACCCATGAGATGCACTTCGCCCGTGAGATTTCCGACAGAGTCATCTTCATGGACTACGGCCGGATCGTGGTAGACGGCACGCCCGACGATATTTTCGTCAATCCTGAACACCCCCGGATCAAGACATTCCTGAACAAAGTTCTGTAAGAGATTGTTTTCTTATTGAATCATCTAGGAAATTCCTATAAAATAAATGCACCGTACGGTGCATTTTTTTGAATACGAGGTGAAACATGAAAACCATATTTGACAGAACGCGCATGCTATTAGGCTCCAATACGATGAATCTGATCAAACGGAAGAAGATCATCGTTTTCGGAGTCGGAGGGGTCGGCGGTTATGCGATCGAAGCGCTTGTCCGCGCAGGCATCTTCACGATCGCCATCGTCGATTACGATATCGTTGATATCACCAATATCAACAGGCAGATCATCGCGCTTCACAGCACCATCGGCAGAAAGAAGGTCGAAGTTATGGCGGAGAGGATCAAGGATATCAATCCTGAGGCGGAGGTAAGAATTTATCCGGAGAAATTGACGGAGGAGAACATTGATTCCTTCGGCCTGAAGGAGTATGATTACATCGTTGACGCCATCGACGATGTGCCGGCAAAGCTGCTGCTCATCAAAACGGCAAAGGAACTGGGCGTTCCGATCATTTCCTCCATGGGCACGGGGAATAAATTCAATCCTGCCCTTTTACGCATCGACGATATTAGAAAGACAAACACCTGCCCGTTAGCCAAGGCGGTGAGAAAAGAAACGGCTAAGCTGGGAATCCGGAATCTGAAGGTCGTCTTTTCAACGGAAGAACCGCACCGGGAGGAACTGCCCGAAGACGGCAGCCGCGCACCATCCAGCATATCCTTCGTACCGTCCGCGGCCGGCCTTTTAATCGCCTCGGAAGTGGTGAAGGATCTGCTCTTTACGGCGCCTCCCGACCGCGCGATTTTCGGTATCAAAATACCCGCAAGAATCAAAGCGGATTATTGATTCTTGTCGAAAAAAGAAGATAAAAAATGAAAAATAACTGCAACATTTTTCTGAAAAAGCACCCCCTTTTATTATAGAGGAGGTGTAGGTCTGATGAAGTCGATTGAGAACGCACGTTCGAAGGAAAATGCAAAGGAAAGTTTTATACCGGTGATAACCAGAAAGGAAACGGCAAGAGTCAATATCGGGGACATCTTTTATATTGAAACGGAGCTGAGGGTAATCAAAATTCATACGGGAAGCAAAATATACAGATTCTACGGAAAACTGGATACCGTATTGAAATATCTTGACGACAGTTTCTACCGCTGTCATAAGAGCTGTATTATCAACCTGGAAAAAATCGTGAGGATGGAAAACGGCGTATTCTATTTTCCCGGCGGCGTGTCTGTAAAGGTAGGGCAGAACAATTTCAGGCTTACGAGAAACCGATATATCAAATATCTGGAACAGAATGCCGATGCTAATTCATAACTTAGAGTAAAATTTTCATTGGCAAAGATAACAAAAAAACAGGAAGAAGGTGAAAACCCTCTTCCCTACATACAAACTAACCTGTAATATTAATTTGCACAAAACACCCAGGAGGTTTGTATGATGGAAACTATGTTATCAGAAAAAGGAATGAACTTCAATGCTTTGGAGAAAGAGATTTTCAAAATCGGGTGCGAAATTGCAGCAGGGTTGATGGAACAGGTACTGACCGCCATGGACAATCATCTGGCTGAAAACCGGGACAGAAAAGCATACCGGCATAAGGGAAAACGCTGGACTTCCTTGAAAACCCTGATGGGAGAAGTCTCTTACGGCAGGACGGTATACGAGACGAAACTGGAAAGCGGAGAAACGGCCTTTGTCTATCTTTTGGATGAAGTGCTCCAGCTTGACACCTTTGGCAAGGTGACATCTAATTTGGCCGCCAGGATCGCCGAATGTGTGAGTGTCTGCTCCTATCGGGAAGCGGCGGAAAAAGTAAGCAGTATGACCGGGCAGACCATCAGCCATGGAGGAGCCTGGAATGTCGTTCAGGATTTAGGAGAGAAGCTTTTCGATGTCGAAGAAGCGGATGCCCGGCTTGCAAAGGCCGGCCAAGGCAGGGGCGAAGTAACTACACCGATTCTGTTTGAGGAAGCCGACGGAGTCTGGATCAATATGCAGAGAAAAGACCGTCCGAAAAGGGGGCGGAAATGTGAGATGAAGATGGCGGCAGCCTATGATGGATGGGAGCTTGAAGGGAAAGAGCGATATGCGCTGAGGAACAAGGTAATGGTATGCGGGTTTGAGGATTCGAAGTCATTCCAAAGCAAAAAAGAAGGAGCCATCGCAGCCGTGTTCAATACCGATGAAATCACGACGAGGATTCTGAATGGAGACGGAGGGGGCTGGATTAAAGCAGGGCTTGCAGATGCAGACGTACATTTTCAACTGGATCCATTTCACAAGAACAGAGAAATTACGAGGAAAGTAAAGAAAGAAAAACAGAGGGAAAAGATAAGACGGCTTTTATCAGAAAAAAGAATCGAAGACCTGCTGACATACGTAAAGGGGATCACAGAGCTCGCTGAGGAAGAAACAGAGAAAAAGAATCTGAAGGAGTTATACGAATACTTCAGCAGCAATAAGGAAGGTCTGATTCCGTATCAGGAAAGAGGGCTTAAGCTGCCGATACCGCCGAAAGGGGTAGAATACCGGAATCTGGGGACCATGGAGCATCAGGTATGTGACGGAGCAGCTAAAAGGATGAAGCATCAGAAAGCAAGCTGGAGCAAAGCAGGAGCCTCTAATCTGGGACGGATATTGTGCAGGAAAGTATGCGGAAATCTGTATGATGCCATAACAGCACTGTCAAGGACGGTATTGCCGGAGCGTTACATAGAAACAATAGAAGAAGTCCTGAGTTCCGCAAAAGCGCCGAAAAAGGACGGCCGCGGCTATCTTTATCCTGTCAGAGGAAGAAATCCCTTTACAGAGGCTTTTATGACGAATGGAAGGAAGGCTATCCTTAGCATGCTTGGCGACAGAAGAGGTTCAGAACTGATTTATCGGTAGTTTAAATTTTAGGGCAGAAGAGAGGAAAACCGCCTTATTAAGGGGACAATTGTATCAGCAAAAGTGCAGGTTAAAACAGGAATGTAGAAAAAACATATAACTTGCCAACGATTACTTGACACTAACAATTCATAACTTTTCCTTGATTTTCAAATAATAATAGTGTATAGTATGTGAGGATATGCCTCGGATCGAGGTATATTACTTTGAAAATCACAAAATTCGCACACCGCGCTACAGAAAAATGGGTGCCTTAAACGGCCATTTTATGGAAGGCGCGGTGGAGGGGAAAAACCAGGAGGTAAAAAAATTTATGGCAGTCATTTCTATGAAACAGTTATTGGAAGCGGGCGTGCATTTCGGACATCAGACAAGAAGATGGAACCCCAAAATGGCTCCCTACATCTTCACAGAGAGAAACGGAATCTATATCATCGACTTACAGAAAACCGTTAAGAAGATCGACGAAGCATACGCATTCATGAAGGAAGTTGCAGCGACAGGCAGACCGGTTCTATTCGTCGGAACCAAAAAACAGGCTCAGGCCGCCATCGCAGACGAAGCGAAAAGATGCGGAATGTTCTATGTAAACGAAAGATGGCTCGGCGGCATGCTGACCAACTACAAGACGATTTCAAGCAGAATCAAGAGATTGAACGATATCAAGGCGATGGAAACCGACGGAACCTTTGAAGCGCTGACGAAGAAGGAAGTTATCAAGCTCAAGGCCGAATTGGAAAGACTTGAAAAGTTCCTGGGCGGAATCAAGGATATGAAGGGCATGCCTGCGGCATTGTTCGTTGTCGATCCCAAGAAGGAGAGAATTGCTATTAAGGAAGCGAGGATATTAGGCATTCCGATCGTCGGTATCGTTGATACAAACTGTGATCCGGATGACGTTGACTATATTATTCCGGCCAATGACGACGCGATCAGGGCGGTCAAGTTAATTGCAGGAAGAATGGCCGACGCAATCATCGAGGCCAACCAGGGCGAAAGCTTTGCGGAAGCTGAGGATGCTGAGGGCGCTGACGCGGAAGAAATAGCAGAGGAAGAAGCCGCGGAAGAGGATGCGGAATAAATGACGGCTTATGCCGCATAATAGATTATAGAATGAACAGGAAAAATTTCGCAGTGCAAAGCGGAATTTTAACAAGCAAGGAAACAGGAGGACGTGCGAATGGAAGTAACCGCCGGTATGGTAAAAGAGCTGCGCGAAAGAACGGGCGCAGGCATGATGGACTGTAAAAAGGTTCTTGTTGAAACAAGTGGAGATATGGAAAAGGCAATCGAACTGCTGAGAGAGAAAGGTCTTGCCAAGGCTGCAAAAAAAGCCGGCAGAATCGCTTCTCAGGGTCTCGTGAAGCTTGCGTTTGCAGCGAACGGAAAGAAAGCTGCGATCATAGAGGTCAATTCGGAAACCGACTTCGTCGCGAAGAACGAGGAATTCATCGAATTCGTAGAGGTATTGGCGCAGAAGGCGCTGGATGCCGCATCCGACGATATGGAAGCCTTTATGGCGCTTCCTTACAAAGAAGAGGGGACCGTGCAGGATGCTTTGAATAGCAAGATCGCCAAAATCGGCGAGAACATGAACGTCAGAAGATTTGCCAAATTTGAGACGCCCGGTGTGGTCTATGTGGGGTATACCCACGGCAACGGCAAGATCGGTGTTATCGTCGGCTTCGAGACAGACGCTTCCGCGGAAGAAATCAATGTGATGGGTAAAGACGTGGCTATGCAGGTCGCATCCATGAGTCCAAGGTTTATCGACGAATCCTCCATTGATCCGGCTTACATCGAAAGCGAAAAGAACATTCTGGTTCATCAGGCGCTGAACGAGGGCAAACCGGCCGAAATCGTGGAAAAAATGGTCGCAGGAAGATTAAAGAAGGAATTAAAGGAAACCTGTCTGGTTGAGCAGAAGTTCGTCAAGGACGGTGAACTCAGCGTCGGACAGTATATCGACAAATCCGCCGGAGCCATCGGCAAGAAGGTCAAGGTCGTAGAGATGATCAGGTACGAAGTTGGCGAAGGCATTGAAAAGAAGGAAGAAAATTTTGCAGAAGAAGTTGCAAAACAGATGAACAACTAGTCAGAATATGGTATAATAAAAGGACACTAAAAATAGTGTCCTTTATTGCATGTTAAAATTCCGCATTGTTGTGCCGCCAGCCCTTACGCGCGGAGCAAACCGGAGGCGCAGCCGCAGTATGGCGGGATTTTACCGGTGCAATAATTAATACAAATAATGAAAGGACACGGTTATGGAGCCACAATACAAAAGAGTCGTTCTGAAAATCAGCGGGGAAGCATTGGCAGGAGAATCCAAATTCGGCTTGAACGAAGACATGTTGAGCATGATTGCGAAACAGGTAAAGGCACTGAATGAGCTTGGCGTTCAGGTGGCGGTCGTCGTAGGCGGCGGCAACTTCTGGAGAGGGAGGACCAGCAAGAGCATGGACCGCGCTACGGCGGACTACATGGGGATGCTGGCAACCGTGATCAATTCACTGGCGCTTCAGGACGCATTTGAGGCCATCGGCGTTCCCACCAGAGTGCAGACCGCCATTGAAATGAAAGAAGTCGCGGAGCCATATATCAGAAGGCGTGCAATGGCACATCTCTCAAAAAATGTCGTAGTCATTTTCGCGGCGGGAACCGGAAATCCATTTTTCTCGACAGATACCACGGCAGCGTTGAGAGCGGCGGAAATTGAAGCGGACATCATCCTGCTGGCCAAGAAGGTGGATGCTGTCTATTCGGATGATCCTGTAACCAATCCCGGCGCAATCCGTTATTCGGAGCTGACGCACAAGGAAGTGCTTGAAAAGGGTTTGAAGATCATGGATTCTACGGCGGCGTCTCTGTGCATGGACAACAATATTCCGATCCACGTATTCGGACTCTCGGAACCGAATAATGTTCTGAAGGCTGTGTATGGAGAGAAAATCGGCACCATCATCAAGTAAGGATTCAAATGAAAAATTATATATTGCGGAGGATGAAATTATGAGTATTGATGTACAACAAGTTCTTGAAGAAAAGATGAGGAAGAGTATATCAGTTTTAAAGGAAGAATTAAATACGATCAGAGCAGGAAGGGCAAATCCGGCCTTGTTGGATAAGATCATGGTGGATTATTACGGCAGCCCGACGCCGCTCAAGAATATTTCAAATATATCGGTTCCCGATCCCAGAAGCCTGATGATTTCACCATTCGATCCGAAATCCATTCACGATATCGAAAAGGCGATCAATATCGCAAACCTGGGAATCAATCCTTCCAACGACGGAAAGGTGATCCGGCTGGTCATTCCGGCGGTCACGGAAGAGAGAAGAAAAGAATTGATCAAGGTCGTAAAAAAATATGGCGAAGATGCAAAGGTGGCAATCAGAAACGAAAGAAGAGACGCCAACGATGAGCTGAAAAAACAGGAAAAAGCCGGCGAACTCACAGAAGACGACCTGAAGAAGGCGCTGGACGAGGTCCAGAAAAAGACGGATAAAGCGATCAAGGATATCGACGCGATCGTTGCTGAAAAAGAGAAGGAGATCATGGAGGTTTGATCATTGACGGATTTTCCTGATATTTTAGGTATGGAGCTTCATGATGCGAAAGCCCTTCTGGAGGCAGAAGGGCTGGATTTTATTATGATTGAAACAAAACCGGAGAAACGGGGAATTGCGGAGGGCGTGCTCCGGATCATCCGGGTTCAGCCTCAGGACGATCATTTAGTATTGACGGTGTGCAGGATATGATTGATTTAGACAGAATGCCGGTTCATGTCGCCATCATCATGGATGGAAACGGACGATGGGCCCAGAGCAGAAACTTGCCTCGTATGGCAGGTCACAATGCAGGAATGCAAGCGATCAAAGAAGTCGTTAAGGCTTCCTCTTCTCTTGGAATCAAGCATCTGACGGTCTATGCCTTTTCGACGGAAAACTGGAAACGATCAAGCGAGGAAGTCAACGGAATATTCAGGCTGATCGTCGTCTATATTGAAAAAGAGCTGAAGGAACTGCATGAAAACAATGTCAAGGTCAGAGTCCTCGGCGACTATGAGAAGCTTCCCACCGAAGCCGTAAAAAGCCTGGAGCGTTCCCTGGATACAACGAAGGACAACACAGGCCTTCAATTCAACATCGCGCTGAATTACGGAGGCAGGGATGAGATCCTGAGATCGGTGAAAAAACTGGCCGGAGAAGTGGAAGCCGGCCGGCTGAAAGCGGAGGACATCACGGAAGGTATGATTTCGGAGCATCTCTATACTGCCGGCATCCCCGATCCCGACCTGATCATTCGCACCAGCGGGGAAATGCGTCTGAGCAATTACCTGTTGTGGCAGTGCGCTTACAGCGAATTCGTGTTTACCGACGTGCTGTGGCCGGACTTTACCAGAGAAGAATATGAGAGAATGATTGAGATTTACCAAAACAGGAAAAGACGATTCGGAGGCAGGTGAACGAAAATGAAAACAAGAATTCTGTCCGCAATCATCATGCTTCCGCTGCTTGCCATCGTCTTCATCGGCGGAAAACTTCTGCTGCTGGCATGCTTCATCATCGGGATCATGGGCGTCCGGGAGTTTTACCATGGTTTTGAAAGCCTGAATATCAAGCCTTCCTATCTGGTTGCAAACATCTGTATTTTAGGCTTATATACCATCAATCTGTTTGCTCCCGCAGAATACCATTACTATATGTTATGGTTTCTGGCTGTCGTGATTATGAGCCTTTTGTACCTGTTCAACATCGAAAAAAGGGAACTTGCCGACGCCATGGCGACGATGACAGGGATCTTTTATGTGGCCTTCCTTTCCTTCCATGTTACGCTGGTCGAGCAGGCGGGAGAATACGGGGTTTTGGTATGGCTGATTTTTCTGACCGCCTTCGGGACGGACAGCGTGGCGTATTTTACCGGCTATGCCGTCGGCAGGCATAAGCTGGCGCCCAAGATCAGCCCGAAGAAGACCATAGAGGGA
>Ga0208695_1002260_pt1 | contig 14331 bp, 6 predicted proteins | sample AD_UKC111_MetaG_FD_184449 | JGI IMG/M metagenome (GOLD analysis project Ga0208695, IMG submission 184449) | Active sludge microbial communities of municipal wastewater-treating anaerobic digesters from Hong Kong - AD_UKC111_MetaG (SPAdes)... | ecosystem: Engineered > Bioreactor > Anaerobic >... | reverse complement strand
TGTTAGGCCCAGGACATCCTTTATTTGAAGCTTTAATCGAATGGGCAATCCGCCGAGCACGCGATTCATTCACCCGTGGTGTAACCCTTGTAGATCCAAATATCGGTCAACCGCAACGAATCTGGCTTATGCGTTCGAGTATTGAAGATGGACGATTGGAAGAAAAACGACGTCTCGCCCATCAAGAACTTAATCTGGTTGTCGCTGACCATCTAGGTCTGCGGGCGACTTCACCAGCCAATATCCTTAATTTCACAGTCCCGGACTTTGATTTTGAACTTCCTGCTATCCCACAACATAGCAGCGAAGAAATTCAAATGTGGACGTATGAAAATCAGACCGAAAAACAATTAAAGAGAGTTATTCAGCAACGCGAGATGGAGTGCGAATTACGCAGATCTTATCTAGAGACAACTTTTACAGACCTGATCCTGGATTTACAAGAAAAGCTCAATGAATTTCAGCAGCTTCAATTGTATGGCGAGGATGATCCTGAAGAACGCCAGAAACTAGAACAGCGCATTCAACAACTCAAAGATCGCAAAAAAATCCGTCTCGATGAGTTGGAACAAATGTTGAGATTATCATCCAATCTACCTGATATTGTTGCCAGTGGGATTGTCTTACCCGCTCCAACGGCTGTACTTGAGCCAGATGAAGCCGAACAACACCAGGGTGTGCCAATGCGCCGCGATGATGAGGTAGAACAAATTGCGATGAATGTAGTGATGCAATATGAAAAACGACGCGGATGGACACCATACGACGTTTCACAGGATGGTGAGCATTACGATATTCGTTCTGAATCACCTACCTCTGAGGTACGATACATCGAGGTAAAAGGACGTGCGGCAAGCGGTCCGATCATTCTCACTAGTCCTGAAATGGATAAGCTTAAGCAATTAGGAGCCCGCGCTTACTTGTATATTGTCACGTATTGCCGCGGAGAGCGTCCGAGACTGCGCATCATCAATGATCCGATGCGTTTCCTTTCGCCAGAAATGCTCTTCCGTCAGATTCAGTATTTAGTTCAAGAAAATGATTGGTCAAAATTTGGCGAGAATACAGAGATATAGGGGGGAATAATGGATCAAGCAGCAGTACGCAGATGGGATGAAGGTTTAGATGGAACTCCAAGACGAATCGCTGAAACAGCGGATTCTCCATTAAGAGTCCTGGCTGGCCCTGGTACCGGAAAATCATATGCATTAATGCGCCGTGTTGCTCGTTTATTGCAAGAAGGGACAGCACCTAATCGAATCCTAGTCTGTACTTTTACTCGAACAGCAGCTCAGGATTTGCGTAAAGATCTAGGAAATATCGGTATGCCTGAAGCCGAAGAGGTAATTGCTGGAACAATTCACTCAATTTGCTTCAGCATTTTATCTAAAAATCATGTATTGCCAATCACGGGTAGGGTTCCCCGCCCTCTGCTCAAGTATGAAGAGCGATTTCTCATTGAAGATATGAATCATCAAGAATTCGGTGGGATACGGGCAATTAATGAGCGCTTATCGGCATTTAATTCCGCCTGGGCGCGAAGACAGCATGAAGAGCCAGGTTGGCCTTTGGAACAACAAGACCGCATTTTTCAAGCCGAATTGCTTCAGTGGCTTCAATTCCATCAGGCAATGCTCATTGGAGAACTCGTTCCCGAGACACTGCATTTCTTATTAAACAATCCCTTGGCTGAAGAACGAACCTTGTTTGATCATGTTCTTGTCGATGAATACCAGGACCTCAATCGTGCCGAACAGGATTTGGTTCAATTACTGGCCGAGAATGGCACACTGACAATTGTTGGAGACGAAGATCAATCGATTTATTCCTTCAAGTACGCTCACCCTGAAGGCATTGCCGAATTTGCGGAGCGACATCCTGAAACACACGATGAATCTCTTGATGATTGCCGCCGATGCCCACAGTTGGTTGTGGAGATGGCAAACTCTCTGATCGTAAACAATCGCAACCGAACCGGACGAGCATTAAACCCATTGCTTGATAGACCCAGGGGAGATGTTTATCTTGTGCAATGGGATAACCTAAACCATGAAGCAGATGGAATTGCTCGATTTATTGCTCGTCATGTTCAGCGACAGAATGTACGACCAGGTCAAATTCTCGTATTGGCTCCCAGACAAAAATTGGGTAAGCCGATTTGTGATTCCCTTTTACGACTTGGAATACCCTCCCAGAGTTTCTATCAGGATTCCAGTTTAGATGGCAATTCGCACAACGAGCAAGAATCCGCTTCTCAACGAGGTCTTTCCCTGTTAGCACTGCTCGCCAATCCAGAGGACCGGGTCGCATTACGATGTTATTGTGGTTATGGTCATCGCACTTTAAATTATGCTGGATGGAACGCACTACGTAATCATTGCCAGGCTTCGGGTGATTCGCCCATGGTTGCTCTTGAAGCGCAATTTAATGGCAACTTGCAGATCCCGCATTTGGATGGGATTGTCGAAAAATATCAATTGCTTAGAGAGCAATTAGGTTTATTAGCCACCTTACAAGGCCAGGAACTGGTTGATACACTTTTTCCTCTAGAGCACGCCTGGACTGAGTTGTTCCGTAACATTGCAGCTACTGTAAGACCTGAGGATCTGGTACCTGCAAAGTTATTTGAAAGTATCCGCACTAATTTAACGCAGCCTGAATTACCAACAGATGTTGATTTTGTACGGGTAATGAGCCTGTATAAATCAAAAGGTTTGACCGCTGATATGGTTATCATCACTGGATTAATCCAAGGGTTGATTCCCTCTCCGTCTGATGAGGATCTGCCTTTTAATAACCAACGAGCCTTTGATGAGGAGCAGCGTCGGCTATTCTATGTGGGAATCACACGAACACGACAGACGTTAGTTCTTTCAAGTTTCAGGCAGATGGATGCTGCTCTAGCTCACCAATTACAAGTGCCATTGCCGGCGCAAAGGCATCGTGTGATCCATACCATTACATCTCCATTCATTAACGAGCTTGGTCCTAATTGCCCCCGCCCAATGAGTGGTCAACGATTTCTGCTAACCTTAGGATAACCATTTATGAACGCAAACTGCCCTCGCCTTATTGAAGTTGCCCTACCTATCCGCGAAATTTCCGCTGAAAGTGTGAGAGATAAATCATTACGTCATGGTCATATTTCCACCTTACATTTATGGTGGGCGCGCCGTCCGCTCGCAGTTGCCCGTGCAGTGGTTTTTGCCTCGTTTGTTCCAGATCCTGATCATCCCGATTGTCCACCTGAGTTTCGACAGGCTGCGTTACGGTCACTAAAAGAACAGGTGCCGCCTGTTTTACAAGCCTACCGGCGCGGGTGCAGGTTGCACCAATCTCCGGATCCGTATCGTCCTTATAACGGCATGGAAGATACGCTACGAAACCGACTATTGATGTTTATTGCCCATTGGTCACCGGAGTGGTTAGCATTTGAGCACGGAGAAAGCACCAGGCAACCTGGGCCAGCAGAAATGTTGGATGATCGCAGTTTGGTAAAATGGGAAACCAGCGATCCAAAAAATGAGCAGGGGCGCGCTGTGCTAGATATTGCCCGAGAACTAATGCGTCTAGCAAATGATGGTAAGCCTCCAGTCATGCTCGACCCATTTTCTGGTGGTGGTGCAATTCCATTAGAGGCTGCGCGTTTGGGCTGCCAGGCAATTGCCAATGATTATAATCCGGTGGCATACCTTATTTTACGCGCTACTTGTGAGTTCCCACAAAAATTTGGTAAAGCCGGCAAGCGGATGGTTGAGCGCGAGGAGTATGGTAAAACCATCCAAGAAGAAGTAGAAGTACCAAATGTGCTGGCTTATGACGTGGAATTATTGGCAAAGCAGATTTTGGAACGCGCCCGCCAGCGCATTGGACACCTTTACCCGGTCGGTGAAGATGGTTTGCCAGTGGTGAGCTATTTATGGGCACGAACTGTACAATGTTCTAATCCAAGTTGTCGAGCTGAAATTCCATTATTAAAATCTTTCCTTATTTGCGATAAGCCAGGGAAAAGAATAGCTATCGCGCCTTTGATTAAAGATAAAGTAATATCTTTTCAGATTGTTAAAAACCAGAACATTCAAAGAACCGATGGAACAATGATAGAAAAAGGCCGGGGTGATGTTACCTGTCTTATATGTAACCAGACAATACCCGTTGCAGACATTAGACGAGCTGGCATAGAGAATCGACTAAGCGAACGTCCTGTTGCAGTAATTACTGAATCATCTCAAGGCAAAGAATATCGCGCACTTGTTCAATCAGACTTAAGTGCCATTAATGAATCAATTCTATTAGCAAACAAACTTGAAAGGCCAAATGAATTAATCTTATCTGAAATTACTGGGTCCGATGAGAATATTTCTAATTCAACCGGAATAAGATCTCATTTATATGGAATGAAGACTTGGGGGTCATTATTTAATCCTCGTCAACTTGTGGCGATACAAACTTTTATTGATGAAATGCAAAACGTGTTAGAGGAGCTAAAACAACAAGATTTTGATTCTACTTATCGAGAAGCTTTGTCAATATACTTAGCATTATGGTTGGGGCGAATATCACAAAGAGGTAATAGTTTCTGTACATGGAATTCAGGAGCTGAGAAAGTTCAACCTTTATATGGTCGTCAAGCAATCCCAATGGTATGGGATTATCCGGAAATCCCGGCATTTTCAAATGCATTTGGTAGTCCTATGGGTATGCTTGAGGTAATGATTGATTTTATCAAACATGAGATTCTCACATATGATTCTTTACCAACAAGAGTTCATTTAGGAGACGCTGCGCAATTACCTTTTTCAGATCGATTAGTCGATTTCATAGTCACTGATCCCCCATATTTTGATGCCATTGCTTATGCGGATTTGTCTGACTTTTTTTATGTTTGGTTAAAAAGAAGTATTGGCAATAATTTCCCTGGAGTTTTTATAACTCCCTTAACTCCCAAAGCCCAAGAAGCAACAGCGTTAAAACATCGCCATCAAGGGGATTCGGTGAAGGCGAGGGAGCATTTTACTTCCAAACTTTCAGATAGTTTTCGTGAAGCAAAACGAATTTCTAAACAAAATGGCATTATATCCGTAATGTTTGCTCATCAATCCACAGAAGCTTGGACTGCCTTAATTAATGCTCTTCTAGGCGTAGGATTAAATATAGTTGGAACTTATCCAATAGATACGGAAGCAATAGGTGCTCTAAAAACAGGTAAAGCAGTTCTTTCATCGTCAGTAACTGTTATTTGTCGTCAAAGAGAAATCGGAAGTAATCCTGCTTCTTATAAACAGGTAAAAGCTGAAGTTGAAAAAGTTGTATCCGAAAGTATCCACCGCTTTTGGAAATATGGGTTTCGCGGGGCAGATTTAATTGTTTCCTGCTATGGTCCAGCAGTGGGTGTGTTTGGCAAATATGAACACGTTGAGCGTGCTGATGGTAATATTGTAACAATCCCAGATTTATTGGAAATGGTTCGCCAATCTGCTTTAAAAGCCATCGCAGGTGAGTTCAACGGGGACTCGCTCTCACGCTTATATTTCGTTTGGGCTAATCTATACGGTATAAGCGAACAATCGTGGGATGATGCCCGACTAGTCATACAAATCGGTGGCGATAGCGAGGATGCGATGCAGACTGCCCGTCATCATGAGTTATTTGTAGTTAATGGCCCAACCTGCCGTTTAGCTTTATTACGTGACAGGCTTTCACAAAAACACTTAGGCGAAGAATCTGATTCTCCCCTAATAGATCAGTTGCATTATTCCATGGCGTTATGGAAGCAGGAGCGACGGTCGGAACTGGTGCAATACTTGAAAGCCAACAACCTTACAGAAGATGAACCCTTCTGGAAGCTGGCGCAGGCATTGTTTGAAGTCCTGCCGCGCGGCGAGGAAGATTGGAAGCTGATCAGCGCTCTACTGGGCGAGCGAGAAACACTTAAACAGGAAGTGCGTCAGGCTGAACCGCCCAAAGGTCCAGAGCAATTATCCTTGATCTGAACTAAACGAATTGGCTGAAGGAGTAATAAACATGCCCGAAACATTATCACCCTGGTACGCAATCGCAACCCCCCATGAGGATATTCAGAAAGGCCGCCTGAGCGAAGCCGTTTTCGCCGCCAACCTCTGGGAAGTTACCCAGAATTCAGCACCAGATATTTATTGTGATGCCGAAGCGTTTTTTGCGAAAACCTATTTAACACATGGACTCACTAGCATTCTGAGCAAGGTGAGTCGCGCGATATCCGGCGGCGCTGAAGCTGGCGACCGAATTATCAGCCTGCAAACCTCGTTTGGCGGTGGCAAAACCCATGTTTTGGTAGCACTCTGGCACCTGGCACGCAACAGTGAGATATTGCGCTCATCTTCACAATGCGCAGATTTGCGCCGGGCATTAAAAGATGAAATACCGCAACGGGTTCGGTCTATTGCGGTTTTTACCAACCAGACATGCGATGCCACCCAGGGTCGGCAAACCCCTGAGGGCATCCGCACCCGTACTCTGTGGGGTGAATTGGCTTACCAGCTTGGCGGAGTCGAACTTTACCGCGACATCGAAGCCAATGATCAAGCGCGCACCTGTCCGCAGGGGCTATTCGAATCCATTTTGAGAAAATCATCGCCTTGCCTAATTTTGCTGGATGAATTGGCAGATTACTGCGTCGGTGCTGCCGGCGTGCCGGTAGGATCGGGTACGTTAGCGGATCAAACCATTTCATTTGCGCAGCAACTTTGCCAGGCGGTATCCAATGTTCCAGGTGCAGCTCTGGTTGCCACGCTACCCGCGAGCCATCTGGAGGTAGCCAGTTCAGAACGCGGACAGGAGATCCTGGCAGCGCTCGAAAATCGTTTTGGCCGCATGGCAGCCGACGCCCGTCCGGTTGCTGATGAAGAAATATACCAAGTCGTTCGCCGGCGTTTGTTTGAAACCATCGGTGATCCAACGGAAATCGAAAAAGTAGCTGGCGCGTACGCCCGCATGTACCAACAGCACCCGAATGAAGTACCTCAAGAAGCTACACGCGCTGATTACAAACAGAGCATTATCAATGCTTATCCTTTTCATCCGACATTGATTGACGCTTTCTATAAACGTTGGGGAAGTCACAATGGTTTTCAGCGTACGCGTGGTGTCTTACGTCTGTTGGCATCCATCGTGGGTGATCTCTGGCAACGCCGAAGCACTGAAACGCAATCCCAGGCACTTATCCAACCGGCACATCTGAATTTCACCGTGGATGCGCTCAAATCATCGCTCACACGGCTGTGGGGCGCATCTTATGAGTCTGTCATCGCAGCAGATGTCATCGGCAAAACAAGTAATTCTGTCCAGTTTGATGAAGAACGTGGCGGCGACTACTTAAGGGAAAAGATTGGGCAAGGTTTGGCCTCCACCATCTTGCTTGGCTCTTTTGGCGCTCAAGGTGATCGAGTCGGTTACAGCACGCGGGAGTTAAAATTATGCACCGCCAGGCCTGGTTTGAACTGGAGTTATACCGATGGGGCTTTGCTCGAATTGGAAAACCGTGCATTTTACATGCGTTTCCCAACCGCTGGAAATCTCGGAAAACGTTACTGGTTTGATACACGCCCTACACTTGTAAATCTGATCGTCCGCTACCGGCAGCAATTTGTCAGTAATGATTTCAATACAGAAATTATTGATGCAGTTCAAACCCAGGTTAACAATTCCAGGCTTGAACCTGCGACATGGCGCGTTCTGGTAAATCCCGGATCAGATTTACCAGAACAACGTTCCTTAGCTTTACTTATTCTTGCACCTGATTTGCCATATGCAGAAAATGGACAGGCTGCCGCTAATAATCCACCACTGGAAAGGCGAGTGAAGCTGTTAAGTACAAAATGCGGTGCTCGAGACCGTCTCTATCGAAATACATTGCTCTTCCTACTGCCTTCAGTCCGCGGCCTGACAAAATCACGCAACGCCTTACGCGAAGTGACCACACTCGAAGCCATTAAACGTGATTATGGAACGCAACTTGATCCAGAACAGAAAGGCGATTTAGAGACACGTCTCACCACAGCCAGACAATCAGTCACCCAATCGCTGGGTGCTGCATTCTCTTATATTGCTCGTATCCGGGGCGAAGAGATTAGCGTTACAGCACTCAGCTCTGCCGGCAGCAACTTTGGTGATCATCTGCAAATTGTCTGGAAACAATTGGTGGAAGAAGAAGAGTGGATTTTACGAAAAATTGGCAGGGTGACCATGCAAGAATCTGGACTCGTTTTGTCAGATGGGAGCATGCGCCTCAAGGATGCAATCGAATCCTTTTTGCGGTATACCGATAAACCGATGATCGCTACGCGGGATGCTGTCGTCAATGGTCTGCAGGATGCCTGCAAGGAAAGATTAATCGGTTTGGGTCAGGGACTTAACGCGAAGGAGTTGCAGAAAAAATGGTGCGGTGGATCAATCACCATTGATCCCAATGAAGAAGGCCTTTGGATAATTCCCGCATTTGAGCCAGAGCCTGTTATACCACCAGTTGTTACTCCTCAGCCCAGTGGTGGAACACCAGAAGGTAGTATTTATCCGCCAAGTGATGGAGCTGACACCGGCCCAATATTTACGCCACCTTCTGAAGGGGGAGATTTTGTCATACCGCCCGCCAGCAACACAATTCGTCAGGTGACCATCCAGGGAAATGTATCAGTTGAGAGTTGGGCAGATATTTTCCGCTCCTTCGTTGGTCCAGCTGCACGAATGGGACTTAAGAAAATGAAACTGGGAATCCATTTTGAGTTTGTAACCCAGGACGGGCAACCTTTGGATGAAAATGATCCTCGATTAAAAGCAATGATCGAGTCTACACGGCAATTGGGGTTAGATCTTAAGAAAGAGTAACTGGATATCAAATGGCCTATAGACAGACCAGGATTTTTGCTCCATACTCCTCGCCATTTCTTGATCAATGGTGGGCGGAGACGATTATCGGACATATTATTAAGCCCCTAGTTACAAGTGGAATTCATTTGAATTGGTTCTGGTTCTCAAGGTATGTTTCTCCAAGATCTGGTGATGTAGGCGACTGTGACATCAACCAAATACCAGAAATATATGGAATTTATCCTGGAAACCAAAACCCTCAGTATTCCGACCTATATCGAAGTATCAGGTTCCGTTATTCTGTGCCTAACAACTTTCAAGATGAATTTGAATCGCAGGCCATGAGATTTATTGAGCATGCAGGCTGTGCAATATCAGATTTCCGAGATTATGATTTCCTTGGTGATTTGGGTGGCCCTCGCTTTATTGAGAACAATATATCTCAAGTAAGAAAAGAAGAAAGAGCTAACCTCGTTGTTGATTATTTACATAGTATTAGCAAATTAATTGTTGACTGTATTGAAGTTCTACACACTACGGAGGGTTTCTCCCTCGAGAAAAGCACGAGCATGGAAAATCCAAATGGATCAATTTTTGAGTCGTTACATCATTTGTTATGCAATATGACCAATGTTCCATTAAACGTATTAGTGTCGGAAACGGCAATTGGAACATACTGGTCGCCCCCTCCTAACAATAGTGGTGGTGATGTTAGTGCAGTTCCAGTTAGATACTAAACTTCTTGGCTCTCTTTTCTCACCCGCCTATAGGAAATGATTTTGGTGTCCAGTATGACTGATAAAACAAAAACGAATTTGTCAATCGATTTATTAGAGAACGGAATTGATTTTGTTTTAAAGGGGATTGATGAGCTATTTGATGACGAAAGCATTCTGAGAATTAGCGTTGATCCAACAGAATTAAATTTGAGCAATTTTAAATATGGAATATTACATGTTTTTTCTGGTTTTTTACTTTTGCTAAAGGAAAGACTTTATCGGCATCTACCCGAATTGATTTTTAAGGGAAAAATTTCCGAGGTAAGGGAAAAAGTTAGAAATGGAAAGATTCCGAATACTGTTGACCTCGATGAGATTCTTGAACGATTACAGATAGGGCCACTGGTTAATTTTCCAGAAAACGAGCTGGAAATCATTCGGAGAATGCAGAATTTCCGAAATCAGTTTGAACATTACAAAATCGACATCAACAAATTCGAGTTATGGGAAACAATCACACAATTTCTAGCCCTTGTTGATACATTTCTTGTCGATGAACTTGAGATCAACCTAGATTCGTCAGCAACCACTCATAGTGTCTACGAAAAAATCCAGAAAATTGAGTTGCACTGGGAGAGAATAGAAAAACGTAAAAAAGCGGAAATTATCAACGAATTAATGATTCTCAGGAAAGGTTTCGAAGAAAATCGAGAAGCAATTATCAAAGACCTCGAAGATGAGTATTTTGCAAGCAAGGGATATATTGATCGTTTCATTGATTGTCCTGAATGTAACGAGGAGACATTAATTGTGTACGGTGAATATGCTGGCGTTTGCTCCAATAAGGAGTGTTCCTACTTTTGTCCTATAGCTACCTGTGATCGTTGTGGGTCAAAGATGCCTGGCTATCCGTGGGATGTAAATTTTTGCGAGTCATGCGAAGCAGATTTTGCGAGAGAGTAATTCAGAATCTACAAGACAAATGACCGTAATCAGTATATGTGAAAGCCTCTCTGAAGATTTATCTGTTGTATTTTGTTCGCAATAGTTGCTTCATCCTGCACTTTATAAAAAAACGGGGAATTCAAGGATTTGGGCGGTGAAGAAGTGAAATGATTTGATAACTATACCCAATAAAAATACCATTAAAGGTTGAATACCGAATAAGGGGTGCAAAAAGCTTCCATTAAATCACATTTAATTTTTCGAATAATACCCGATTCCTTTGTTGGGCATCTCGTAATAATTTACCATAACTGATGACTTCCACATACGCACGGAGTGTAGAGTTATAGCAAAAGTAACCTTCGTTATCAGGAGTTTTTTGCATTCCCATATTCTCCAGATCGATTCTCAATTGATTGGGCAGATCGCATACGGCATAGCAGTAAAAGGGAGTCTCGTCTCTGACTGTTATTGGGCGGCTATGGTTGTTGTTTTCTTTGCCAGCCCGAATTTTCCTAACATAACCATACATTTGATTTACAGGGTTACTATCTGACCTCATTGGTCTTTTAAATTCAAAAATTATGATGCCATTAATTGGCTCACCATCAACCATTGCTATTGGGTTATCGAAAATTAACAAATCGGGGCGATCATTTTCATTCATAGTTATTGCAGATACCTGACGAAGTTCAATGTCGGAGGCTAAATATCGATGAAAAGACAGTTTTTCATCGATAATCCATAAATTCTGTTGTTCGTAATCAATGTCGTCAGATGTATGTTTTAACGGGAAAATTAACTCGTGAATCGTTCTTTCCCTTGCATACCCTCCTTCATCATCTGATTGCATATATTTTTCAAGTAGTGATAAAGTGGTTTTCCGATGAATTACATATTTTGCTAATGCTGCCTTTCCACTTTCGTTCCATTCCTCTAAGAAGCGCAAATATTTCTCTTTGATTTCATTTCCACCGGGAGAAATAACACCTGTCGGAGCGGATATTATTTCATTTGCCGCTTCTTTCAAGCTCACCTCCCATTCCTTTTGTCTTTTATACAACTCAATCTCTAATTTATCAGGATTGAGATCAGGCGGAATTTCATCTATGGCTTCCCGCCGGTGCCTCAACAAACCTCGAAATTCTGGCCATTCATCTTTTATTTGATTTTCGATATTTTGAAGCTTTTCAATTCCAATCGGTTCAGTAATCGGTGAAAGGAATGATTTCACGGATTCTAAAGCCTTGCCCTCGATTTCTTCCCATGTTAAATCACCTATATAACGGAACTGACCATCTTGAACGGTATTGAATCCTGTTCGCTGTTGGTCAACATGACCATTCAAAAAATCACTCGATATATAACCTAAATAAAAAAGTTCTCTGCTGTCATCTCTCGCAGGAATCCGATTAGGTAAATTACAAATCGTTCTAGAGTCTATTTTTTTTGAGCAGACAACGCGGTGAATCGCGCAAAAGTTTAGTTGATGTGCAGCACCAGGAATTGCCTTGAGAAGAAAATGAGTAAGGGTAAATGTTTGCTCCTGAACCTTAAACTCAGAAGTACTATCATCAGAAACCATTTCCTCATATTTTTCAGATAAGACTATAGTATCGTTCTCGTCTTTGAGAATCAAGACGGGCATTCTTTTAAGGACGAAATATTCAAGACAATGTTCAATTATCCGATATGCCAATACATCCAAGCTTTTGGGAAGATGCTCGGAAAAATCAGGCTTAATCTCTAGAAGGCTAATTGTTGTTGATACCATTGAGTCATTTGGCTCAATTTCGCATCTCAAATTTTTTACTGGATCATTGTTAAGTTCGTAATTAAAAGATCTTAAGAATAATTTCCCTTCCTCTTGAAAGACGCTTCTTATCTCAACTTTTTCGAAAGCCTTAAGCCACAGAAATCTTCCAACGCCTTTGCCCCCTAAATTTCGTTTTTTCTGGGTATCGCACGTATTGAATGATTCAAAATTTTCCTTCGTGAAACCGACACCATTGTCAACAACCTCAAACCCAGAAATCGGAGATGTACGGATTTGTTCATCGTCTCTTATGAGCAAATTCTGAGTATTACGTACCACATTGATAGTGATAGCCCCATCTCCGGTACCTTTTTCCTCAATTGACTGCATTGAATTAAAGATAGCCTCTAATAATGGCATTAGAGCCTGTCGAGGCGATAATGGGGTATTATTAACCCGTCCAACAAAATCAACGGAAACCATATTTGCTAACCCTCCCAATTGGTGAAAGGAATATTATTATTATATGTGAAATAGTTTTTTAGAACAGATTTCTCACTTAGTCACTTACTATAAAATCAGTTTTCATGTGGCTATCATCCTATTGTAAGATTAATTCATAACAGGCTCCGCTAAAATAGCAGAGCCTGTATCGTATTTAGATGCCAAATCCCATCTGACCCTCCGGAACTACCTCCTTTCTCCTTGTCCGTCTGACCACCACTGTCTTCTGACTCACCCAATCATCCCAGGTCATCACTTTTGGTCCGGGAATGATTACTGCACTCGGGGTCGTCAGGCTGCCCATCGGATTGTGGCTGACTTGCAGATCATCAGCAAACAATGTCTGTAGGTCAGAGAGCTTCGCGCCCTCCAGCACATCACGAGCAAGCTGAGTGAGAAAGTCGCCTTCCTCCTCTGGAACAATCGCGCCTCCGACCTCATCCCCGTAGACGAGCTGCGCGGCTTTCATCTTTTTCCCCATCAAGGCCAGCGCTGTGGCTTCCATCGCTGACGAGTACACCGAGAAAATCGCTTTGACCGGCTGGGTCTGTCCCAAACGCCATACACGTCGCACGCTTTGCCACAACGTATAGAGTGAATATTCGATCTCGAAGAACACCACGGTTGAGAATTGCACCAGGTCGAGACCTGTTTCAACAAGCCGGGGGTTACAAATCAAAACATCGATTGTATTCACACGTTTGGCGATCCATTCCTCTCGTTTGCGAGAGTCAACATTCCCACTCAGGATGGAGACCCTCAGCCCGTTGGCTTGTAGAGGCATCATCACACGATCTTGAATGTCGCGCGTACCAGTCTGACGAACATAGACCAGCACTTTACGCCCTTGCTGCTTTTCAACCTTACAGAAATCTGCCAGCCAGTTCTCTTTCGGCAGCCACTTATGGCCATTCGGATTGATTGCCGGCAACTCCATCAGCGGTACTTTTCGCACGCTTTTACCATCGCCGTCATCCACCTCATCAACCACCACAACCTCATCCCGAAAAGCAGAATTCGGTCGTGCAAGAGTCCATTGAAGCCAGGTAGATAAATAGCGACTGGATTGGATAGCCAGTTGTTTCAAGCTACTGTCCATGCTGTGGTATTGCTGTCCTTGATCATCGAGCATATCCAGGGCAACCACTTCCTCTTTATATGATGGCAGAGCCAGGTTCAGATCCTTCAGGCTCAAGAATATGGTGGTATCCAATAACCGGCTCACGATGGCCGGGCTGACACCCGGCTGTTCTTTAGCCTGATTACGATAGCGCCGATTACCAGTGTACACGCCATCTTCATCGGCGTCTTCATTGCGTCTCCGTCTTCGGGTGGTTTCAAGTACTCCATATAACCGCGCCCAGCGTTTCTCGTCGTGGAAAGCAAAATCACGACGGACGCTATGGTTCAAGCGATGCAGCAGCCAGAAAATTGAGGTGCTTTTGCCACCAAAGAATGTCCCGGTGAGCGTTAGCGTCCACTTCACAGCTGTTACCAGTTGATGGAACGCGACACCTCGATCTGATGACTTGGATTTAAACTGATGGACCTCATCGGCTATCA
>Ga0208695_1002252_pt1 | contig 14364 bp, 9 predicted proteins | sample AD_UKC111_MetaG_FD_184449 | JGI IMG/M metagenome (GOLD analysis project Ga0208695, IMG submission 184449) | Active sludge microbial communities of municipal wastewater-treating anaerobic digesters from Hong Kong - AD_UKC111_MetaG (SPAdes)... | ecosystem: Engineered > Bioreactor > Anaerobic >... | reverse complement strand
TGCATTCTGCATTATTTGTTCGAATTTTCTAATTTGTATTTCTTAATAAGCCAAATCACGTATTTTTCTGGCATGTCTTCGTCTATAAGTCCAGAAGTCATTTTTTTTATTACTTTAGACATATCTTCTTTGTAATCGTTTTTTATTATATCTAATAGTTTTCCTAGTAATGACATTGCAATTCCATACACAGGTTCAAACGTTTGTTCATCTGATCCATAAGCAAAATTACTGGTACTCAAACCATGAACAAATTCCGATTGACAAGAGAAAAAGTCAGAGGGCATATTTAATTCAAGCTTTGTGTATAGTTCGCTATATTTAAATGATTTAGTCGAACCTAGACTCTTGTATTTCCAGTTGTTGTTTTTGATTAGTTCATCAATTACAAATTTAGAACCATGATAAATTGAAAGAGATTTGATTATATCTATAGCATGATTTACGCCATTCTCGTAATTTAATGTTGCTGAACGTATATTCTTAGATAGTTCTTCAAATTCACTTTTATCTATAGTCCCATCATATTTTTGAGGTGCTTTTTTTAATTGTTTTATTCGGCCATTTAGTCCATCACAAATAAATAAATAATGCCTAAGCATAATTTCTTCAGCCTTCGACTCATGATAAATAAGTATATAAGAAGAAATGGAATCAGCAATAGAGCGAATAACAATATTAGCAATAACATAATCTTTATCTCTTTCTATTATTGAGTTGAAAGTATTAGCCATTTTTATGACTCTTTTTAGAATCATCAGTTTATATGATTGTAAATCATCGATTGACTCTGATTTATGAATTTCCTGCAAATGAGAAACCAGGTGTTTGAGAAAAACTTGAATCACTCTGAATGACTCTTCGTAATTTAATCCCATCATATCTTGCTCGGGAATGCTTATATGTCCACTCATCATATATAATTTTTATGCTGATTAAATAGCTATTTTTTTTCAGACTTGTTAATTCCAATAAGATTACCAAATTGAATTATTGAGTTATCATCAGTACTTTCAATTAACTCTTTTATATAATTATCAAAATCGGAACGTTCTTTTGCACTGTTTATAATACCAACATAATAGTCTTTATTAGTTATAATAATGGACCTCGTCTGAGTGTGTTTAAACATTGGCTTTATTATATAAGTAAGGGTGTTATCTGCTCTTTTTTCTATTTGACCATGTTCTCTTAAGCCCTTTTCCAAGAAAATAAAGTGATCTTGACTTATAGTTATGGTACTATTACAATATTTATTTCCTAATTCAATAAACACGTGACCGATGCTATTTAAGTCCACTATTAACATTATCTTTTTATTATAATCGCTTAATGTATTATTGTTAATTGCATAGCTTTCATATAGTTTCCCAATGTAAGTTACAACGTTTTGCGGCATTGGTTGCATGTAATCAGTTTCGATTAATGATTTAATTACTTTGTGCCAGTAATAATTTTCATTATTTGTAAATAAACTATCACTATCTACCTTTGACAGCTCTTCGATTGCTTTTTTATTAATAATGTCTGTTAAAGCATTTTTCGTAGATTTACTCGCATTGTAAAAATCTCCTTTTACAATGGTCTGTATGCCTTCACTATCGAATAAGTTTTGGGAGTCCCATTGATTAAGAAACTCTAGAAATCTTTCATCAGAAACACCTATTTTATCTCGAATATTTGAAAACTCTGAAATAACTTTGGTTAAATCCATATATTTACCTAAAGACTTTTCGACAATATATTTCAGAACCTTAATCAAATTTGAATTACTCGTTGATAAAACATACACCAGGGATTCACAGATATCCTTATAATAATCCATATTTTGAGCAACATAACTCATAATAGCATCTTCGACCTGAATATCTCTATCGCAGATAGAAATTGATGCAGCTAAAATATCATAGTAACCTTCAGTATTTTGTTTATTAGCCGATTCAAATTCTTCTCTTATATTATTTATTGTTGATGTGTCTATCATTACGGGTAAAACCTTCTTTTCACCTATTAAGGCTTTATATGCCTTAATAGTATCGGACCAATTATTGGAATCTACTTTGTTGTCTTCATATAGTTTTTTTATTTCTTCGAGTAGGTTATTAAAATGATATTTCTCACATTTATTTAATATCGTAATTATCTCACCACATGTAAATTTATCTGGTAGCAAGCTTGAACAATAATTATCTAGTTTGTCTGCATCTGTTTCTATATCAAACAATTCAAAATTATTGCCTGCTTTCACCATATATTTCATAAACACATCAGGCTCAACAATCTTATTAAACGATGGAATAGACTGATTAATTGAATTCTCAGCTAAGAATTTTCTTAATTCAAAAAGGGAATCAAAATAGACATCACCTTTAAACTCTGGATATTCCGTTATGCGTTTGCACAAGAAATTGATAAGATTCCTTTGTACTTCTTGTTTTGTTCTCTTAATAAGAACCTTAAATTCGCTTGAAATCGATTGATCATTGAGACCTTGCTCCATTCGTCTAAATGCAAGTTCATTCCATATTGATTCTGTTACCTCATTCTCAATAGTCAACTTATTTAAATTTTCAATAGTCGAATCTATCTTGCTATCATCAATATCTTCACAGACATTGCGTAAAATAAGATTAAACTGAGGATTTGATTCACAGTAAGCATTAATATCATATCCATCCTTGTTTTCAAGGCAATTTTCTAAATATTGAGTAAGTGGTATCTGTTTTGCATAAGCCACATCGATGCCAAATACCAAAGCTGATATTTCTGCTTCTGTTTGTTCTTTATTACTGATAAGTTTCTTTACGTCCTTTAAATACGAGCCTGAAAGAATTGCATTTACTGGATTCTTTAATAATTCGTCTTTGAATAATGTAAACAGAGCCATATTGACAATATTCACTTCATCTTCCCAAGTTTGATGTAATGCGACGAGAGCATTTATAAAAACAATAATCTCCCTAACATTAGCATCCTTTTTAGTGATTCGATATAATCTATTGATTAATGAACAGTCTTTTTCTTTAATTATAGTTCCAAAAGCTTCATGGAATAACTTGTCAAAAATATTTTGATAATCAGTTATTACTGGCGGTGCAACACGATATACAATAGGGAACGTCTTATTAATAAAATACTTTGTTAATTCCTGAGCTTTACTATCTTCATCACCAAAAGCACAAGAAAGATGCTTTTCGTCAAAAGGAATTATTACCCAAATATTATCAAAGCCATTATTTGCTTTTGCAAAGAATGTGTGAATTGATGACCATAGCTGCTTTACCTTTTCTTTAGGTAATCGATCCATATTGTCAAATACTATTACAATCTTTTGATATTTAGATTTATTAATTCCATTTGATAGATCTTTCATCCAACCAGTAAATTCTTGCACAGTAGGCTCACATTCGCTTATAGTTTCGTAACAAATGTCGTTCTGAACTTTATCTTGATAAACCATAAGGAAATAACCAATACTCCTGTATTTTTTGTTAAAGAAAGCAGCAACAGCCCATATTAAAGCAGCAAGAACTATAGGGGATAATGTAACAATTATTTTACCCCAATCATTGATTTCCAATATTCTTGAAATATTAGCTAGAACAATAGTTGAGAATAAAGTTAAAAATGAAGAAACCAGACCTAGACCAAGACGAGGATATTTATCTGTTACGGTTTCCGTTTTTCTAGCGAGGAGATATTTTAATTTTTCTGACCATGTTACAGTCTTAGGTTTACCACCCTTAATTTTTGTAGTGGTTGTACCAGTTAGCACATTGTTACTAACAAGTTTATCGGTTAATTGTTCCAACAAAGACCTGCGTTGCAAGTCTTCTTGATTACCCCACGCATCATACTCGTAGAAAAAATATCCATTTTCCTTAAGTTTCTGTTCAAGTAGTTTTACCACATTACTTTTACCAGACCCCCAAGTTCCTTCAATACCAACAATACGAGGAATACATAAATCATTTTTTGAATCAATATTCTTAAAATGTTCTGAGATAGCCTTTGACAAGCGTTCTTGCGAGGCTCCTTCAAATTTATCATTACCCGAAGGCTGATTTGATATAAATTTTGGATATTCTTTCATAAGTCACTTTTTTATTTTATTCCTAATGCTTTAAATGCTGCATCTACAGGGTCTGAATATACTTCCAGACTGAACTTTGATATTAAGTCAGCAGGAACTTTCGAGTAGTTTATCATATCTGCTACAGGTATCAATATTCTTTTTGCTCCTGCATCTTGAGCTATCTGTAAAGCTCCTGCAAGGTCGCTTGTCGGAATAATGGTACCGCCAATACTCATAGAGCCGAGTACACACATCTGCGGTTGAATGCATCTGCCTGTTAAACCTGAAACAAGGGAAACAAAAACACCTAATTCCAATCCTTCAAGAGTACCAATGCCATTAATATCTGTAGCTTTCATGTGCATTTCATTTTCTGCAAAGTGCGCACTTTGAGAAATTCTGCTTAGATTGGAACGACAATAATTTACCGCTTCTTTAAGTTCGTCACTTATAGCACTTCCTGTTCCGAATCCTGTGTGGGTAAATTTTCCAGCTCCGGGCATTACCTGTAAATCTAAGCGTACCAAGCCCAAATTTCCTTCTCCTGGCTGGTGTGCAATACCATAAAGGGAACCTGGTTGCAACTCTCCTTCAGGGATAAGAGCAGATCCGCCGCTTTCTGGAGTATTTACGTAATGTTCCTCACCATCTTCTATATCGATATAGCTGAAATGTACATCGTAAAATTCAAGTCCACCAATTTTTTTTAATTGCTCCTTGATACGACGACGACCAACTAACGCATATTCCAAGCAGAGACGTACATCTTCCTTTCCATAATTCTCATCAGGAAATAAGAGTTTAAGAAGTCCACTCACAGTTTTCTTGACGGCAATAACATCGCGTTGATTTAAATCCTTGCCTAAACGGAAATATTTCTGAATAGCATCGCTAGAACTACGTTTACGCATTTCCCTGAGACATTCAGAGAAATAGTCTGATATGAAACCGTAAGAATCAGTAAAGAACTCAGGACGCATCTTTGGAATTTCCCAACCCGGTAGGTAATGATGGAAACGGTCAAAGAACGCTGTATCTATCATATCTTTAGGGAATGGGGATAGCAAGTGGCTGACCTTTACCAGATTCTCTATACTTCCATTGATATTACCTACGAAGACCATTGAAGCAGAGGCATTGATGCTTTCCTTGCCACGGCTGAAAGAGCCATTGGCCATATATCCCTTCATTATCTGAATGCCATCCTTATCTTTCATATTGATACCAGCGACTTCGTCAAATGCGACAACATCCCATGTACCTACGAGTCCAACTTTGTGTTGTCCCATGTTGTAGAACAAATTGGCAACGGTAGTCTGACCACCAGATATAAGAATAGAGTAAGGAGATAGTTCATCATATACATACGATTTACCAGTTCCACGAGGTCCAAGTTCACATATATTGTAATTATTCTCCACGAATGGAATCATTCTTGCCACCAAATGCCATCTTGTTTTTTCATCAAGATTAGTTGGTTCCATACCGACACTGCGGCATATAACCTCAATCCATTCATCAAGAGTGAAGTGTTTTCTACATTCTATGTATTCTTCCAAGTCTGTAGAAGGCATTTGTATCGGTTTGAGTGAAACCAAACGGAACGGACTTTCTTTAGTGTTTTCATCGTAGTTATATTCCATATCGATGATACACCAAATACCGCCACACAACAATTTCTCATAATTCTTGATGTAGCTGTCATCAATGATTATATGATTAAGGTTGATATTAAATATCTGTCCCTCATAGCAGTTGTTGTGTTCGTTCAACTTTGCTGAGACCTTATCAATTATCTTGTAATGACCACGCTCACGAATTTTTGACTTAATCTTTTCAGCTTCGTCTGGTCTAACAAAGTTTTCGGCCAACACATGCTTTACCATGTTGGTACCATTCTCTATATCTTCTTCGTTATCTGTAGCACAGTACATGCCAAGAAGATACTCTAAAACGTAACTGGGTACGTTTGCACCTTCCTTTATACTCTTAGTAAGGTCTTTGCGAACAACCTTACCTGCATAATAGTCGTTTAATTTTTTATCTATTTCGTCCATTGCTAATCTCCTCATTTAGAATTCTGCTTGAAACATTACACTGACTTTGTAAGCAGCTTCTTTATAGGGTGCGAACTGCTCAGAGTCTGGTAACTTCTTTTCCATTCTTAATACTACTTCCTGTCCATTAAGTTTTGACAATTCATTCTTGAACATAAAGATATGCTTTTGCTCTCTTTGTGTCGTATCATTATTCTGGCTGTCAAAAACCATTGTTACAGAGTCTGAAATCAAATTCCCTTTTGGGTCATAGAAACCCATCTTCAAGGTCAATCCCTTAACCTTTTCTGATACAACCTCTGACTGATAGAAGCTTATTGTTTGATTATTTGTAGTAAGTCGTGAACGCTGATTAAGAATATCAACATCAACTTGACTGACATCTTGCTTCTTCTGTATGTTTACATGAAGCACAGGAACAACAATTTCTTGCAGCATTGAACCTCCATGGACAAATCGGCTACCAGAGCCTTGCTTGCGTATGCGATTCATTGCCTTGGCAATTTGTACCTGTTTGCCAGCTTTTAAGCCAACGTCTTCGCTATTCCAAGTCTTTACAGCAATTCCGAGTTGCAGGGTCTCGCCAATCACAAATCTTCTTGTGTCAGTGATTATATCTCCCTGAACTTTGAAGTCGGTAAAATCGCTTTCATCCAGTTGTTCATTTTGGAATAAATAACCATGATCGGATGTGATAAGGATGTTTGAACCATTACCATTACGGATTTTATCTATAATTTTGAGTATATGCTCAAATTCGTCCTCAGTTGCCTTGAACACATTTCCTTCAGTATCTTTGTTGTCACCAGTCTTGTCGATGACATTACTGTATATATAGATTAAGTCAAAATCCCGAAAATAAGTCTTTGGTGTTGTTATTTCCAAAAAATCTTCAGCTCTAATGGCAAGACTTTTCAAAATCTTCTTATTCAAGACCTTATTTCTGTTTTCAGTGCCTTTTGTACTTGACCCATCAGCGAATACTTCATCTACAGGCTTTTCATACGATAGCTCTCTGTTTGGTAATAGCGCAGCCATACCAAGTTGGGTGTATGATGGGAGTGTAGAAACCATTGCAGGCTTCATTGTTGTCACCATACGACTAACCTGTGCAATACGCTGTTCCATCTCGACCATAGTTTCATAACGCAGTGCATCGCTAATAATGACGAAAAGCTTGTTGCTTTTTACTACAAAAGGAGAGACATGATAATCGTAGAAACGGCGCTGGTCAATAATATGATCTATCTTCCATTTATCCATAGCATCAACTAATGGTTGCCATTTGTTTGCTAGTTGCATTAGGTATCCATTGGTATAGGTGCGTTGCACTATTTCAGTAATGTTTGCTAACAAGTTTGAACTTTCTGCTTCCTTTGCTTCACGGAAATAGTGACGGTAATTCAAATCTATAGTATATAGGTCTTTGCAATATATCTGAAATCCTTCTTCTACAGAATTAATGATTAATCCAGACATTTTCTGGTCAATATCTTCCAGCATACGTCTTGCCTCCAGCAGAGCTTTTATAGTATGGGCTGCAACAGAGAAAAAGACTTTATGTTCTCTCTCGTCAACGATGCTTTCGATTTGCTCTACAGTCATGGTGCTATTTGCCACTTCCATTTGCAGATGCTGGGCAATCAGTTTATCTACGCATGGAAATGTTTCTATAGGTAAAAGTTGTTCGAGGGTATAGTTTTGCAAAGTCTCCTTGATATTCAATTCTTGTTCTAGAAGTGAAGACCATTCTTTGTACATATCGCCATACTGACGACTGTCACGCCAATCACGCATGAAGATATAGGCCTCATTGGTCAGTGTATTTGCTCCTTTGTGACGAAGCAAATCATTTCTGAACAGAACGATAAGTAAGTCTTTAATGCTTCTGGTTTTCTTATATCCAAAATAGGTTTCAACTTCTTCCCAATAAACATCGCTGAGACTATATTTTTCCATTCGGTTCTGCATGTCATTTTTACCTTCCAATGTTTCTTTGGCTAATGCGTATGTTAGAGCATCGTATGTAGGCTCTGTCTTACATACAATAGAAAGCATTTGTTTTTCAATAGCTTTTACGTCCATTCCAGAACTAAGGCGTGTTGCTATTTTCTGCCTGTTTCCTGCTGTTTTGAAGAATTCACTATGCGCATCAACTACTTTTGCTTTCAGTTCCATAGGAATACCACATTCTGCAGTATAGAGTGAACCCATATCTGCTGAAAATGGAATTGACTGCACTTCCAAATCAAGTAGCCAGTTGTCTTCATCGTCTGGTCTGCCTTCCTGACTATATATAATAAATCCTCTCTCTGGCTGTTCACCAGTGAGTATTCTATGTTTCAATGTGAAGGCATTCTGATTAAGCGTGAGAATTTCTACTCCCGGTATTTCAAGAGCAGATACAAACTCATTCATCTGGCCACCTTCGTCATACCAGAATATGAATCTTTTGCGGTCAATCAGTTCACTGAGAACACTCTGTATTTTATCTTTTGTTGAATCGTTCATATCAATCTGTTACCAGCCTGTATTTTTGTTTGTTACTATTTGGTTTATCGGGAATTGTCATCTCAATCACATCTGCTTTTATCATCTTGTCTAGATACTTATCTTTCAGAGTACGAGTAGAGCAAGACATTATTGATGCAAGTTCTTTCGCCGATTTAGGTTCGACCAAGCTATTTAGAATAGTCTCTATAGAGTTTATATCACTATCTTGGAAATAACTTGGTATCAACTTGGTAAACGACTTAGGAAATGACTTAGGAAACGACTTAGGAAATTTTTCTGCATTATTCTGTAGGTCAGCGTATTTTACAGCTGAATAACTTATCACTTCAAATGCCGTTATTTTGTCCACATTGAATAATGGTTCTCTATTACCATTATCAATCATCATGTTCTTTACACGGCTTACACCACGATTAAACATGTTTACGTAACCCATTACTTTTAATGCTTGAGCAATAATAGGATTACGATAGTCGTTTACATTTGGAAAATTTTCAGGTCGAGCTTTACCATACAGTCCTCCCGGATTCATTATCTCTATGCGATCGGTGAATTGATAAAAACGCGTTGGCATATTTGCTTGGTAGTCGCGGTGCATACAAGCATTCAGAATCAACTCCCTTAGAGCATCCTTCGGATAATTCGACTGATTTTTTTCTCGAAGGGTGCTTACTGCTACTGGACTGGTTTTTACTACACCATAATCTATGAAAGCTTCCAATTTTGGCATCATCTTGGCGAGACATTCATAGAATGGTTTGTCATCATCTATATCCGCACCTTTGTCCAGACCTATAAAACGCACATACTGTAAGTAAGCTCCGTATAGGAATTGCCTTGGGTTCTTTCCGATGCATTATCCTATAACCATTGATAATCAATTAGTTAGGTGTTAATGGAACGAAATTTGGGCCAAGCATTTCCGGTATGTAACATGCTGTAAATCAACGAGTAAGCGCTTACCGAATCGGTAAATACAGAAAATAATGGTCAATTATTTGCCAATACACTAAGGTAAAACAGCTGATTATCAAGAACTCGTGTTTCGGTCGAATGAAATTCGAGCCGAATCGCTGAAAGCACTAATAATCAGCGGTTTATGATTTTGTAAATTTAGCCATTTTGGATTAAACTTTAACATATTTAACTTTTATTAACGTGATTTTTTGCTTTATACATTACCTTTGACAGGTAAAATCGGCCAAAATTTGATTCTTCAGTTTTGGCTCAAATTTTTTGGGCCAAAAAAATCTGCTGAATTTTCTTGAAAATGTTGTTAAGAGTCCCTTGAGGTCTGATGACATAGCCTACGAGTTGCGCGTATTGGTGCGATTGATGCATTCATGCCTGATCCTTTTTTCGGTTAAAAGAGAAATTTAGGTTTAAGTTTATTCCTCTTATATACATATATAATGTACTTAAAACAGGAGTGCATTGGTTCGCTACGAGGTTTATGTGAACATGTATATTTACATGGTTTGCGTAAACCTTAAACTCGTTTTGATGCTACGTTCCACTTCACCAATTCAGTTTTTTCTTTTGACCGAATAGGGTAGTGTACCCTCTAAATCTGCTATATACCACTTAATTCCTTGCGACGATATACGAGCAGTATTTGTTGAGCAGATTCGACAGCGGAAGATCTCCTTTCTGGAATCTCTCTGCATCGAGCTTCAGAATCCTTTCGCTAACAGGTTTCTTGCCTTTGAACAGTGCTTTAAGATAGTGAGTACCTTTCTCTTCGATGATGTCCACATCAGTGAAGAACTGTGTGAGGTCTTCTGCATCATAGACGATGGAGTAGCTTGGTCGCTTTGCTCCAGGGATGTCCTCCACCAAGATGTTCTTGTCCACGAGGTCTTGAATGTCACGTATGGCTGTGTCCTTGGAGCACTTTGCCAATGTCGCCCATGTCTTTGAAGTTATCTTTGCTTCATATCTGTCAAGGAAAAGATTGAGCATTTGTGTCTGTCGCTCTGTCAACGGTATGGACGATGCCTTCTGCCAGAAGAAACTCTTGTTGAGAATCGTTGTGACGATGGTCTCGGCTTCATCGAGGGCTTCAATCAACTTCTGCATGTACCACACCAGCCATTCGGTAATGTCACCATCACCATGCTGCATTCGCTCCAGGATGTCGTAGTAGTGGTTCTTGTCTTTGTTGATCTGCGATGAAACATTGTAGAAGCGGAACTCACTCTTTTCTCCTCTTGCCAGTAGCATGTCGGAAAGAATGCGAGCCAATCTGCCATTGCCATCCTCGAAAGGGTGGATGCTCACAAACCAGAAATGGGCAACGGCAGAACGGATGACGCTGCTTACAGGTTCATCTGCATCGAACCATGAAAGGAACTTCTGCATTTCCCCTTCTACGCGATCTGGAGAAGGAGCAATGTAGTGAATCTTCTCACGTCCGAACATTCCGCTGATGATATGCTCCTCGTTCGTACGGTACTGACCAACTTCAATCTGACTACCTTCACTGTAACCAGCAGGAAAGAATGCAGCTTGCCATGCACATAATTTCTCTTTACTGAGAGTCATGTCATAGTGCTGTATTGCTTCGAGCATCACACCTACAACAGAGTCAACATAATGTGAAGGTGCGGTATATTTCACGTTCTCTATTCCCAGTTTCCTGGCAATGGAAGAACGTACCTGATCCACATTCAGACGTATGCCTTCAATCTCTGAAGAATAGACCACATCGTGAGTCAAGTTCTCTGCCATAGCTCGTAACTTGCTGTCAAAGCCAAGCGAGCTCAACCTGCCGTAAAGCATTCCCTGCTTTCGGCACACCACCTCCTGAAGGAGCGATACCTGAGACTCGTCCCAACGGAAGTTTGTCCAATTATCTCTTTCGTGTATATACATAGTCTATCATTATGCGACATTTAATTTTGTATATCGTCGCAAATTCTGCGACAAAATTACAAAAATAATGTCGAATCGCCAAAGGAATCCTTAAAATAACGCATATTTTGCGACGTTTTTGGTCCAAAATCGTCGTAACTCAACATTTAGCTGTCAAAAAAGTGACAGAAATAACCTTAGGGATCTACTTCACGGGATTGATAAAATTATGTTGCAAAGGTACCTGATTCTTCATGCGACACTGCAAGGACATGCCGGTGGTTCATCAAGAAATCTCCACACCGTTGGGTAGTATTTATTGATGAATCCTTGCATTGCTTGAAGAATCACCTTTGGTCATCAACATAATTTTTAATCAATCCCAGAAGTAGAAGATTCTACGAAAGGGAAATAAATAAGTTCGAGTATGACAACGATTCAATCAATTCTCAGTCGCCTGACCAATGCAGTTAGTGGCACTGACAAGGAGCTCTACACAGAGCAAGAGTTAAACGAGTTCGCTGAGTTCTATCTTGATAAGTGGGATGAGAATACAAGCGAGGATGTCATTGCAGAGTCTTTTACCGACTTCTGGTGGGATTCAGACAAGACTTGCAGAAGATGCTCTACATGTGGCAAACTGATGCGTACAGGATATTGCGTCAACATGGGTGATGCTTACTACTGCAGCAATGAGTGTCTTCACTCTGAGTACACGGACAAGGAATGGGCTGAGGAATGCAAAAGCAATGACCAGAGTTATTACACTGAATGGTAACAATAAAATCTATACAAGATGGCTAATCAGGCAACAACCCCCTATAAGGTGACAGGTACTCGCAAGGCTGTAAGTGACCTGTGGGTAGCCCTCCAGGGCATGAATGTGAACACCAAGAACGTCTGGCTGGATGAATTGGCGAACTACTATGGCATAGACTACGAGTCTAAGCATATAAGCGTCAGAGGTCATATCTACTGGGCAGAGTTAGAGGAAGACGATGACCATGTGCTTCTCTCATTTGAGACAGAAACGGCTTGGAATGCGTGCAATGAGTTGTTTGAGGAAATAAACCATCTCCTCTGGGACGAACTCTCTATCAGTTATAGAGTCTGTGAATGTGGATGTGAAGTTTACTACGTCCATGACGAGGGCTCTTACTTCCCTGAAGAATGTTGTGTCAGTTCTTATGGAACTCCATTTGATGATGCATGTGATGATGTTTATGCAACTGTTGCAGACGCTATCAAAGAGTGGTCGTCAAAGACTGGCATTCAGCAGGGAGAACGTACAGATGAGCAGATGATGGATTTCATCAATGAGTATGAGTACGAGGACTCTGATGTCTACTTCTACATCAAGACTTTTACATTCGAGTAATTAACCAGTGAAGGCATGAAGTCATTCCGGCTTCTGCCTTCACACAACCTACATAAAATATGAGAAATTTTCGTTACATCGCCATTCTTTCATTATTGATGGCACACGTTTCGATCGTGACCTCATGCAGCAAGGATGAGGACATCTTGCAGGACGTTGAAGCTTCTACTACATATGAGTGGTTTGAACCATTCCATAGCAAAGGCGCTTCTTCTGAACAGGTCAAGGATTTCATGTCAGCTCAGAACAATGTTCTTTCTTTAACTGAGCATAGTTCTGCTTATGGTACTCAACTTGTCTATTCGGACCAAAAGTCTGCCAAAGGCATCGTGTACAGCTTCTCTATCGTTGACAATGGGCTGTACTCTGTCATTGATACAGAACCTAAGAGTATTTGGTATCAGGTTCAGGAATACCTTCAGGAACATTATTCCTTCCTGTCATCCTCATCCGACGGCATGATGTTCACTACAACGGACAAGAGTACCGTCGTTAAGATGACTAAAGTGTCAGATGAATACTTCAATCTGACCTATAACTTTGTAAGATAATCACAGAAGGGACGGTCTATGAATTGTTTATAGGCTGTCCCTGTGTCGAGCCACCCACATGAACAGGTTGTGATTCCATTATGATGGTGATCATAACCAAATCACAACCTGTTCATGTTTCTTTAACTGTTTATAACAGCTTGGCTATCAATTACTAAAGTATCGGTCTAAAGATTGCTGATTTACCAAGCATAAGCATCTTGTGATTTCGTTATGACGGCGGTCATAATCAAATCATAACTTTCTTATGCCATAATTTTGCTTAAAACAGCTTCGCCCCACGCCAACCAATTCAAGTAACTACAGTTTGCCATAGAGACTTTCCTGCCTTGGTCAGCAGAGCATGACTAAGGCAGGAAAGACACTCTGTCAAAGGACTCAACCAGGAAAGACTTTCAGCCATACAATCAAAAAGCCGATGGAAACTAAACGCTTCTATCGGCTTTTCTCTATCTGTATTGGTTGAAGGTCATTCCTTTTAAGGTTGAGTCTTGCTGTGGTCTCTTGAATTGGCTTCCCACCCATATTCCTTTTATAGAATAATGCTATCGCAAAGACTAAACCAAGGGAAGAGGATTGTTACCTTCATGTGAGTGTCTGGTGAATACATCAGGCTGATACTGGTGGCTGACTACCTGTCTCTGCGATAGTCAGATTCACCAAACCAACCGAAGATTCCCTTCAGAATTATTGCTGTCCGATAAAACCAAAAGATTGACAGTATGAGGGCAAGTAAATGATATTGACACGGTTGCCACAGTAAAAAAAAGGGAAGTCCACTGACCTCCCCAAAGAGTTTGTACTTTTGCATTGCTAAAACAAAAAATGTATAAACTCATGGGCAAAGTTACTACAAATTCAGGAATTCCAGTGTTTGGGGAGATAGTAAAGTTGATAGACAAACAAGAAGTAAGCAAGGTAGCCGAAAAGCTCAAG
>Ga0208695_1002251_pt1 | contig 14367 bp, 11 predicted proteins | sample AD_UKC111_MetaG_FD_184449 | JGI IMG/M metagenome (GOLD analysis project Ga0208695, IMG submission 184449) | Active sludge microbial communities of municipal wastewater-treating anaerobic digesters from Hong Kong - AD_UKC111_MetaG (SPAdes)... | ecosystem: Engineered > Bioreactor > Anaerobic >... | reverse complement strand
CTCGTGCGGGCGGAAGTGCGATCCCAGCACCTGCCAGATCTGCTCGTGGCGGCCCTCGCCCCACAGGTAGAGGTCGACCTCGCCCACGGACGGCACGAACCGGTAGGGATCATCCGAGGTCCACGCCGGGGCGTTGTCGTACTCGGTCTCGATCACGTACGCCTGGCCGGGGTCGGGCGCGAAGCCCTGCCAGAGTCCCTGGGCGACGTGTACGAGAGGCACCCGCGATCGGTCGGCGCGGATGGCGGTGACCGCCGAGGCGAGGGGGCGCACGACCCGGATGACCCATCCGCCGTCGACCGGATGCTGGCCGAGGGTTGCGTGTGGCTGCGGGTGCGAGCCGCCAACAAGGGCGGCGATGTGGTCGGGGTGCAGGTCGGGCAGTGCGGGCAGTGCGGGCGGTGCAGCGGCATCCGCCCCCGGCTTCTTCTTGGCGACCATCGGTGTCAGCGACCCTTCGTCGGTGCTGCGGGTGTCTGCACGTGCAGGATGTGGGCGGGCTCGCCGAAGGCATCGAGGCGCACGTAATTGTCGCGACCCCACTCGAACTCGCCGCCCGTGATCAGGTCGCGCACCGTGAAGGTGGCGTCGGGGTCGAGCCCGATGCGGGTCAGGTCGAGGTGCACCACGGTCTCGCGCACCGAGTGCGGGTCGACGTTCACGACCATGATGAGGGCATCGTCGGTGCCATCGGGGTTGTGCTCGGCGGCAAGGTACTTCGTGTAGACGAGCATCGAGTCGTCGTCACTCCAGTGCACGTCGAGGTTGCGCAACTGGCGCAGAGCCGGGTGAGCGGCCCTGATCAGATTCAGTCGCGTGAGGTACGGGGCGAGCGAATTGCCGGACTTCTCGGCGCCGGCCCAGTCGCGCTGCTTGTACTCGTACTTCTCGTTGTCGATGTTCTCCTCGGAACCGGGACGGGCGATGTGCTCGAACAGTTCGAAGCCCGCATACACACCCCAGCTCGATCCCGCTGTCGCCGCGAGCGCCGCGCGGATCTTGTAGGCCGGCCGCCCGCCGAACTGCAGGAACTCGGTGAGGATATCGGGAGTGTTCACGAACAGGTTCGGCCGTAGATACGCGGCGGTCTCGTGCGAGATGGACTCGAAGAACTCGGCCAGCTCGTCCTTGGTGTTGCGCCAGGTGAAGTAGCTGTACGACTGCTGGTAGCCGACCTGCGCGAGGGACCGCAGCATCGCGGGGCGGGTGAAGGCCTCCGCGAGGAAGACCACCTCGGGAAACTCGGTGTTGATCTCGTGCAGCACGATCTCCCAGAACTGCAGCGGCTTGGTGTGCGGGTTGTCGACGCGGAAGATCTTCACGCCGAGCCCGATCCAGAACCGCAACAGACGCAGCACCTCGGTGCGGATACCGACGGGGTCGTTGTCGAAGTTGATGGGGTAGATGTCCTGGTACTTCTTCGGCGGGTTCTCGGCGTACGCGATCGAACCGTCGGGAAGCGTCGTGAACCACTCGGGATGCTCGGTCACCCACGGGTGATCGGGCGAGCACTGCAGCGCGAAGTCGAGGGCGACCTCGATGCCGAGTTTGTTCGCCTGAGCGACGAAGAAGCTGAAGTCCTTGATGGTGCCGAGATCCGGATGCACGGCATCATGCCCGCCGTCGGCCGAACCGATCGCCCACGGCGACCCCGGGTCCCCGGGAACCGTCACCAGCGTGTTGTTGGGCCCCTTGCGGAACGCGTGACCGATGGGGTGGATGGGCGGCAGGTACAGCACGTCGAAACCCATGTCGGCGACGGCAGGCAGACGCTTCGCCGCGGTGCGGAAGGTGCCCGAGGTCCAGGTGCCGTCCTTGGCACGCTTGGCACCCTCGCTGCGCGGGAAGAACTCGTACCAGCTGCCGACCCCCGCGCGCTCGCGTTCGACGCGCAGCTCGATCACGTCGCTCAGGGTCGTGAGAGTCGCGAGCGGGTTGGCGCGGATCGCGTCCGTCAGGCGCGGCTCGAGCGCGATCGCGAGCTTCTGGGCGGGCGACAGTGCGGGATCGGCGAAGGCGGCTGCGGCATCCTTGACGATCTTGCGGCTGCCGGCGCGCTCCAGCAGAAGGCGACCCATCGTGACCATCAGGTCGACGTCGGCGCGAGCCGGAATCTTGATCTCGGCGTTGTGCAGCCACGTGGCCCAGTCGTCACAGAACGCGCGCACCTGCCAGGTCCAGGTGCCCTCGGTGTCGACGACGGCGTCGGCCTGCCAGCGGTCCGTGCCGGGGGCGATGGGGCGCATCCAGTGAACCCGTGACGCGCCACTCGGGTCGGTGAGAACGAGTTGCACACCCAGCTGGTCGTGGCCCTCGCGGAAGACCGTTGCCTGGAAGGGAACCACTTCGCCGCGGTAGGCCTTCGCCGGCCACAGGGCGCCCGGTTGTTGGGGCATCAGATCGCGGATGGGAATGCGGCCGAGTTTCGGCTCGTAACTGGCAGGGTCAGCGCCCTGGTCTCGGACGGCCTCGTACTCGACTACCACGGTTCGACCGTACCCCTTTTGTGCGGGATGCAAGCGCTTTACATTCCCGCAACCTTTCGCCCGTAGGCTCTCAGTCGTGAAGGCCATCCGTCGATTTACCGTTCGCACCGTGCTCCCCGAGGCGCTCGCCCCCCTGGACGAGCTCTCGACCAACCTCCGCTGGTCGTGGCACGAACCCACCCGGCAGCTGTTTCGCGAGATCGACCCCGCGGGCTGGGAAGCCACGGGTCACGACCCCATCGCACTGCTCGGTGCCGTCGAGCCGGCGCGCCTGAGTGAGCTGGCGGCGGATGCCACGTTCGTCGCCACCGCGAGGCGACTCGTCGACGACCTCCACGCCTACCTGACCGAGCCGCGCTGGTACCAGACCTTGACGGATGCGCCAGCCTCCATCGGCTACTTCTCGCCCGAGTTCGGAATCGCCGCCGCCCTGCCGCAGTACTCCGGCGGCTTAGGGATCCTCGCGGGCGACCACCTCAAGAGCGCGAGCGACCTCGGCGTTCCCATCATCGGCGTCGGCCTGTTCTACCGCGCGGGCTACTTCCGCCAGGCGATCTCGCGCGAGGGCTGGCAGCTGGAGAGCTACCCGGTGCTCGACCCCGACGGGCTGCCGCTCACCGTTCTGCGTCATCCCGACGGCACCGCGGCGCAGGTCGCCCTCGCGCTGCCCGACGGCCGCGCCCTCTACGCGCGCGTGTGGCAGGTTGCTGTGGGTCGCATCCGGCTGCTGCTTCTGGACACGGACATCCCGGAGAACGCCGACGAGCTGCGCAGCGTGACCGACCGACTCTACGGTGGCGGCGGCGAGCACCGCCTGCTGCAGGAACTGCTGCTGGGCATCGGCGGCGTTCGGGCGATCAAGGCGTACACCGAGCTCACGAACACGCCCTTCCCGGAGGTGTTCCACACCAACGAGGGTCACGCGGGATTCCTCGGGCTGGAGCGCATCAGCGACCTCATCGGGGCGGGGCTGTCGTTCGCGACCGCGCTCCAGGTTGTGCGCGCCGGCACCGTCTTCACCACGCACACGCCAGTGCCGGCCGGAATCGACCGGTTCGAGGTCGACATGATCACGAAGTACTTCTCGACCGACCTGCTGCCGGGGGTCGCGGCATCCGATGTCATCGCACTCGGCGAGGAGAACTACGAGGGCGGCGACGCGACCAAGTTCAACATGGCCGTCATGGGCCTGCGACTCGCGCAGCGCGCCAACGGTGTCTCGAAGCTGCACGGCGAGGTGTCGCGCGAGATGTTCGGTGCGCTCTGGCCGGGGTTCGAGCCGGAGGACGTGCCGATCACGTCGGTGACCAACGGCGTGCACGCGCCGACCTGGACCGACCCGATGCTCGCGGCGCTCGCCGCCGAGAAGCTCGGCACCGGCGACACCACCGGCTGCGACTGGAACTCGAAGTCGGTGACCGACGCCGACCTCTGGGCGGTACGCGGTCGCATGCGCGAGCAACTGGTGACGGATGCCCGCCGCCGGGTCAGCGCGGCGTGGCAGGAACAGAACCCCGGCGTCGGTGCCCCCGCCTGGTACTCGGAGCTGCTGGACCCGGCGGTGCTGACGATCGGCTTCGCCCGACGCGTGCCCACCTACAAGCGGCTCACCCTCATGCTGCACGACGAGGCGCGGCTGCGGTCGCTGCTGCTGCACCCCGAGCGGCCGATCCAGATCGTGATCGCGGGCAAGTCGCATCCGGCCGACGACGAGGGTAAGCGGCTCATTCAGCGGCTCGTCGAGTTCGCCAGCGAGCCGGAGGTGCGCAAGCGCATCGTCTTTCTGCCCAACTACGACATCGGCATGGCGAAGCTGCTCTACCCGGGCACCGACGTCTGGCTGAACAACCCGTTGCGTCCGCTCGAGGCGTGCGGAACCTCGGGCATGAAGGCCGCGCTCAACGGCTCGCTCAACCTGTCGATCCTCGACGGTTGGTGGGCGGAGTTCTACGACGAGGAGAACGGTTGGGCGATCCCGTCGGCCGACTCGGCTGGTGACGGTGCCGAGCGCGACAAGCTCGAGGCCGACAGCATGTACGACCTCATCGAGCACCAGATCGCGCCGCGGTTCTACGACCGCGGCAAGAACGGCGTGCCCACCCGCTGGGTGGAGTCGATCCGGCACACGTTGGCGACCCTGTCGCCGGCGCTCTCCGCCGACCGCATGGTCAAGGAGTATGTCGAGCGACTGTACATGCCGGCGGCCGCGGCCGAGAAGGTCGTGAGCGCCGACGGGTTCCGCCCGGCCCGGGAGCTGGCCGACTGGAAGGCGCGGGTCACCGCGGCCTGGCCGAAGGTGCACGTGTCGCACGTCGAGTCCGGGGGAGTGGATGCCGTGCCTCAGGTCGGCGACGACCTGCGGCTGCGCGCGACAGTCGACATCGACGGGCTCGCCCCCACCGACGTCGCCGCTGAGGTCGTGTACGGTCGCGCTCGCGACAGCGACCGCATCGACGACGTCGTGCATCAGGGTCTCGAGTTGGCCAGTGGCGAGGATCGTCCGGTGGTGTTCGCGGGCACGGTTCCGTTGGCGCGAGCCGGGAGCTTCGGCTACAACGTGCGGGTTGTGCCGTCGCATCCGCTGCTCGCGGGTCCAGCGGAGATGGGCCTGATTGCGGTCGCGGAGTAGGCGCAGCGTCTGGCTTCCCGTTCGCCGATCAGGAGATCTTGGCGACACGCCGAGTGGGGTTTACCGTCAGGTGATGGACGACTGGGACTTCGTCTACTCGACCATTGTCGCCGCATCCTGATCCGCGAAGATGGGCGGGATGGGCCGCCGTGCCTCAGCGACCGATCGCGGCGATCACTGCGCCAGTCGCGCGCACCAGGTCGGCGGGGGCGATCTCGATGTCGAGTCCGCGGCGCCCGCCACTGACGAAGATCGTGTCGTAGAGCTCGGCGGTCTCGTCGAGCACGGTCGGATGCGCGTTCTTCTGCCCGATCGGACTGATGCCGCCGACCACGTATCCGGTGCGTCGCTCGGCGAGCTTCGGGTCGGCCATCTCCGCCTTCTTGCCGCCGACCGCCGCCGCGAGCGCCTTGAGGTCGAGCTTGCCGGTGACCGGCACGATGCCCACGACGAGTGCGCCGTCGACGTCCGCGAGCAGGGTTTTGAACACCTGCTCCGGGTCGAGCTCGAGCGCGCTCGCGGCCTCAAGTCCGAAGTTGGTGGTGGTCGGGTCGTGATCGTAGCTGTGAGCCGTGAACCGGATGCCCGCCGCAGCCAGCGCCACCGTGGCAGGTGTGCCGGGGGCATCGGGGCGGTGGGATTTCGGCATGGTCATTGAGTCAGTGCGCCACGAACAGCTGCATCGACGCACCCGACACCGTCAGCTCCGAGCCGGGCAGGTAGTCGACGAGCGGGTCGACGTGCTCCTCCTGGGCGGAATCCCACAGCAGCGAGTAGCCGGCGACGCCCTCGTGAGCGGGCAGGGTCACGGTCACGTCATCTTCGAGGCCGTGCACGATCAGCAGGATGCGGTTGAAGTCCTCGAACTCGGGCGTCGACGCCGCGAGGTACTGCAGGGTGCGCTCCGCGGGGGAGTCCCAGTCCTCCTCGCTCATCGACTCGCCCTGCTTGTTGTACCAGTCCATCTGGGTGGCGCTCGGAACGGTCTCGCCCCACTTGCCGTAGCGCACCGGACGCAACGCGGGGTTCTCACGCCGGAACTGGATGAGCATGCGGGTGACGGCAAGCAGGTCCTCCTGCCACTCCTCGTGCTGCCAGGGCAGCCAGGTGAGTTCCGAGTCGTGGCAGTAGGCGTTGTTGTTTCCGCGCTGGGTGCGCCCGAATTCGTCGCCCGCGGTCAGCATCGGGATGCCCGCCGACAGCAACAGCGTGCCGAGCAGGTTGCGCATGGCCTTGCGCCGGGAGTCGACGATGTCCTTCTTGGTGGTCGGACCCTCGACACCGTGATTGAACGAGTGGTTGTTGTCGGTGCCGTCGCGGTTGTTCTCGCCGTTGCCGAGGTTGTGCTTCGAGTTGTAGGCGGTGAGGTCGGCCATGGTGAAGCCGTCGTGGGCGGTCACGAAGTTGAGGCTCGCCATCGGGCCGCGCTCCTGGGAGAACACGTGGGCCGAGCCGGCCAGTCGCCGCGCCAGCGAGCCGATGCCGTTGGGCGCGGAGCCGTTCGCGCGGGCCGCACCGATGTCGGTGAGCCAGAAGTCGCGCATGCGGTCGCGGTAGCCGTCGTTCCACTCGCTCCAGCCGTCGGGGAACTTGCCGACCTGCCAGCCGCCCATGCCCACGTCCCACGGCTCGGCGATCATCGTGACGGACTCGAGTTGCGGGTCGTCGAGGATCGCCAGCAGAAGCGGATGCTCGGGCTGGAACTCGTTCGCGGCATCCCGACCCAGCGTGGCGGCCAGGTCGAAGCGGAAGCCGTCCACCTGCAGGTCGTTCGCCCAGTACCTGAGCGAGTCGAGGATGAGCCGCTGGGCGGCGGGCGTCGCGGTATTCACGGAGTTGCCGCATCCGGTCACATCGACGTAGGCACCGTCGGGGGTCTGGCGGTAGTAGTTCTTGTTGTCGATGCCGCGCAGGCTCGTGGTGGGACCGCCGAGGCCCTCCTCTGCCGTGTGGTTGTAGACCACATCGAGGATCACCTCGAGCCCGGCTTCGTGCAGCAGCTTGACCATGCCCTTGAACTCGCGCAGCACGGCACCGGTGCCGCCGAACTGGGCCTCGCGCGTCGCATAGGCGGCGTGCGGGGTGAAGAAGTTGAGGGTGTTGTAGCCCCAGTAGTTCGTGAGCCCCTGCTTGATCAGGCGCTGCTCGCTCACGAACTGGTGGATCGGCAGAAGCTGCACCGTGGTGACGCCGAGATCCTTGAGGTAGCCGATCGTCGACTCGTGGGCGAGGCCCGCGTAGGTGCCGCGCAACTCGTCGGGCAGGTCGGGGTTGAGCTTGGAGATGCCCTTCGCGTGAGCCTCGTAGATCACGGCATGGTCCATGCCGATGCGCGGCTTCTTCGAGGTGCCCCAGTCGAAGGTGTCTGGCTCCTGCACGTAGCTGCGCCACTCGCCGCTGGAGGTGCGGGCGAGCCCCCGCGCGTAGGGGTCGAGCAGGTGCAGGCTCGGGTCGAACGCGTGCCCGGCAGTCGACGGACCGTTGGCCCGGATCGAGTACCGCGTGCCCGGGGCGAGCAGCTTCGAGGTCACGGTCCAGACGTCGCCGTCGGTCTTGGTCAGCGGCAGGGTGGTGGCGACCCAGCTCGCATCCTTGTCGTCGAAGATGCACAGATCCATTGCCGTCGCGCTGGCCGACCAGACGCGCAGCACGCCGCCGTCGGGTGTGAGGCGCACACCGAGGTCGGTGAGGGAATCGGGCATGCGTTCTAGAGTAATGAAGGCTCGGAGAGCCCGATGACCACGGGGAGGCACGCGCGTGAACGTCTATCTCGACCACGCGGCGACCTCACCGATGCCCGCGGAGGTGATCGAGGCCTACGTGTCGGCGCTCGCCGTGGTGGGCAACCCGTCCTCGATCCACACCCAGGGCCAAACGGCGAAGCGGATGCTCGAGGAGGCCCGCGAGGCCGTCGCAGCCGCCGTGGGTGCCGAACCGATCGAGGTGACGTTCACGTCGGGCGGCACCGAGGCGATCAACCTCGCCCTGAAGGGGCTGTGGTGGGCGCGCGCCAAGGCCGGTCGAGTAGGCGAAGCCGTATCGAGACCCGCACCCACACGCATCCTCTCCACCCGCGCCGAGCACCACGCCACCATCGACGCGCTCGAATGGCTCGAACGCCACGAGGGCGCCGAGATCGAGTGGATCCCCGTCGACTCCCTCGGCCGCATCGATCTCGTCGCCCTCGAGGCCGCGCTCGGTCCGGATGTCGCGCTCGTCACCACCCTGTGGTCCAACAACGAGGTGGGCACCGTGCAGCCGGTCGCCGAGATCGTCGCGCTGGCCGCCGCTCACGGTGTGCCCGTGCACGCGGATGCCGTCTCCGCCCTCGGCCAGCTGCCGATCGATTTCGCGGCGTCGGGTCTGGCCGCGCTCAGCATCTCAGCCCACAAGATCGGTGGTCCGGTGGGCACCGGGGCGCTGGTCACCGCGCGATCGACCGTTGTCGAACCCTTGCTGCACGGGGGCGGACAGCAGCGCTTCCGCTCCGGCACGCAGGACGCGGCCGGTGCGCACGCGTTCGGGGTCGCCGCCGCGCATGCCAGCGGTGACCTGGCGGGCCATGCGGCCCGCCTCACGCAGCTGCGCGATCACCTGATTGCGGGCATCCGGGGTGCCGTGCCGTCGGCGGTGCTGCGGGGCGACCCGTCGGATCGGGTACCCGGCAATGCTCACTTCACCTTCCCCGGGTGCGAGGGTGACTCGCTGCTCTTTCTGCTGGATGCCGCGGGCTTCAGCGTCTCGACCGGCTCCGCCTGCCAGGCCGGTGTGCCCGAGGCTAGCCATGTGCTGCTCGCGATGGGTCTGTCCGAGCCGGAGGCGCGCGGGGCGCTGCGGTTCACGCTCGGCGCCTCGACGACCGTCGAGGAGCTCGACGCGCTGATCGCGGCGCTGCCGGATGCTGTCACTCGGGCGCGCTCAGCGGGCCTCGCCGCGGGGCCGTCAGGCAAACTCCCTGACCAGCCGTGAACGATCTCACAGGACGGTGGACATGAAACTCAAGCAGGCTGTGGCCTTAGCTCTGGTTGTCGGTCTCACTGCGTCGCTCAGTGGTTGCACCCCTGAAGACCGCGCGGCAGCCACTATTAGCCAGGGGAGCCTCACGTTTGAGTTTTGCGACGGGTACTCGTTTGACGCCCTACGGGTGGCGAGTATCGACGGAAACAAGTACGAAACTCTGTGGCTCTCCAGTGGGGCAGGAATCACGGTACCGGGCCAACAACTCGTGTACGGACTGCCTCCGGAGGGCCACACCACGGAGCAAGGCCCGATGAACCTGTCCCACGGCATGACACTGGGAATCTATCTTGAGAGGCACGACGCCGACGGAGCGCTGGTTCAGAGCATGTACGCGCGCTTTGACTATGACTCGCTCGGTGAGTGGTGGGTCGATGAGGGCGGAATTCAACGGAGCCAGCCTTGCGCATAGCATCCGAGTGGGCTCGCAAGCCCAGCAAGGCCCTCGCGGTGGTCACCTGCCTAGTGCTCTCCGCGTCGATGGCTGGATGCGCCCCTCAAGTTGATGCCGAAATCACCTGCCAGTCCGCATTCGATGCCCTTGCGCCGATTGAGCCGGTCGATGGACTCGACATGCTGATTTCGGACGACGTCGCTGCGACCGTGGAACACTGCGAGTCCATCCAGCAATGGATTGACCAGTTGTCCGCTCATCCCGATGTGGTGGCTCTCAAGAGGGTTGACCGCAACCGCGCCCTCGACTACCTCGCGCTCAGCTGTCAGTTGCTGGCCGATCAGTCCCGGAGTGCCGCCGTCTGCGTTCAGGCGGAGTCTGAAGGACTCTTCCTTCCCCAGTAGCCAGCGTCACCCGGGGCCCCTCATCCCCGCCCCGTAAACTGATACCCATGCGCGTATTGGCGGCCATGAGCGGGGGAGTGGACTCCGCCGTCGCCGCCGCGCGCGCGGTCGACGCCGGCCACGACGTCGTGGGTGTGCACCTCGCGCTCAGCCGCAACCCCGGCACGCTGCGCACCGGCGCCCGTGGGTGCTGCACCATCGAGGATTCGATGGATGCCCAGCGCGCGGCCAACATCATCGGCATTCCCTACTACGTGTGGGACTTCTCCGAGCGATTCAAGGCCGACGTGGTCGATGACTTCGTGGCCGAGTACTCCGCCGGCCGCACCCCCAACCCGTGCATGCGCTGCAACGAGCGCATCAAGTTCGCGGCCCTCCTCGAGAAGGCGCTCGCGCTCGGCTTCGACGCCGTCGCGACCGGCCACTACGCGACGATCGTGACCGCGGATGACGGCAACCGCGAGCTGCACCGCGCCGCCGCGTGGGCAAAGGACCAGTCCTACGTGCTCGGTGTTCTCACCGCCGAGCAGCTCGCCCACGCCATGTTCCCGCTCGGTGCGACGCCGTCGAAGGCCGAGGTGCGCGCTGAGGCGGCCGCGCGTGGTTTCGCCTTGGCCTCCAAGCCCGACTCGCATGACATCTGCTTCATCCCCGACGGCGACACCCGCGGTTGGCTCGCCGACAGGGTGGGCGCCGAGCCGGGCGCGATCCTCGACCGCTCGGGCGCAGTGCTCGGCACGCACGAGGGCGCTGCCGCCTTCACTGTCGGCCAGCGCAAGGGCATCAATGTGGGTCATCCCACGCCCGATGGTCGTCCGCGCTTCGTGCTCGAGGTGCGTCCATCGACCAACGAGGTCGTCGTCGGCCCCAAGGAGGCGCTCGCCTTGCGCGAGCTCGCGGGCGCACGCTTCAGCTGGGCCGGTCGGGCTCCGGATGACGCCACCACCGAGTTCGCCTGCGAGGTGCAGGTGCGGGCTCACGCCGACCCGGTGCCGGCGACGGCAATGGTCTCGACAAGCTCGACCACCGGTGACGACGAGCTCGTCGTCACCCCCACCGACCCGATCATCGGGGTCGCCCCCGGCCAGACGGCGGTGCTCTACATCGGCACCCGCGTACTCGGACAGTTCACGATCGACCGCACCGTGAGCGCGGTGCCTCAGACCTCGCTGGTCGAGTAGCGGCGAAGCCGCGTATCGAGACCCAACCCCTCGCCAGCTCCCTACCCCGCCCGCACCTCGTCGAAGTACTCCACGACGTCGTCCCACAAGGGTCGCGAGCTCTCGCGGAAGTACCCCATGTGGCCGATCGGCCGCGGGATGCCTCGCGCGGCGGGATCGATGTCCACGGGCATCCATGGGGCGCAGACGTAGCCGGTCATGATCGCGTCGCGCGACTTCGGAGGCGACCACGGGTCGTCGATCGAGTTGGCGACGACCATGGGCGTTCGCACCGCGGCGTAGGTGTCGCACACACCCTCCATCTGCGGGTCGTCGAGCAGGAAGTGCGGAAAGCTGCACCAGCGCTTCCACTGCTTGTAGACGTCGAGCGGAAGGTCCTCGCCCGACATCACGAGACTCCACGGCAGGTAGCCCATCGCGGCCGAGAGCGCCGGGGCGACGCCGTGCCACATGGTGAGCACGCGCAACTGCTCGAGCCGGGGCATCCAGCCGTGCCAGCCGGCGCCGGCGCCGAAGGCGTACAGACGCGCGACCTTGTCGTGATTCGGGATGAGCCCGTAGCAGGCCCCGCCGTAGGAGTGGCCCACCACGTAGACCGGTCGACCCTCGGCCGCCAGGGTGTCGACGGCGGCAGCGAGATCCCTGCGGGCCCAGTCGGCGTAGTCGACGCGGAAGTCACGAAGGTTCGGCGGGGCGCTGCGGCCGATTCCGCGGTAGTCGAGGGTGACGGTCTCGTAGCCCTGACGCGCGGTGAACTCGGCGAAGCGTCGGTAGAAGCGCTGCGGTACAGCGGTGGCGCCGGCGACGATGATCGAGGAGTGGGGCGCGAATGGTCCGGAGAAGCGGGTGGCGCCCAGCACGTACCCGTCATCGGCGACGAGTTCGAAGTCGGTCGAGGTCATGCGAGGGCTCCCGCTGCCGGCCGCGCGATCACGCCGCCACCGCGCGCTGCCGGCCGCGCCGCCCTCACGCCGCGACCCCCGCTGCCGGCCGGGCCGCCCTCACGCTGCCACCGCGCGCTGCGCCCGGATCAGCGCGCCGAGCGTGTCGGTGGCCAGCTGCAGCGGCACCACGCTGTTGGCCACGCGCGCCTGAAGCAGCCCGCCCTCGTAGGTCGCCACGATGAGCACGGCGAGCCCCTCCGCGTGCGGCGTGCCGGCGGAAGCCAGTGCCTCGGTCATGCGCGCCCGCAGTTGCGCGAAAGCCCCAGCGAGAGCGGTGCGCACCTCGACGTCGGCCGCTGTGGTCTCCAGCGCGATGGTTGCGAGCGGGCATCCGGCCTCGAAGTCGGTCTCGCTGAGGCGCCGGGATGCCGCGCGCACCCAGCGCTCGATGGCCTCCAGCGGATCGGGGTACTTCTCGAGCGCGAGGTCGAGCCAGCCGGTGATGATGGCGATCGACTCGTCGATGGAGGCGAGGGCGAGCCCCGTCTTGCCGTCGGGGAAGTGGTGGTACAGCACGCCCTTGGGTGCGCCCGCCTCGCGCAGCACGTCGCTGATTCCGGTGCCGTGCAGGCCGCGGCGCTGGAGTCCGTCGGTCATCGCGGAGACGAGACGTTGTTTGGTGCCGGGTGTGTGCTGGTCGACCATCGTCACAATCTATAGACCGGTCGGTCTAGAAGGCAAGAGGCCGGGCCGCACGCGGCCACGCATCCCCCCTGCCGCTGGCCTGTGCCGCGTCCCTAGACTGTGCGCATGCGAATCCGGCTCACCCTTGCTGCGGCGCTGGCCGTCGCGCTGGTGGCATCGCTCGCGGGTTGTACGCCCAACAAGCCGGGCCTGGCGACCGACTGGCTCGCGGGCCAGCAGGGGGTCGCCGACGTGCAGGTCATGGCTGACCACTCCGACGCCTTCGTGAGCACGGGCGTCATCCGCGGCGAGCTCACCCCCGACCTCGACGACGCGGGTCTGGCGCGGCTCGTCGACTCGGTGCAGTCCTACCTCGTGGACCACGGCGAGGTGGGGGTGCGGCTCGGGCGCAACGGGCTCGACTTCGCGGTCGCCGAGGATGACGCGGCGGTCGCCCGATCGATCGACCTCTGGAACGAGGCATCCCAGGTCGACGGCATCGCGAACGGGGTCGTCACCACCTACGACCAGTCGGACAGCATCGTTCACGTGCGCGCGCTGCGCGAGAACGCCGTGAGCGTCTACCGTGCCCTGGCACCCGCCGACGCGACGCTCGAAGTCGAGGCGCTGCGCACGGCAGGTGACATCGACTACGACCTCGAACAGGACGACTTCTTCGGGTCCGACATCGAGAACCGGCTCTCCGTGGCCATCCATCGGGACGCCGCCTGCACCCCCACGCGAACGGAGGTCGCTCTGGCCGAAGGCTTCGTCGCCCGCGACGACATCGACGGTGCCCAGCTGCGCCTGTGCGATGGCTTCGACGTGTACTTCGCGCTCGCGGCATCCCTCGCCCGGGTCGTGCCCGACCTCCGGGCCGAACTCGAGGATGCAGGCCTGGACCAGTTTCCCGTGTGGGCGCGCCAGGCGTTCGACGCGTACCCCGACGGCCGCTCCGTTGCGGTGACCCCGGGCGACCCGGGCGCGCTCGCGGTCATCGACGTGTTCGAGACGGCGGGAGCACCACCGGCCTACTTCGAGCTGACGCCAGAGCGTGTGCTCACGGTCACCGAATACGGCACTCCGGTCGCCGATCTGCTGACGCTCGTCTCCGGGTCGCCGGTCGCGGCGAGCCTTCCGCTCGTCGGCCTTGAGGGCACGGATGTCGCCATCTCCGGCACTCTCGCTGACCTCCCTGCAACCCTGGCTCAGGCCGTCGCGCTCGCGGGCACCAGCGGACAGTACGGCGGCATCGAGCTCTCGCCGACGACCGGCAGCGTCACGCTCGAGTCGCCGGTGGCCACCGATCCTGATGTCGTGACGGCGGCAGCCGACCTGCGCGCGTCGGGAGCGTGGCAGGGCCGGGTGTTCACGGTGATCTACCTGAGCACTCAGCTGAGCATCACCGACGGGGTCGCCACGGTCGGCGACCCGAACTACACCGACGGCCACGTGGTGGAGGGCTTCGTCGATGCGTGGAACGCTGCGGGCTGAGCTGGACGCGACCTCCAGGCCGGGGCGCCGGTCGGTGGTGCTGCCTAAACTGTGACCGTGGCTGACACCTCGAACACGCACACCAACGATCAGGTGCAGCAGCACGCCGACCCGGCCCTCTCCGCGGCCGCCGCGGAGGTCGCCGACCTCACCACGCGCATCCTCGAACTGCGCGACGCGTACTACGAGCGCGA
>Ga0208695_1002250_pt1 | contig 14379 bp, 11 predicted proteins | sample AD_UKC111_MetaG_FD_184449 | JGI IMG/M metagenome (GOLD analysis project Ga0208695, IMG submission 184449) | Active sludge microbial communities of municipal wastewater-treating anaerobic digesters from Hong Kong - AD_UKC111_MetaG (SPAdes)... | ecosystem: Engineered > Bioreactor > Anaerobic >... | reverse complement strand
GTGCTGATTTTCAACATCCGTTTGAACATGAAGAATGAAGCGATGAGCGAACCGATAGCCACAGCGACCGTGACAGGGTGGTGATCGCCCAAGAAGTTGTCGTCATAACAGAACAACAGCAACAGATAGCACGTCCACAAAACGGCATTGAGTTCCATGAATGTGACGATGGACGTGTGGCGTGTCATCGGATGGAGCGTCACTCTCACCTGATTGTTTCTGAAGAAGACTTTCTGCAACCACTCGATGAAGTCGCATCCGGTCTTGGCACTGAAGATATACAACATCATAAACATCACCCAAAATCCGAAAGACGACGGCATTATCAGGTATTCGGGACGTGTGACGATGTTGCCGGCGGCATCCAATAACGGTTTGACACCGAATCTCGTGGCATAATAAACGTATATGAATTCCACCCATCCAGTCCAGAACAGCAGACCGCCAAACAGTCCCCACAACGTTTGTCGGGTGTCACCCTTAGCGAACACACCAATTATTGCCATGACAAGTCCCACAAAACCCATGGCGAAAGCGGCATAATGTATGCCCACCGGGGGCAGACAATGCTCCATCAATATCATCAGCGCATGACCCAAAGGCATGGTGAACAGAACTACAAGAAACGAAATTATCGCTTTGCCCCAATATCGTTTTGTTTTCATAATTATATTGTTTTTCTTAGTTTAATCCGTCGTTATTTTCAGTATCATCTAATGAGTGAAAAGAAATTTTATACTATCGGTAAAACGTTGGTCTTGTACAGAATAGTATAATAGGTGTTCATTATTTCTTTTTCTTTAACTATTTTCAGAATGTCATCTTTTATCCCACTACAAAAGTATCGCAAATCTACAAATTCGGCAATACCTAAAAATGACGATTTGTGCTTATTCCTTTTGGTGTATGGAATAAAAATGCTACATTTGCAATGTAATATCAATGATATGGCGGAACACAACGATTTAGGGAAATGGGGCGAGGAAAAGGCCGTCCAGTATTTGATGCACAAGGGTTACACCATTCGTGACCGTGATTGGCGTTACGGTCATCGCGATCTTGATGTCGTAGCCGTGACCGAAGATTGTACCACTCTGGTAATCGTGGAAGTGAAAACACGTTCTTCCGCCGAACTGGTAGGACCCGAAGAGGCTGTAGACCGCCGTAAAATTCGCAATCTTGCGCGTGCAACCAATGATTATGTCAAACTTTTCGGAATAGAAAATAATGTGCGTTTCGATATCATTTCCATTGTGGGCGATAATGATTCCAATATGAAAATAGAACACATCGTCGACGCTTTTAATCCGATGCTGATTTGAATGATGAATATTAAGACGATAAGATTTAAAGAGACCGATTCCACAAGTCGCTATTTGCGGGAGTATGTTCCTGCTGAAGGCGAGGATGTGACCATTGCAGTGGCTGATTTTCAGACGGCAGGGCAGGGGATGGGCACCAATACCTGGGAGAGTGAACCGAGCAAGAATCTGCTGTTCAGTATTTTGGTTCATCCCGTCATGTTGCCGGTGAACAGACAGTTTTTGTTGTCCATGGCCGAGGCTGTGGCCTTGCAGGAGACGTTGAGCGGATATACAGACGGCATAACGATAAAATGGCCCAATGACATTTATTGGCAAGATCAGAAAATCAGCGGTACGAGAATCGATACTTCTCTTTCTTCGCATGGTATTAAGAATTTCATTCTCGGTACGGGCATAGACGTGAATCAACGTGAATTTCATAGTGATGCGCCCAATCCTGTGTCGCTTCGTCAGATCCTCGGTCACGATGTGGACAGGGATGAATTGCTGAACAGAGTGACAGACTCGTTTATGAAATATTACGGGATGATTGTCGGAGGCGATTACACGGATATTGCGGCATTGTATCACCAGTCACTTTATCGTGCCCACGGATTTCATCCATACAGCGATGCCGATGGAGACTTCGAGGCCGCCATCGTGGAAGTGGAGGATGACGGACATCTGATATTGCGAGACCGTGAGGGCATGATTCGTTCGTATGAATTCAAAGAGATAAAATTTAAAATCTAAATAGTTATATTATGGCTAAATTTAATAGAATTCTTCTCAAATTGAGTGGTGAAAGCTTGATGGGAAAGCAGAGCTTCGGAATAGACCCTGAACGTCTGTCTGATTATGCACGTCAGATCAAGGAAGTACATGAAATGGGTGTTCAGATAGGCATCGTCATCGGTGGTGGAAATATCTTCCGTGGCTTGAGCGGTGCATCCAAGGGTTTCGACCGTGTGAAGGGCGATCAGATGGGTATGTGCGCCACTGTGATTAATTCGCTTGCATTGAGCAGTGCACTGGGTGCCATCGGCGTGAAAACCAAGGTGTTGACGGCAATCCGCATGGAGCCTATCGGCGAATTCTATTCCAAATGGAAAGCTATCGAGGCCATGGAGGCAGGATATGTCTGCATCTTCTCTGCCGGTACGGGTTCGCCTTATTTCACGACAGATACAGGCAGTTCTTTGCGTGGCATCGAGATTGAAGCCGACGTGATGCTCAAAGGCACTCGTGTGGACGGCGTTTATACAGCCGACCCAGAAAAAGACCCAACGGCGAAGAAATTCAGTGAAATCACTTTCGACGAGATTTACACGCGCAATCTGAAAGTGATGGATCTCACCGCTACTACTATGTGCAAAGAGAATAATCTTCCCATCTATGTCTTCAATATGGATGTGGTAGGAAATCTGAAAAAAGTGATGGATGGAGAGCAGATAGGCACACTCGTACACAACTAAAATCTATCATTTATAGAAATGCGATTTTTCCATTTCTATATATTAAATCCCCATTTATGAAGACTGATTCCGTCTGCATGAATGGGGATTTTTGTTTGTCGTCTTTCCGTTCTCTTCCTTGATATTTATAGGAAGATATAGTCGGCGTTCAACATATTTAACTTTTGGTTCACAACTTTGTGGACCACAAACTTGTGAACTTCACTGTTTTTCTGCATCTTTTTCTTCCTTGTAATCCACATATTCCCCGTCTTTTTCGGTGAATATTTTGCGGTTAGCTTCATCGGGGTCGCGCTGGTCGATGACCATTTCGTCATCCCCATAGTGTGTTTGGCCGCGTCGTGACTGGTTGGTTCGGCTGCCTTGTTCCCCGCCCATCTGCTGCTTGAAATGTTTCGTGGCATCGTGTATCTGTCGATAAACACGATAGACGAATATCCCTATCATGAAAACGATGGTCAGGAATATAATCAATAAGAATTGGAAAAATGCAGTCATTATTTATTCTTCGGGGATTTTTTCAAATCCAGATAAACGGAAACGATGAAATAGCAGGCAATAATCATTGCAAATGCTGTGATGCGGAATAATATCAGAAGTATCAGCGAAAACAGGATGAAACCATATCTCACCTCATTGCCTTTCCATCCCCATTGCTTGAATTTCAATGCGAACATCGGTATTTCGGATACCATCAGCCAACTGCTCACGCAAATCATCACCATCATGATAGGCAACGACCATGATGTGGCTTCAATCAAATCGGATGCACCGACAATCAGCGAACCCCAAAACAGGGCATTGGCTGGGGTGGGGAGACCGATGAACGAAGTGGTCTGGCGCTCGTCGAGATTGAATTTCGCCAATCTCAATGCCGAGAATGCCGCCATGATGAAAGCGAAATAAGGAAGTATTCCGCGCAGAAATTCGAGGGAAGACGGATAGTCGATGACGCTGAGTTCCGAGAATACGATGGTGGCAGGAGCCACACCGAAAGTGACGTCATCGGCAAGTGAATCCAGTTCTTTGCCGATGGGAGACGATACATGTAGCAACCGTGCACTCATTCCGTCGAAGAAGTCGAACACTGCACCTATGATAATCCATACCAGCGCCATTTCATGGTTGCCACTGAAGGCACATGCCGTGGCGATGCAGCCTGAAATCAGGTTACAGCAGGTAATGGAGTTTGGAATATGTTTCTTGATCATTTTAGTTTTGCTATTACGGTCTGGTCACCCGTGGTGCTCTGACCCATCTTCACGCAAACCTCCGTACCGATAGGTAAATAAACATCCACGCGGGAACCGAATTTGATAAATCCCAGATGTTCGTCGATATAGCATTCCTCACCGTCTTTTGCATAAGTCACGATGCGGCGCGCCACGGCTCCGGCAATCTGTCTGCACAATACGTCTACACCATCCTGGGTGGTTATCATTACGTCTGCATGTTCGTTTTCCTCACTGGCTTTTGGCAGCCATGCCTTGTGGTAATTTCCGTTTTGATGATGCACGAATTTCACCCGTCCGTCTACAGGAAACCAGTTGGCGTGTACATTGAACAAACTCATAAAGATGGAAATCATCAGTCGGCGTTCGTGGAAATATTCATTCTCCTCCACCTCTTCGATGACAACGATTCTGCCGTCAGCAGGAGCAACGACAATTTTGTCGGTATCTTCAATGTTCAGATACCTGATTGGGCAACGGAAGAAATTCAGAACTACAGCATAGACGACACCGAAAATACAGACGAAACTCCAAAACGGAACTTTATTGTCGAATGACTGCCACAGCAAAAAAGCGATGGCGGCAATGGCAATGAAACCGTACAGGAGAGTGTCGTTACCCTCGCGGTGGATGCGTATCTTCTTAAGTTTTTTTATTCTTTTGCCCATAGTAATTTGATTCGTCAAATCGGGTGCAAAGGTAATTGTTTTTTATCTATTTCGCAAATTTTTGTACTCTTTTTTTTGGATATGTCAACTTTTAGCCGTAACTTTACACCTCAAAACGATAAATTTTTACTTAAAAATATGGAAGATTTCGTTCACCTTCACGTACATACATATTATTCAATACTTGACGGACAGTCGAGTATTCCCAAGCTAGTGGATAAAGCCGTGGCCAATGGCATGCATGGTATGGCTATCACCGACCATGGAAACATGTTTGGCATCAAAGAGTTTTTCGACTACTGTAATAAGGTGAACGGAAAACTGAAAGAGGCGGGCAAGGAACCTTTCAAGCCCATCTTCGGATGTGAGATGTATGTGGCTCATCATTCCAAGGAAGATAAGGTCAAGGAACACGGTGATATGGGTGGTAACCACCTCATCGTGCTCGCCAAAAACTATCATGGATATAAAAATCTGATCAAGCTTGTTTCGCGTGCTTGGGTGGACGGATATTATATGCGTCCGCGTACCGACCATGAGGATTTGGAACGTTTCCATGAAGACCTCATCGTTTGTTCTGCCTGTATTGCAGGCGAGGTGCCGTCGAAGATTATCAAAGACGATATCGCCGGCGCACGCGAATCCATCGAATGGTATAAACGGGTGTTCGGAGATGATTATTATCTGGAGCTCCAGCGCCACGAGGTGAAGGACCCTACCATCCGTGCCAACCGTGAAACGTTTCCTTTGCAGCAGAAAGCCAACCGCGTGATTATCCAGTTGGCGAAAGAATATGGCATCAAACTGGTCTGCACCAACGACTCCCATTTCGTGGACAAGGAGAATGCCGAAGCCCACGACCATCTGCTCTGCCTCTCCACCGGCAAAGACCTCGACGACCCTTCACGTATGCTCTATTCCAAACAGGAGTGGTTCAAGACTCGTGAGGAGATGAACGAGGTGTTCCATGATATCCCCGAAGCCCTCTCCAATACGTTGGAGATATTAAATAAGGTGGAAGTCTACAATATAGAACATGCCCCGATTATGCCTTTCTTCCCGATACCCGAAAGCTTCGGTACAGAGGATGAGTGGCACAAGAAGTTCACGGAGAAGCAGCTCTACGATGAGTTCACCAGTGACGAGAACGGCAACAACCCGATGCCTCCCGAAGAGGGCGATAAGAAAATCAAGAAACTCGGTGGCTATGACAAGATTTATCGAATAAAATTCGAGGCTGACTATTTGTCAGAACTGGCCTATGAAGGTGCCAAAAAAAGATATGGCGACCCCATACCCGATGATGTGAAGGAGCGCATGAACTTCGAGTTGCACGTGATGAAGACCATGGGTTTCCCTGGATACTTCCTGATTGTGCAGGATTTCATCAATTCCGCACGCGACGAGTTGGGCGTGATGGTGGGCCCTGGACGTGGTTCGGCTGCGGGTTCCGTGGTGGCTTACTGCCTGGGTATCACCAAGATTGATCCTATCAAATACGACTTGCTGTTTGAGCGTTTCCTGAATCCAGACCGTATCTCGTTGCCTGATATCGATACCGACTTCGATGATGATGGCCGTGGCAAGGTGCTGGAATGGGTGGAAGATAAATACGGACACGAGAATTGTGCGCACATCATCACTTATGGTACCATGGCGACCAAGAACTCCATCAAGGATGTGGCGCGCGTGGAGAAACTTCCGCTCGAAATATCAAACCAACTCTGTAAGTTGATTCCTGACAAACTGCCAGATGGACTGAAGATGAATCTGCCGAATGCCATCAAGAGCATTCCCGAATTGCGTGAAGCTGAGGCGAGCGAAGACATCAAACTGCGCAACACCATGACTTACGCCAAGATGCTGGAAGGCACCGTCCGCGGCACGGGTATTCATGCCTGTGGCTTCATCATCTGTCGTGACCCTATCAGTGATTGGGTGCCCGTGTCAGTGGCTGAAGACAAGAGCGACCCTGGACACAAGTTGCATTGTACGCAGTATGATGGCCATGTGATTGAGTCTACGGGACTTATCAAGATGGACTTCCTCGGTCTGAAGACCCTTTCCATCCTGAAAGAGGCTGTCGAAAACATCAAAATCACTGATGGCAAGGAAATCGATCTCGACACCATCCCCATCGATGACCCCGAAACCTATCAACTCTATTGCGAAGGCAGAACCATCGGCACGTTCCAGTTCGAGTCTGCCGGCATGCAGAAATATCTGCGCGAGCTGCACCCCACGGTGTTCGAAGACCTGATAGCCATGAACGCCCTTTATCGTCCGGGACCAATGGACTATATCCCCGAATTCATCGCCCGCAAGAAAGACCCGACGAAAATCAAGTACGACATTCCTTGCATGGAGAAATACCTGAAGGATACTTACGGCATCACCGTCTATCAGGAGCAAGTGATGCTCCTCTCGCGCCAGTTGGCAGGCTTCACCCGTGGTCAGAGCGATGCCCTGCGTAAGGCGATGGGTAAAAAGAAGAAAGCCATCGTAGACCAGATGAAGCCGATGTTCATCGAGGGCGGACACAAAAACGGGCACGACCCGAAAGTGCTTGAAAAGATTTGGGCAGACTGGGAGAAGTTCGCTTCTTACGCATTCAATAAGAGTCATGCCACGTGCTATTCGTGGGTGTCATTCCAGACAGCATACCTTAAGGCGCATTATCCAGCCGAATACATGGCAGCCGTGATGAGTCGTAACATTACAGATATTGCACAGATTACGAAGCTCATGGACGAATGTAAGGCGATGGGTATCAAGACGCTAGGTCCTGATGTGAACGAGAGTCGCCAGAAGTTCAGCGCCAACAAGAAACATGAAATCCGCTTCGGGCTTGCCGGCATCAAGGGTATGGGCGACGCTGCTGCCCAGGCTATCATCGACGAGCGCGAGCAGAACGGTCCGTTTAAGGATGTCTTCGACGTGGTGCAGCGTGTGAATCTGAGTGCTGTGAACCGCAAGGCGCTTGAAAGTCTTGCCCTCAGCGGCGGCTTCGACAGCTTTAAAATTCCACGTGAAAGTTATTTCGAATCAAATGCCAAGGGCGATGTGTTCCTAGATACGCTCGTGCGCTACGGCCAGCTCTATCAGTTGGAGGAGCAGCAAGCGCAAAATTCGCTGTTCGGCGGAACCGATGCTGTGGATATTGCCACGCCGCCTGTCCCCACTGCCGAACCGTGGAGTTCGATAGAAAAACTGAACAAGGAGCGCGAACTCGTAGGCATCTATATTTCGGCGCATCCACTGGATGAATTCAAAATCATCCTGAAATCAATGTGCAACACGCATTGCAGTGAAGTGGATGACAAAGAGGCACTTTCCAAGAAAGAGGAAATCACCATCGGAGGCATTGTCACGGGTACAAAGTCGAAGTTCACCAAAACTGGCAAACCCTGTGGCTTCGTCACTATCGAGGATTTCGAAGGCACTGGCGAGTTGGCTTTCTTCGGCGAAGAATGGGGCAAATGGCAGGGCATGCTCACCGAAGGGTGCACGGTCTTCATCACTGCCAAATGTGTGCAGAAATATCGCGATAGCAATTTCTATGATTTGAGAGTCAGCGATATTCAATATTTGCAGACCGTCAAAGAGAATAGGATAGAAAAGTTTACCATCATCGCCGATAGTGACGCCATAGATGATACCGTGGTGAATGATATTATCTCGATGGTGGGGGGCAAATCGGGTAAAACGCAGTTGTATTTCCAGATACGGGATACGAAAACCAACAACACGGTACTGCTACGTTCCACCAACAAGACTATCAATCTGTCCTACGACCTCGTTTCATATATCGAGGAAAATCCCAACATGCGATACCATGTCAACTAGGATGAATTCTTCATTTATTTGGCATAATGTTTGTTTTAGAATAGATAATTGCTTAATTTTGCATACAATATTATTAACAATAAAGAAACAAAGAAAATGGAAGTACAGATTACGACCGACAATTTCGAGAGTTACAAGAATGGCAATTTGCCATTGGTAGTGGATTTCTGGGCAACATGGTGTGGTCCTTGCCGCATGATTGCGCCTATCATAGGCGAACTTGCCAATGATTATGATGGCAAAATCGTAGTTGGAAAATGTGATGTGGAGGAGAACGACGACCTCGCCATGCAGTTTGGCGTTCGCAATATTCCCACAATCCTCTTTTTCAAGGGTGGTCAATTGGTGGACAAGTTCATCGGTGCTGCTAGCAAAGACAAGATTGAAGAGAAATTCAAGGCACTGCTCTAATCGGCATTGTCGAAACCGTTATAACAGAAAAGGCGCAAAAGGAATCAAACCCTTTTGCGCCTTTTTGGTCTCATAATGTTTATGATTCCATCGCAGCTTGTTTGTTATCAGATTGCGAAATGTTTGTTATCACGTTGTCGCTTGTTTGTTATCAGATTGCGAAAGCAAATCAATCATCTACCAATATAGGGGTATATTGGTCTGCGATTTGATGCTTCCAGCCCTGCGTTTTGATGCAAAACGTCGACCAATACACCCCTATATTGGTAGATTAGTTGGCATCAATGAAGAAAACGCATGCTTACAGACAATGCTAAGGAGAGACTATTATTGTCAGTACTTCTGATAATAAGATTATTGAACTTAATGCGAAGGATGTGCTATTTAATTTATATGGCGTTACTTTATGATAAGCGCATCCTTCAGCGCAAATGATTGAAGGATAATCATTTGCGCTGAAAATGAAGGATGAATTGAAAAGTGTTTTCAGAATTTGATGGTACGACTGCCATCTGCTTGTTCTTCTATTGTAACCTTCACGGCATCTTCGGGCAGGAGTTCCTCGATGAGTTCAGGCCACTCCAAGAAACAGAGGGCACCGCTGTAGAAATAATCTTCATAGCCCATGTCGTAAACTTCCTCCAACTTTTTGATGCGATAGAAGTCGAAATGATAAATCAGTTCGTCGGTCTTTGCTGAACGGTATTCGTTTACAATGGCGAAGGTAGGCGATGTGATGACATCCTCTACGCCCAGACATTCGCAGACGGCTTTGATAAATGTTGTCTTTCCGGCACCCATCTTGCCATAAAAAGCAAAGACAGAGGCCTCACCCATGTTGCTGATGAATTGCTTGGCTGCCTCATGGATGTTTTCTAATGAATCAATCTTTATTTCCATATTTTTTTATTTTACATATTCACAAATTGACGAGTAGGTAAGTTGAAGAGTTTTACAAGACGAGGAGACGTGACACGTCGCGTCTCTACAAGTTACCTTAATGCTTTTCGACTTTTACTTATTACTTGTTGTTTTTTCCTCATGCCTTTCTGTCAGCCGATATCTATTCACTCGGATCTCTTCATTGGGGTTGAAGAATGCTTTTAAATGAAAGTTTGCGCCCGTTAGGCACTCCCCTCTTTGGGTTTCTGTCCCCCGACGGGGGAACTGAAGGGGGGCTTAAGACTATTGAAGGTCGGGGGAGGTCCCTACCTTTTCTTTCTCCCCGTCATTGTGATGAGCGGGATGAGCATTTCTTCCATGGAGATTCCGCCGTGCTGGAACGTGTCGTTGTAATACGACACGTAGTAATTATAGTTATTGGGATAGGCGAAGAAGGTGTCTCCGGTGGCAAATACGTAGGATGTGCTGAGATTAGGCGCTGGCAGTTGTGCCTTGTGCGGTTCCTTGATCACGAACACTTCCTTGGAGTTGTAGCTCAGATTCTTGCCCAGTTTGTAGCGCAGATTGGTATTGGTGTTGCGGTCGCCGATGATTTTGATGGGTTTGGATGCACGAATGGAACCATGATCTGTGGTGATGATGACCTTATAGTCGGTTTGCGACAAAGTCTTGAAAAGTTCCGAAAGGAAGGAGTGGCGGAACCAACTCAGCGTGATGGAACGATACGCCGATTCGTTACTTGCCAGTTCACGTACCATCTTTGATTCCGTGCGTGCATGTGAAAGCATGTCGATGAAATTAACAACCACTACATTCAGGTCGTTGTTTTTCAGACTGCTCAGCTTTTCCAGAAACTTATCAGAGCCGTTGGAGTCGTTGATCTTATAATAAGAGAATGAGTTGTGGCGGCGATAACGGTCCAGTTGGGTCTGAATCAGCGGACCCTCATTCAGGTTTTTCCCTTCCTCTTCGTCTTCGTCCACCCACAATTCGGGAAACATCTCCGCTATTTTGTTCGGCATCAGTCCACTGAAAATCGCATTGCGTGCATATTGCGTGGCAGTAGGGAGAATGCTCATATACATATCTTCATCAATATCGAACAGGTCTCCAATCTCTTGCGAAAGCACGCGCCATTGGTCATATCTGAAGTTGTCGATGACAATCAGAAACACCTTGTCGCCGTTGTCGAGCAGCGGAAACACCTTCTTTTTGAATACATCAGTGCTCATCAGCGGGCGTTCCTCGGTCTGCTCCTTCTGCTTCATGTTCTGCAAGTTACTGCGATGTTGCATCAGATTGTGCAGATTGGTGGCGCCCGTGTTCTGTTGCGGCGCCATCCAGTTCATATAATTGGCTTTGATGTATTTGGCGAAACCGATGTTGGCATCTTCTTTTTGCATGCTGAGCATCTCGGTCATATTGCTGCTGGTGCTGCTCAGTTCCAGTTCCCAGTGCACCAGACGTCTATAGACATTCATCCAGTCGGCGTAAGTCTTGCAATCAGAAATCTGTGAAGCGATATCCTGAAAATTCTGCTGATAACCGCTTTGTGTCACCTCGGTCCGGATTTCTTTCTGGTGGATGTTCTTTTTTAGCGTAAGCAAAATCTGGTTCGGGTTCACCGGTTTGATGAGATAATCGGCAATCTTCGACCCGATGGCTTGGTCCATGATGTTCTCTTCCTCGCTCTTGGTGACCATCACCACTGGCGTGGCAGGCGATATCTCTTTGATTTTTTGCAGAGTTTCCAAACCTGTGATGCCAGGCATCATCTCGTCGAGCAAGACGAGGTCGAATGTATGTTGTTTGCATTGGTCGATAGCATCGGTACCGTTGCTCACGGTGATCACTTCATATCCCTTCTTTTCCAGAAATATGATATGTGCCTTCAGCAGTTCGATTTCATCATCGACCCATAATAATAATCCGTTGCTCATAGTGTTTCTTTATTTTAAAATCCGTCAAGATCGTAATATTCATCTTCGAGATCGAACTTCTTTTTCTGAGGTTTCGTCTCTGGTTTCTTATCCGTCGTCTTATCTGTTGTCTTATCTGTTGTCTTATCCTTCGGATTGTCCGTCGGTTTTGTATTGTTTGTCGTTTTTGTATTGCTGTTCGGCTTCACGGCATTTTGCTTTTTGCCGCTTGGCGTTGAATCATTGCCCATACCGAATCCGTCGTCGAAATAGATTCCTGTGTCATCTTTTTGGCGCACTGGCTTCTCCGGTTGCTTGGGCTGAGGCTTCGTGACAGGCTTCGTGACGGCAGGTGTCGTGATAGTAGGCTTTGTGACGGTAGGTGTAGTAACAGCAGGCTTTGTGACAGTCGGCTTTGTGGTCTTTTCATCAGGAATGATGATGGTGCCTGAATCATTATTGACAGGTGATTTCGGCTGTTCCTCTTTGATGATGACGTCTGTGCCTTGTTTGTTGACCTGTTTCTCTTGATTCAAGATGATATTTGTGTCTGTGTTTCCGTTCACCGCTTTATCATTCTTCGGCTCTTCGATGATGTCGGTGCCGTTTTCTGGCTTCACGTTGATGCCGTTATCGATGAACATTCCGTTATCCAAAGTCTTGTCGATTTCTTCCGGCGTGGGTTCAGGTTCCTTTTCCGTAGATATTTCGGCAGGTTCCGTGAGTAGTCGGTAGATGCTGATTTTCAGCGGCGCGAAATGCTTGGAATAGAACTTGTCGTAATCATCATAACTGAATTGGGTGCCTAACATTTCCAAGTTCGGTTCGCTGATGATGATGGTTCTGGCGTCGCCCAACAGCTTCGTGATGTTTTTCTGATCGAAAAGTTGGCGTGCATATTGCAGCGCTTCATCATAATTGCGGAAACCGCTTATCTGCATACGTCGCAGACCGTCGGCATCGATGGTACTGATGTCGAAATTGCGGACGAGGAAACTCATGAAGTTGTATTTTGCCAACTCGAAGAGCAACTGATTCTCATTGATGGAATCGGGCTTATAGGCGATGACAAATGTGAAGTTCAAATTTCTATCGGTGCTGAATTTCTTGGCAGCAATGGAATCGCTATCGTTGAGAACCACCGAGCGCCGTTCCCACACGTTACCGATATCGAACTTGCCGCCGCGCAACTTCTTGCCGGCTTTCACCCCGTTGATAATCATTCCCGCCATCTCGCTGAGTTTGCTCTCTGGGAATTTCTCCACCACGGTCTTCATTTCATCCAGACAACCTGTGGCATCGCCGCCGTTGAGCTTGCTCAGTCCGCTGATGAAAATGAACTTGTCGCGGTTGGCGCCTTGCGGGAATCTGGTTTCCGAGACGTGTGCGTTGCCGTTCACTTCAGTGTATCTGTCTGCCTTGAACGCCTCGTAAGTAGCTGCGTAAAGCGAATCTTCCATGTGTGTGCCCAATGCGGCATTCTCCTTGAAATACGGGTCGGAAAGAATTGTGGTCCATTGACTCTTGGGATATTCCTTCTTCAGCTTCTGCACATACGCCTCGGCGATGTTCGATTCGTTGAGTCTGGAATATAATAAGAATAGGTGATAATAAACATCATCCATCTTCTCGTAATCCAGATATTTGTCCGCCAGTCTGCGCAATGCCTTTTCGCTCAGTGCCAGTTTGTCGAGTTTGTCTTTGAAAATCACGCCCGAATTGTAGAGCCCGTCTTCCAACAATTTGTTGCTTGCCTGTAACTGCTCTTCGGTAAATGGAATTTGCGCGAGATAATACTCCCGTTTGTGCGGGTCGTTCTGGGCGCTGTCTGTGAGGTGTTTCAATGAATCCTCCACGGTCTGTGCTTTGGCTATGGAATCCCGCATCTGGTCTGTCATCCCCGCATCGTTTGTAAGCCCCGACACCACACTTTTGTTGATTCGTTGCCAGTTGTCCACGTTTTCACGTTTGCCCCAGATGCGTTGGAATGTCGCCTTACCCTGACTCACCGCACTGGGATTATAAAAATACCACAGTCCGTTTTTCGTATTGTCGGTCGTCTGGGTTGTCTTCTGTTGGTTGAAGTTCCCCATTCCGCCATTTTTCATCTGGGTTTGTTGGGCATTCAGCACAGCCTGCGAGTCGCGTTGCTCTTTTTCCTTTTTCTTGAGAGCCTCGATGACACGGTCGATGGCGGCATTTCGGTCTTTCTCGCTCATCTTGGCAAGCGATTGTAGACTGTCTTGCAATTGCACGGTCTCGGTGAAGGGAACCAGTTCGTCGAGCACTTTAGACCGTTCCGACAGTTGGGCATAGTCCTTGCGCTCCTTGTCCAGCAGTCCGATGGCCTCGCCGTAGCAGCGGCGCGCATCGCTGAATTTCTCCCTCTGCCAATAGATGTCGCCGAGATGCAGCAGTAGTACACCTTTTTCTATGCCGTTGCGGGTCGCTTTCTTGTTACCGGTCTCGTAGGCGGAAATGGCTTGCGTGGTATCTTTTTCAGCCAAGTAGATATTGCCGATGGCATAATACACTTGGTCGAGATATTCTTTGTTTTTGTCCGATGCAGCCATACGTTTCAGTCGGCTGATCATCTTTTTCGCCTGACCGTGGGCCAAAAC
>Ga0208695_1002249_pt1 | contig 14382 bp, 20 predicted proteins | sample AD_UKC111_MetaG_FD_184449 | JGI IMG/M metagenome (GOLD analysis project Ga0208695, IMG submission 184449) | Active sludge microbial communities of municipal wastewater-treating anaerobic digesters from Hong Kong - AD_UKC111_MetaG (SPAdes)... | ecosystem: Engineered > Bioreactor > Anaerobic >... | reverse complement strand
AGTACTGAACAGTTTAACAAATATGATATTATAATCTCAGATGGGCTCAGAACACACAGGAGGTGTATATGAATGGGAGCACCAACTAATTATGTGCTTGACAACACTCAACTAAAATTATATTCTAGCGCCTATACTCCGGCAAATCCAAGTAGCATTTCAAGCACCACACTTGTTGTCGGTGGTGTAATGGATAGCAATTTGGAACTTTCAACGGGCGCAAATATCACCACCTTACTTAGAACGGTTACTGTGGATAGTACAGACAAGCCAACTGACTATCAACTTTTTAAGGCATTCATTAAGAACAATACTGCTAATTCTGCTCTTCGCGATATAAAAGTCTACGTAGAGAAAGGGACAAGCGGTATTGGTACATTCGAGATTGCTATTGAGTCAAAAACGTCATCTGAATACACTTCATTAAGTCAATCTCCTGATAAACTCGGAACATTAAACCTCACAGATGGTACGGTATCAACAGAGGGTAGCTTGAAAACAATAGGTGAAAAGACATGGAACACTGCAGAGGATTTTTCACATGCATTACCAGTTATAGACGAACTAGCAAAAGGTGATTCAATAGCAATTTGGATAAAAACCAAAGTTACTTACGGTGAAGTTGCAGGAACCTTCCAAACCCAGATAACGCCTGTCATTTATGTAACGTATAGATATTCTATAGTATAACAAGACAAGAAAATAGACTAAAGGAGGTGAACACAACCGGAATTGGTTGTGGATAGCGATGGAAAAAAAGTGTGTTGCATTAACGGATATTGACCTAGTCACATTTCTCAAATCAAATGGATATGAAGGCAAAGCCGTAGTTGAAGATGACAGAGTAGTGTTTTATTTTGATGACCCCACTGGTGAAATAGAAGCGAAGCTTCAAGAATATCCAACCAGCACAGTTAATAATATACTTTCCGTTTATCATGGATTATATAAGCTCGTACGATCAATGGTGCGAAATAAATAATGTTACCCCCGTCAATGTGGGGTAATTGTCTTTAAGGAGGCAACAAATAATGCGAACCCCAATTTGGAAGGTGTATATTGGCAGTGACGCAATGGAAGTGCCAGGTGATCCATTAACAAATGCGGTTATTGGGTTTGGCCAATCAGACGTATATATAGATAATACAAACTATACTACATATAGGCTTGTTGTAAACAAGGGGCAAATTGCTAATTCGTACGAGCGATATTTTAAAATTAAATTTGATAACAGTGACACAACAACAGTTACAGAGGCTAAATTATACTTCACTGGCTCTTTAGCTAATGGCGCACATCTTAGGCTAAGAACCTCTTCAACATATTCTGCGCCTTCTCGTACGTTAATGAGCTCTGATATCACAAGAGCAACATTTGGCTATCCTGGTAGTTCAAACGAAATAGTCCAATCTAATCCAGCAACTTGGCTTAATGTTCCAGTCCATCAAGAAGGCAATATATATGTTACAGACTACATTATTGCTCAACTTGTAATTGACGGGAATGTAATAAGCACACTTAACGTATTCAATAATCTCCAGTTTGTGCTATGGTACAAGGAAGAGTGAGGCGATCGATATGGCTGATCCAAAAATAGTAGTAAAGTACAATAATGTAGAAGTGCCAGGTGACCTCACAAACATAACTGTTTCAAACTCAGCAGATCCTTATACAATAGAAGGCAAAGTATTTATTAACCCAGTTATATACAAATATGATACGACAAAATCAACTTATAAGTTATTGGCTTCTTCAAATTATACATACACAACCACATCAAGCTCGACAACATTTACATTCACTTCTGGAGTTAATACTGGCGATGTGTTGATTATATTTTCGGGTACAGGCAGCGTAATTTCTACCACACCATTTGTTTATGGGGCCACTGGTGAAACATTTTCCAGAACTGGTGCATTAACTCTAACAGCTACAGGAGCAGATTTTATTGATATTGTAGTTGAAGCCCAAACAAAAGCCTCTGGATTGGCCGATGCATCTTGGGTATCATTTTCTCTTGACCAAAGCCAGTGGAGTAGTCAAGTAAATATTAGCACATTGTCTGAAAATTCAAGCGTTACCGTTTACTTTAAAGTAACAGTGCCATCAGGTTCACAGAAATCAATAGGCACATCATATAACGTTGCAGTATCAGTAATGGGAGTAGCAACAGCATAGCCACAAAATAGATGTGGCGCGGGGGCGGTTGAATTGAGAAGCAAAACAGACGAGATTACATATGACCAGTTATTAGACAAACTTCATAATGTGCTTCAGAACCACGAAAATGCTTGGATTAATATCTATAACGCACGCGGTAAGCAAATATTTACGATGCCAATATCGAAAAGGATCATTGGCAGTCTGCATCTCCCTATCACTGGCAGTACCCTGTTGGCGGAACTGAAATACGGTTCTGAAGTAGAGCAGTACAAGCTGAAATAATTGGAAAGGAGTGCGAAATATGCCAATTTATAGATATGAATGTAAGGTTTGTGGACAGCAAACCGAGGAATTACGCCCAATTGAACAACGAGATGAACCCGCTGTATGCCCACATTGCGGTGGCGAAGCACAACGTTGCTTCTCTAGAAACTTCCTACTTGAAATAAAGGACATAACCGGATATTCAAAAATAACTGGCAATAATTTTAGTGAACCAGTTTTTTTAAGGAGGCATAGGAACTGGACCCCACCCGCGGACTACGCGAAAAAGAAGATGCCACCCAAAATCTACTAAGAAGGTGCATAGATGTCCGAACTCCTCCAATCACTAGCAAAGGTATTTAATGAGACTGGTGTCCTCGGATTCCTGATTATAGTAATATCAACCATCTGTATTTTCCTAGTTATGAGAACAATGAAGCTCGTAGAGCAAAATAATAAATCGACAGTTGAACGAATTTCAAAAACATTGGAAGAAACAACCCGTCTAGTAAGCGAATATAACGATGTACTAATTGGCCTATCTGCATATCTGCAAACGTTACTTTCAATTTTCATCGCAGATGATGATATAGTAAACTATGTCAAAGAAAACGCAAGAAAGAAAATAAATCAGAAGACATTAATTGAAGAACTCTTAGATCAACAGATATCCAAAGAGCGAAAAGAAAAATAGAAACAGAAAGTGCCCCCAAATGGGGGCACAATTGTTATGCAACCATCTCACGCTTTCTTTTCCTGACGCTATTATTCTTCGTAGTTTCTTGCTTTTCAGCCTGCTTTGTCTTATCAGGCTGTTTCTTTTCTACTTTGTTATCGACTGGTTTGCTCTCGGGTTGCTTATCTGGCGCCTTATGTTTTGGCTTAATAGCCTTAGCATTATCATCTGACGTTGGAACACTCTTTCCTTGCTTGGCTGCTATTGCTTCAGGCTGTTGCTTATTAGCCTTCTCCTTTTTCTTTCGTTCTGGCTGGCTTTCAACTGGTTTCGCATCATCTTTGCTTACTTGCTTAGTCTCTTGTTTTTCAACTGCCGACTTTTCTTTGGGCTTTCTACTGCGTTTCTCACGTCTGGCTTCTACAACCGGCTGAGCCTTTGGCTCTTGTTTTGGCTCTTCTTTTACAGCTACTGGTTCTTCTTGCTCTTGGCTTGCAAATAATTGCTCATCTTCTTGCCCTGGCTGTTCATTACTAAGAGTAAGAAATGCAGAAGTTATAACTGCAATTTGATCAAGCAATCCAGTTTTATTGCCAGACGATCTCAAATGATAGAAAGTGTCCGTTCCATTTTCTATCGCAAAGTTCTCAATGCCAAAGAACATTTCAAAGTCTCTTAAACGTGGCCATGAAGCTTTGCGCACCTTTAAGACGGTCGTTGGAGAGAACAGTATAAATCTATTATTTTGCCATACTAATATTACATCAGTATTGTCACTTAAAAACTCTCTTATCTTCTCAAAATCATCAAATGTAACGTCTTTGGGCCTTCCAATGAATGTAAGTAGACTTCTTAGCATACGCTATACCTCCCTTATTAGATTAATTATATCACCACAAACAAATTCTAAAAAGACTGCTAAGTTATCAAACTGTTATAAAATAAAGATATAAAGCAGAGAAGGAGGAAAAATCATGAAGGAAATACTTAAAATCAGATTGATTCTAGTGGCCATGATGATTGCAGCCTCGTTCTTATTACTATTCACAGGTGGACTTATAGTTTCACTTATTAATTGGGTTTTCGGACTGCACATTTCCAATCCATATGTTAGTATGATATTTGGAAGCGTAGCATACTGCTTCCTTATACCGTTTAGGACATGTTGCAATGACAAAAAAGGCTAATACTTCTCAGGAGGTGTCTATTGTGGGAAAGGATTTAAGAAATGCTTATGACAGAGTAGTTGATAAGTTACAAGAGAAAATTGCATCAGAGCAAGAGATATCAGAACAAGGTATCGAAAAGATAGCCGCAGCACTATCAGGATTGCTTGAAGAAGTGCTCTCTTATGATGCAAATGAAGTATATGAGCAAGGCCAATTGCTAATGAAGCTTGCTGATTACATTGCAAGCCAAGACGGCCCGAGAAACAGCAAAACCGCATCGGAGGATGACATCGTAACAAGTTTAAGAGAATACGGCCAAGAATTAACCAAGTTAGCTGAAGACCTTGCCGAAACGCAACTTGAAATTATAACGGAAATGCTCAAAGAGGCACAAGGTTCAACCCAAATGATGCCACAAATGTATGGGATGAATCCAGAAACAATGATGCTTATGAGCCTTCTCAATGAGCAACCTCAAAAGCAAAAACTTGATCTAAAAACATTAGCAGGATTAGGCCTTGGCGCAACCGGACTTGGATTAGGCGCTTGGGGATTGACCAAGAACAAAGGTTTGATAGATACACTTAGAAAATCAAAGAGTTTTGGTGAGGCACAGAGACATATTAGCAAGTAACACCGAAGGTGGTGGCCTAATGAATGATTTTGATAAGGAACTGCTTAAAAAGGTAGCAATGAAATTAGTAATGGAAGAATTTGCCAAGAGTGCACAATACTATCCAGCACCACCTGTTATATATACAACGCCAAATCAGAAGAAACCAAATTATGTTATACCCAGCATAGCTGCATTGACAGCTGGCGGCTTAGTTCTCGCAAAAAATTGGAATAAAATCAAGCCGGGCATTGATAGATTTAGACAAGACCCATCCATTTCAGCGTTGGCTGGAACATTAAAAAGTGGTTTGAAGTCAGTTGTTAGTGGTGTTGGGAAACTCTTTAAACGCTGAACCTGTGCACTCATTTTATAGTGAAAGGAGGGAGCTAACGCGCCCTTATGGACCTAAAACAAATTCTTGATTTGAAAGATAGATTAGACAAACTAGCCTTAGATAAGCTGGCTGAAGATACGTCTCAGACAAATTATCCGGGAGTATCGTCAACTACAACGTCAAGGCAATTACTAGACGCGGTCTTGATGGCTAAAGCCATTAAGCAATTTCCTAATGTGCTCTTGTATATGCCAGTAAAAGACCCAGTGCAAGCACTAGCAGCAAATCCATATACAACAATGGCAATTAATAAGTTGAGCCCCAAGAAAGAACCGGTAAAAGAGATTTACAAATACGTGAAACTCACTGACAAGATATTAAGAAAAGCGCCTCGCATGGCGAAAAACCTTAATGAGACATTTGGTATAGGTGGCACCGCAAACTTTAATAGTAACACAGCTAAGCCAGGGCAAGGGAAAACGCCTTAGTTAGCAATAATTTGTATACCATATTAGGGGCACAGTCACTCCAAGAGGAGTTATGTGCCTCTTTCTTTATCCACCTGCTCACTAGACAGTTCTTCTTCTAACCACTGTTCAATTTGTTCTGGGAACACCCATGTGACCAACGCTGGGTCTCTAGCTACAATTTCTACTGTGCCTTGGTTTACTAGCTTGGCAATCAATTTCTGAAACTCCTTGTCATCTTCTTCAACGTCAATGATATACCTAATCTTGCCCATACAATCACCTCCTTATTTAGTTATGCATACTGTTCTGTCTTTGGACTTATCTAATGCTTCTCTTATTGCATCTGGCATACAATAAATTTCATCAAACTCAAACTCGTCCGTTATGCCTTCACGCTTTGTTTGAATATATGTTGCCTTGTCATAGTTATAATCGTCATCTGCAAACTTAACAATAACTACGTTGGTATTTGGGATGTGATCGTACTTAACCTTAACATCCGATGGCATGTATAAGATTATAGTGTTGGGCGCTTGTATAACCCCCGCCATTCTATCAATCTTTTCTACTAGTGCCTTTAGGTCTACAAATACATAAGTGAGTTTGTATGTATTTCTTATAACTTTTTCTCGCTTTTTGAACCATTTCCCAAGCATACCACTCACGCTCCTTCTTGTATGATTATTTAATTATGGTAAGTTCCGGGCTTGATTCAATTACCATACGTTGTTCTGGTCTTTTCTTGCCGAGTTTGTCATACCAGCCTTGGAGTTCCAATGCAACAATATCGTTCTTATTTAGCCCTCTCAACTCATACCTGTTATATCCGCGGTCATTATCATCTAAAACGCCAGGCTCATAATAAACCAAAGTGCCATCTTCAACTGTATACACAACATGAACTGGCTCTCCAGTCTTCGCAAATTTGGTAACGCCTGGATATCCTTCTACCATAATAGCTCCGCCTTCTTTGCGAACAAAATAGCCTGTCCACATTGAGAAAAAGCCACACTTATACATACTGTTCGAATGAGCCACAATGGTTGTAACTTTATATGAATCCAGCATACAATCAAATTGGAAATTACCACATAACGTGCCAGTATATAAATTTGTTGATTGTGCATTTAGATGTGTATCAGTGTTATTTAGCAAAATTTTCCAATACTCCTCATCAGTTGAATTCTTATTTCCGCGTCCCGACATCCTATCAATGTTAGCAGTATAGTAATCGTATGTTGCAACAGTCCCCAAGAAAAACATTGCAACAACCGTCAGATATTTATGACGAGGTGGTACGGCAAATCTATAAATTGGTTCATCATCTTTATATACGTCTATAGTCACAAACTTATTACTGCTCCAAATTATATCTAACACATCGCCTAGTTTGCTCGATCTGAGATTGGTAATTTCTATTCTAGCTGGCATTTGTACCTTTCTAGCCTTAAAGTAGACTGTCTTTAATTCAGTGCCCAATTTAGAATTCATAACTTGCATCTTGATCCCAGTGAAGTTATCCGGCTTTTCATAGTAGTAAGTTCCCAGATAATTTACCTTGTTTTCCTTGAAACTCGTCTTCTCATCCATACCATTCACCTCCTGATTTAGTGATAATAAGATGGCGTACCGCCTAACAACCAATATACCTCGCTTGAGCTAACAAGACATTCTCGCAAGAGAATAATACGTTTTCCTTTATATCACCTCCTCAATATAATAGGCGTATCGCCTACGAGCTGGAATACCTCGAAGAGCTGTTTTATGCTTTATGCGAAGATTCTGGTCGGGAGCTTGCGACCGCCCAGAAACTATCACACTCATGATCACCTCCTTAGTAGAATAGGCGTATCGCCTATGAACTGATATACCTCGAAAGAGCTGTTTAACTATAGAACTGGTCATTTATGTCGATGCGCAATTTGTATTGCTGGTGCTTTTTACCAGCAAGTTGTTATTCTCACTTATCACCTCCTTTCACAAGTTTTTTTCTTATATGCTATTGTTCCTTTGATACATAAATTCAACGTCTTCTAATTCTACAAATCCGCATCTTATCAGCTCATTAAGTTTCTTCAAGCCGTGTACGGAGTTCACTGACACCGTCATTGTCACAGCATTGTTTGGATTTTTATAGACATTGCCAATGACGTTGTTCGGTGGTAAGTCAATTACATAGTCTAACGTCAGGAATCGAATTTGACTTGTCTTGCTAATAAGTTGTTCTACAACATCCTCTAGTTTTAGTTCCACCATTGTTCGACCCGCTACATAATACATCTTAACAGGTTCTGAAATCTCCCAATAATAATTTTCTTGAATATCGATTACTACTGGTATATTCTGCCCATCATCTAACACAAGAACAGCAACAAACGTGATTAAGTTCTCATCTATACTTGCCAATCTAACTACTACCTTATCCCACTCATACTTGTAATACTCTTGCTCAATTGCAAATTCAATAATTGCATAATACACCACTGGGTTAAGCCCATATGAGTTAATTACTGTGTTTGATGCGTGCCTCACTAAATCATCCTCAAATGGTACAATTACCCAATTTTCGTAGCTTCTCTTTCCTGAAATTGCCTCGTTGATCCTTGCAATAAGGTCTTCATCCATACCAACACCTCCATTAGGCTATAAATATATTTGAGAACTGTATCCCATCTACATCAAATTGCCTTAATTCGTTTCTTAGTCTAGCTAGTCTACCTAGGCTAGGGTTCATCGATAACATATAATTTGCCTGACCTAGCAACGTTTTCTTATACGATGCAGGCTCTTTGCCATACGGAAGCTGATGCTTTATCACAAAGTTGAAGATTGCAGCTTCTAAATTTCTACGCTTTTCTCTAGGCAAGTTTATTTTGCTGTTTGCTACGGTGCCAAGTATATAATGAGGTTCCTTTGGTCCGTACTTTTTGATCTTCTTTCTGTTAATTGTATACCCTGCATTTTGAACTACAGTGATAATTTGTTCAATTTGCTCATCTAATTTGAAGTTGGCACTAAATACGAGATCATCAGCATATCTGGTATAGGTTATTCCATGTGGAGTGCAGATATTCATTATAGCAAAGTCTACTGGCGCAAACGCTATATTTGCCGCCATTGGACTAGTAATAGCGCCTTGTGGTAGCACGCCTTTATACGATACAAGTCTGGCAACTAGCCAAGCAGCTTCTCTACCATATCCAAAATTCATTAGCGAGTCCAATACATAATCACTCTTTACTGACGGAAAGAAGCTGTGAATATCCAACGCTACTACATAATCCTTCCCAATATGTGGCGTAATTGCATTCCTTATAGATTCTCCTTTGACAAAGCCATGTACGCATGGTGGAAGTTCAATATTATCAAATAGAACCGAATTTATTCTTTTGTGTATCTGTGATAATGTTTTAGAAGCCTCTAGCAATTTCTCGAGGTCTTCGTCATCAAGCATTCTTAACTGCACGTAATCTATTTCCATATTTGGCTTTACACGCTTGTGCAAATAGGTGTTAATTTCTCGCCTAGAGCCATCAGGCTTAGGCACATAATAGCTGAAATAAAGCCTGTTTTTGATTTTCTCGATATAGGTTAAAACACGCACCTCATATCCGAGCATAACAGACAAATCGTTAAAATCATATGGTCGTAACGCCATATCGCCACCTCCTCTGTGGTTGATTCGCCATTTAATAAAACATTAACACGCAAACTCGAAAATATGTCCAACCGTATGAGTCTCTAAAAAGATTATACACCAGTATTACCCAATTTATGAGTCACATGGACATTTAAAAAATGTCGCGTTTGATGCATAAAACGTAGTATTGGACAGCTGATAACAATATAACAACATACGCGACATATGTATGTCACTTAGTGGATGATGCATCACTATAAAAAATGATGCATCACGATTGTTGCATGATGCATCACATTCGTCGGTTTTTGTATAATCCACTGCACAAAACCGGACGAATTTGTACAATGTACTGAACAAAATCGGACAATCACGTTTTCTTGGACAATTTGTATATATCGTACACATATATACCGGGTTCATCCAACCCTTCTTCTGCCTCGAAGATCAAACCCTTATTGTTGTTTTCCAAGATTGTTCCAGAAACAGCAACAAAGTTATAGCACGCCGAGTGTGGCATTAGAAGATTTGCTAGTAGCATTGATGCTTTATTGCCGTTGATACTAGCATAAGACATAACGCTAAACAAGCTATTATCGTTCTTTGAAAACTTGCCTAATTGTTCCTCAATGTTGCCTTTTTTGCCCTTGTATGGGAAGTATCTCAGCACGCTCTCACCTTTTTTATAGTTCAGACGTCCAATCTCCATCCTCCTATATACACAACGTGATGTGAACATCATTATCTTGACTATGTTTCGGCGATTTGTATCTGTCAGACTGAATTCCTCATTCCACACGCCAGTTTCGTAGACAACCTGCCCGTCTACACAAGCATCAAGATACATAGCTACAGCCTCTATATTTGAGAGTGGCCTTAGGCGATCTTTTAATTCTTGGAATAAGCCCTGTCCTTCCATATTAATTTGTTTCATACTGAAGTCGGTCTCAGGCAATGCAAATATAGCATCTAAGTGCCGACTATTACGCCTGATTTTGCCATTTAGAAATATTGAAACTTTCAATACCACTCCATTAAAATGAGGTGGGACTTCTTCTAATATAGTTCCCAGTCCTGAACAAGCAAACATGCTTTTCACCTTCTTTCACCTATTTTGCCAAGGCGGTTGGCCTAACTTTGCCAAACTTATTATACATTTCTTCTAATCCAGTCTCAAATATGTCATGCACATCTAAAATGCATAGTTCCTGCTTTCTATATGCATAATAATAGCCAGGATACGATTTTGAACCGAACTCATAGCACACCAGCTTGCCACCTTCATCAGTGTAAACTACAAACATTGGCTTATCACTGTCTTTGAAATTAGTTACTGCAGGATAACCTTCCAACATCACCGCACCTGCATCTTTATATCGATAAACTGATTGTGTCCATAGACCCAGAAAAGCGCACTTGTAATTTGAATTTGAGTGTGCTATTATACTGACCCTGGTACATGGCTGACCTATATTTTCAAAACTAAGTCGTCCACACTTCACTGTGTAGAGCTGTGTTGGGCTAACATTTAGAGGATCAACATTATTGAGTAGTGCGTCCCAATATTCCTCTTGTGTCCTTGGCTCGAGCATTTCGTCAATTGCAAAGTCAATAAATGCCGTATAGTAGTCATACGATGCGATTGTTCCTAGGAAGAACATAGCAATCACGTTGTTATACTTGCTATCTGGCGGTGCCACGAACCTGTAGATTATATTGTCGTGCTTATACACGTCTATGACTTCGACTTCGTTCAGAAGTAATTCAGATTGGTTATCTAACATTTTAGGCGATATTCGCTCAATCTTCACTGTCTTTGGCATACTAAGCTTTTTGGCCTTGAAATAAAGCTTACCTTTGGTCTTTTCTATGCTTGGATGGACTCCATAAATTGCTATGCCAGTGAAGTCATCCGGCTTTTGACGATAACACGCCCCAAGATATGGAAATTTCTCTACGTTCTTTTCTCCTCTTTTCTCCATACGTTTCACCTCCTTCAAAAAAACAGGCGTATCGCCTATTAACCCAAGTACCTCGTTTAGAGCTGTTCAACGTTATGGGCATTCCTCCTTCTGCTGGTTGCATTTTGCCAGCAGATATTTTTTCTCCATGCATCACCTCCTAATAGAATAGGCGTATCGCCTACAGCCTGACTCAACTACCTCAATAGAGCTATCATTTCGCTAGAATTACTTTTGGTTTGGTTGGAGGTCCTTTCGACAACCACCAAATATTTCTTCTCACGCATCACCTCCTTAGTAGAATAGGCGTATCGCCTATAGACCAGAATACCTCAAACGAGCTGTTTTATCTTGCATTCTTACATTCGGAGTGCTGGGTGTTGCTGGTGCTTTTCACCAGCATCTCAGCCTTACCATATATCACCCCCTTTTTTGCTCTCTTGTCAGTCTTTCAATTCTTCTTTCCTAATTTTGCCCGACGACCATAGAGTTGCTATTTCATCAACACTGAATAGCTTGGTTCTGTAGATTGTCGGAGTTCCATAAATTCTGTCAGCAATATTATCAAATATAGCAACAACCGTATCCTTATTCAATGTATCTTTGAACACCATAGTTGGTGGCACTTCTTGGACAAACTTGCCCCCAACTGTGTTTATGATTCTCTTTACCTCAGAACACATTAGAGAGGCAAATACGTCATGCATGTTGCCATACGAGTCCTTACAATTCATTAGTATGGCAATATTCACGCTGGTTGATTGAGTAAAGTCAACCATAAACGTATCTGTTTCTTTGTTAAATTCATACTTTGTGCCAGCTGATTCATCGACAATAAAATTGGCAACAGTATTAGTATACAATGCACCACAGCTAAGAGCCTGAAGTAGATAGGCAACTCCAGTCGTTTGATAATCGGAGCGCCAATTAACTCTTATCTCGAACGTTGTGCCAACAGCTCCAAATTTGTATATTTGAATTCTTATTAGAGCTGTATCACTGTTATTATTTCTGAGTGACATTCCCGCCAAAACATTGTATACTAGATTAACCCTTTCCTTATACGGTGGAACTTTATTCAATTCACGATTGTTGTAGTAATACAACATGTTAAAATCTACAGAGTTTGCTTCTATTTTAGCGCTCCTGTACTCTTTGCCTGCATCGGTTATACTTCTGATCACAAGCCCCGAAAAGTCCGGGGCAATATATAATTGTGGATTATATCCTAGCGACATACGCATCCCTCCTTCTTTTTTTAATGAGCTGGTGGAGGCGGTGGGAATCGAACCCACGTCCGAGCAACCAATCTAACTATTAACGGTCACCCGTCGAAACCATCCGCCCCCAACAAAATAAAATGCAGGCCGCCAGTTACTCGGTTAACAGCCTGCATTATTACACTTAATTATTTCCTAGTCGTCTTCTGATTCTTCTTCTTCAGACTCTATGTTTAACAAAAATCAAGCAAGAAGTCTCCACCTTCTACAAGGTGGAGATGAATTGCTGACAAATATAATTGTTGTTTCTACCTAATAAAACCAAATCCCTTGGATTAATTTGCTTGTATCTCTCAGAAACTTGTAAGTAGTTACCCCAAATATCCTGTACATATACCCACTTATTCGAAAAACCTGAAATATAACCTATCTTGTTAATAGACGGTATATATATCTTGTCCCACAGGCACCATTTCTTACCGTTGACTATTATTTCTTTTGTGTTTTTGCCATTGCGTTTTGCTTCTCTATTTGGCTCTTTTCTACCTTTGCGTGGTATCTCTTCATGCAGACTTCTCTTTTTCTTTCGGACTTGCCTTATATAATACCACACATTATCCTGCCGTTTGGGTTTTATACCTGCTATTGCTATAGCATCGTTTATATGCGACTTTTCAAACCCCCATTCCATGCGTGTTCTTCTGGTATACAAACCAAATGTATATCCTGTAGGTGCTATTTTCTGCAACATCGGAACAAGATAATCTCTCAAAACATTCATGAATACTGTTGGACGAAAATCATCGATTTTTGGTGGTTTTTTGCCTGTAAATTCCTTATAACTCATATTGCCTTTTGCTTCATTATGTGCTTCACAGCAACAAACAAGATTTGTTGGATTATTCGTTCCGCCTTTACTTCTTGGTATAATATGGTCTACTGTTAGTTTGTCTGAACAAGGAATATCTGGTCGCAATTCGGCATAGTGACATTTGAAGTTATCCCTAATTTTTACATACTCTTTGACGCTATCAAAGCCTTTCATTACGCCGTTTTGGTATTCAATACCTTGTATATTAGGATTTTGCAACGCTTGTGTATCAAATTGCCCGACTTCTACTCTAATTTCTGATATTGGTAGTATTTTAGATAAATGCTTAACAATGTTATAATGTGTTTCTATTCTTGCTTTTATAGATGGAGGTAACCATCCTTCAGGTCTTTTGCGATTAAGAAATCTTGGTTTGCGATAACGTGTTTTTCTATTCCTTCTTGCTCTTCTGAGTCTGCGCCTTGTTTCTATATTTTCTTTTATATCCTGCCTCAACTCTACCTGTGCCTTGTAAATCACCCTGCCATCTTCAGTTGTAACTGCTATACCGACATTTTTACTTCCTGCATCAATTCCCACTATGCACTTTTGTTTATACCCACTACTACCATACAACAGTTGAATTGTAAAAGGTTCATACTTTACAATTTTTGCTTTACCTTGTTTGAGAAGTTTTCTTGCTTTTGAAGGTTTGCATGGCATAAGTGGTTTACCATGTTTGTTTATAACGAACACTAACATAAAGTGTTCCTCCTTTCGGAGTTAATTTGCCCATCGCCAATGTTAGGCAGGCTTACATGCACATACCACTGTCCCTACCCCTCAGGACTATTTAGGTTATGTGCGACAGAGCATGGAACTTGGGCATCATTCCATGGTGTCATAACCTGCCTAACGTAGCCCGATGGCATTTAGCCCTGGCTGAGGCTAGTCAACTAAGGCTTTTCAAGCCTCCGCTTCTATAAGCGGTGGGTAGTTGACTAACATATATGGTCATGCTACTCCTCCTCCCTCAGCTTATTTTGTTCATGAAGCTG
>Ga0208695_1002248_pt1 | contig 14382 bp, 15 predicted proteins | sample AD_UKC111_MetaG_FD_184449 | JGI IMG/M metagenome (GOLD analysis project Ga0208695, IMG submission 184449) | Active sludge microbial communities of municipal wastewater-treating anaerobic digesters from Hong Kong - AD_UKC111_MetaG (SPAdes)... | ecosystem: Engineered > Bioreactor > Anaerobic >... | reverse complement strand
CAAGGGCATCGATCTTTCCGTGGCAATTTTGCACCCATTGGGTGAAAGCCCCTCCGCCGTCCTCCGCCCTGTCCTATCGGTCCGGAAGCTGCCCTCTGATTCTCCTTACGGACGGATCAGGGACAAGATAAGTGGCAAATCCTCCGCATCTTGTCGTAGACTCGGCTCAGAGACGGGTTCAATTCTGGCTCTTGAACCTCCTTCGGTTAGAGACATGCCCACCCCAGTGCCGAAACCTGTAGCCGAGGGCAGGAAAGTCCGGCGGCGATTGGCCACGACGCCGGGCGGCGTACCCACTGCATACGGCCTACCACAGGAAGTGGTGCTCACAGCCGAGCGGCGCGTGGGCTTCCTCGGCCTGATTGTCGCCCTAATGGGAACGGTCGCCTACTTGATGGAGCGGCTGGTTCAGCCCGAAAGGGTCCAGGGCCTGTTCCAGCCGTTAGCCGCGGCGACGTTCCTGACAGTCGGTCTGGCGGTTTTCGTCCTCTCGCGAAGCAAGAAGGTTCGTCCGGAACTCGTCTTGGACTTGGGTCTGGTTTCGGAAGTGGTAATCGCGCTGGCCATCTCTCTCACCGAGTTCGCCTCCCCCTGGAAGCCCGAAGAAACCGTGCGCGGGCTGTCGTGGAACTGCCTATGGATCGCCATGTACGTGGTGGCGATCCCCGGCACCTACGGCAAGACCGTGCTGGCCGCCATCACCGCCGCCTGCATGGGGCCGATCGGAATGATGATCACAACGGTAGCGACCGGGGAACCGCCGCCTACCCTTGGACAGGCGCTGCTGCTGCTGGTGCCGCCGTTCGCGGCGGCCTTGTGGGCCATCCCCGTGGCCAGGCACTATTACCGGCTGGGCACCCAGGTGACCAAGGCGCAGGCCATGGGAAGCTACGAGTTGCTGGAGCTGATCGGACACGGCGGCATGGGCGAGGTTTGGCGCGCGCGGCACCGCATGTTGGCGCGCGTCTCAGCCATCAAGCTGATCCGTCCGCAAGCCCTATCCGCGCACGGAGCCGAGAGCGCCACCGTGATCCTGCGCCGCTTCGAGCGCGAAGCTAAGGCCATGGCCGGGTTGCGCTCGCCGCACACCGTCGAAATCTATGATTACGGTGTGAGCGAAGACGGCCGTTTCTATTACGTGATGGAGTTGCTCGACGGCCTTGACTTGGAACGCATGGTTCAGCGTTTTGGACCGATGCCGGCGGGACGTGTCGCGCACATGTTGCAACAGGCCGCGAAATCGCTCTCCGACGCGCACGAATCGGGAATGGTGCACCGCGACATCAAGCCGCGCAACCTCTTCGCCTGCCGCATGGGGACCGAGTACGACTTCGTGAAGGTGCTCGACTTCGGACTGGTGAAGTTCTCCTCGCCAGGGCAATCCCAGACACAACTGACCATGGAGGGCGTCACCGCCGGCACGCCGGCCTACATGGCCCCGGAGATCGCCATGGGCCGCCAGGACATCGATGCGCGGTCGGATATTTACTCGCTCGGCTGCGTGGGCTACTGGCTGCTAACCGGTCAGTTGGTTTTCGAGGCCGAAAACGCCATGGCCATGGTGATGGCGCACCTGCAGCAGGCGCCCGTCCCACCCAGCGAGCGCAGCGAAGTGGCCATCCCGGCGAGCCTGGAACGGGTGATCCTGTGCTGCCTGGAGAAGGAGCCCGACAAGCGGCCGGGGAGCGCCCGGGAACTAGCCGGCATGCTGGCCGGCTGCGAAGGGATGGAACCATGGAACTCAGAGCTGGCTGAACGCTGGTGGAATGTGAACATGCCGCGCCCGGCGGCGGTGCACTGACCGGTTATTGCTTTCTCACGTCCGCCCGGACCAGTTCCCGCTGGGAGAGATAGACGAGGGATTCGCCGTCGTGGCCGGCTAGCCAGCCGAAGATGGCGCCGGCGTCGGTCGCGGCGGTGAGGTCCACAGCGTCCCAAGTCCCCTGCTCCCGATTCAAACGGTACAGGCCGATCCCGATGCGGGCGAAGACCTCGTTCGACGGCGTCATCACGACGGAAGAAACCATGGCGCTGGACTTCAAGCCGTTCGTGATAGGAACTTCGCGCCAGCTCCAACGGCCCGTGATTTCGCCGCTCGTGTTGAGTTCCAACCATTCGTGGCACGTGGGAAGGAGAACGCCGATCCTATCTTTGGATGCTCTCACTTCGGCGTGTCCGTCAAACTGGTCAGCGGCCGGGTGCAGGCCACACCGGAAGGACGACCAGGGCAGGCTCCCGCCGATGAATTTGCCGTCCCGGCCGTAGTGCTGCAGCATCGCGTGGTCCGGAGCTTTCAGGATTCTGCGCTCCTCACCGAGTTGCAAGCCCAGGACCCAAACGGACCGATCAGGACCAACTGCCACCGACATCCCTTCGAACGGCGCGGTCCGCACGATGCGGGCGGCGCCTCCTTTGATGGGTATGAAGGCGAGGAAACCCGTGTACTCCAGGCTCCCGACCACGGCGTTGCCCACAGCGACGGCCTCGCCCTCCACTGCTTCCACGTCCCTGATCCAGACTTGGGTAGCGTCGGGAACCCACACCCGCGTCTCGAGAACCGCGTGGCCCTCGCTGTTGTGCACCGCGAAATTGTTCGAAAGGTCCGAGTACGTAGTGGACGGACGGAACCAGATTAGATGACCGTCAGCCCACTTGGGGGCGGCAGGCGCGCCGGGAACGGCAGTCTGAGAGAACGGAGTCCGCCGCACCGCAGGCGATAGCTGCTCAGCGGAGGCGGCAAAGGTGCAGGCGAGGAATAGAGCGGGGATGAACCGGCAAAGTACGGTCTTTGTCACGTTGGCCTCCTATCGAATTGTGCCACAACTGATCCTAAACTCTTGACGCAAACGCTAGACCAGCCGTGTAGGCGTTTGTGCCGCATTCGTGCCGTACGTCGGTTCTACTTTAGCCGGCGATAGAGTTCTTTCCTGTCTCCCGCCCGGACCACGCTTGTCCAAATTAGCGTTTGAGATGTAAGGCGACGATTCTGGTGGGTTGTGAGGTTGTTCCGTCCAAGAACGATCACAACCGACAGGAGATCGCCGCCATGAATCGAGGATGTAGCATTTGCGCCCAGATGTTGCAGTTCTTCCCCCGCCTGGAGTTTGAGGCCGCCGTGCGGCAACACCAAGCCGAGCGTCACGCGCCTGGGTTCTCGTGCTGGACCCAGTTCATCGCGATGCTGTTTTGCCAACTGGCCATGCGCAATCTCTCCGGGAGGTCACCGGCGGTTTGGCCGCCTGCGGCGGTAGTGGCGCATCGCTCGTGACCTGCCCCCGATAATCTCCTCCAGTCATAATTTGGAAAGCTCCCTTGAAGACAGCAAAAGGAGCTTTCGAAATGAAGAAGACGAAGTTCAGCGAAGAGCAGATGATCGGGGCCGTGAAGCAGCTCGAAGCCGGGCGCTCGGCCCGGGACCTGGCCCGGGAGTTGGGCATCAGCGACCAGACGCTGTACAACTGGCGAGCCAAGTACAGCGGCCTGGAGGTCAATGAGGCGCGGCGCCTGCGGGCGCTCGAGGACGAGAACCGGCGGTTGAAGACGATGGTCGCCGATCTCAGTCTCGACAAAGAAGCCCTGAAAGCGGTGATCCGAAAAAACGGCTGGAGCTTGTGAGCGCACGGCGGGACGTGGCGTTCGTCATGACCGAGTTTCGGTACAGCGAACGCCAGGCTTGCAAGCTTCTCGACTTGGACCGCAGCAGCTATCGCTACGAGGCTCGTCCCGATCGCAACATCGAGTTGCGCGAACAACTGATCAGGCTGGCGCGGCAGAAGCCGCGGTACGGGTATCGGCGGCTCTGGGCACTCCTGAGCAAGCGCGGACACAACGTGAACGTCAAGCGCGTGTATCGCCTGTACCGGCAGGCACATCTGGCGGTGCGGCGGCTGAAGCGGAAACGGCTGCAGCGCAGTGTCCCGGTGAACGCGATGCTGATCGCGCCGAATCAGGAATGGGCGCTCGACTTCGTTTCTGATGGCATAGCGAGCGACCGCGGCATTCGCATCCTGACCATCGTTGACGGCTTCACACGTGAGTGCCCGGCCATCGAAGTCGGCGTGAGCCTCGGCAGCCGAAGAGTCACGCGGGTATTGGAACGGGTCATCGCCGAACGTGGAGTGCCGAAGAGCTTGCGCTGTGACAACGGGCCGGAGTTCACCAGCCGGCATTTCCTGGCCTGGTGCGAACAACACGGCATTGCACTGGTGCACATTCAGCCGGGCAAGCCGATGCAGAACGGATATCTGGAAAGCTTCAATGGCCGACTGCGCGATGAATGCCTAAATGCGAATTGGTTCTTAAACATCGTGGATGCGAAGCGGAAGATCGAACGGTGGAGGGTAGAGTACAACGAAGAACGACCGCACAGCAGCTTGGCGTACCGCACGCCGAATGAATATGCAGAGGTGTGCTCTGAGCTCACCAGCAGGATGGACGCCATCCCGCCGATCCGCCCGTCGCTGGTTGTCAGTAGCACGTCGGTGCTCGCGGGCAAGGGCTCGCCTCCGGCCGCGCCCTGATGGGCGCGCCCTTGCCCGCTGTGCGCCGCCGTGCCTCAGATGCAACGTCAGCGACGGGCGGCTCCGGCGGGATGGCTAACAGACGTAATACGAAGAACGGCTTTCCAAATTACACTTGGTAGAGAAAAACGGGGCAGGTCAAGTGCGGCCCCTTGGTCACGCGCTTCCTCAAAGCCATTTACCAGTTGCGCCAGGCCGGCCTGGCGCAACTGGTAACGCTCGGCGAAACCCTCCAGAGCTGGGCCGCCGAAATCGCCACCATGTGGCGCTTTACCAAGAACAACGGCATCACCGAAGGTTTCCACACCAAAATGGAGGTGCTGCAAAGGCAGGCGTACGGGTTCCGCAACTTCAACCACTATCGATTAAGGGTTAGGATAATGTGTTCGTGACTCAATCAGGGGCGGGGTCTGCCCCCACTAATGGCGTAGAGCGTAGAGCCAACAACTATCGCTGGAGGGTTAAGGTATTGTGTTCTTGATCAGCTCTTCACCACGGGGGTGCCCCCATTCTTGGCGTAGAGCCCAAACAGATGGGTTGGCGTCCCCAGGGGGATTTGAACCCCCGTTACCGCCGTGAAAGGGCGATGTCCTAGGCCGGGCTAGACGATAGGGACGGATGCTTGTTTGCGCAGTAACAGCTTCTACCACTTTAGCTGGCCGCCCTATGCACAGTCAACTTGCGGACGGGGCCGTGAAGATCCTCCAAAATAATGTCACCCCCTAACTGCAACGAAGAAATGTCACCTGGGTGGAAGCTGAAGGGTGATCGAGTTGAGTCAGAAGGAGCTGCGAAGGTCGAAAGCGATCGAGAACGCGGTGGCGGGCCAGCGCGGCCCGAAGGTCACGTTGCTGGGCTTCCAGGACGATGCCACCGGTCAGGTGCTGGCGGCGCGGTTTCAACAGGAATCGGAGGACACGGTGGGATACCTCGTCCTGCCGCGGCAGGTGGTGGAGCGCACGGGGTTCCGTTGAGCCTGTATCGGCACCGGCACAGTACGTTTCAGCGCAACGATGCGCATTGTAGCCTGGGGGAAGAGTTGGAAGGGCGGCAGCATCCGACGCAGTTGGGACGGGTGCTGGAGGAGTTGGGCATCGAACAGATCGCGGCGCTGACGCCGTAGGCCAAGGGCTGGATTGAGCGGCTATGGAGGACCTTCCAGGACCGGCTGCGGAGCGAACTGCGGCTGGCGGGATCTCGCGAACTGGAGCAAGCCAACGAAGTGCCGGATGGATTTCTGCCCGGCTACAACCGGCGGTTCGCCCAGCCGGCGCGCGAGGCGGGTAACGACTTCCGGCCGCTGAGCAGGAAGCTGAACTGGGACCGGTGGTTCAGCCTGCGATACGAGAGGGTGGTGGGGAAAGACCACGTGGTGAGCTTCCGCTCGCGGACGATTCAATTGCCGCCGGCGCGGGTGAAGAAGAAGCCGCGGATTTATTTGTTTGCCGGACATCCGGCGGTGGCTTTCCGTACTTTCCACGGCTGCGTCATTTCCACCGACTCCTAGGGGGACATAGCTTCGTTGCAGTTAGGGTGTCATTTTTTCGTTGCAACAACACTTGCGGACCCGGCCGCTCACCCGTTCAGAGCGTCTTCAGATACGCGAGCAGGTCGGCGCGTTCCTTGTCCGACAGGATGTCCTTGTACGGGGGCATGCCTTCCCCGCCGGCATTGATGCGGGCCGTGACGTTTTCATCGCTCACGGGCTTCCCGTTCGACAGCTTGGCGCGGCGGAACAAGCCCTTGAACCCCGGGCCCACCTTCTTTTCCAGGCTCGTAGCGCTGTGGCAGGGAGCGCACTGTTCATAGACAGCCTTGCCCTTGGCCGCGTCGCCGGGACCCGGCTTCGATGGCTTCTTTTCGGCGATAGCGACGGCGGCCAGCGTCACTACGCAAATACCCATCCACACCACTCTGGTGAGTCTCATACCCAACAGTCTACAATCGCGGTTACTCCGGCACCACCCGCGTATTGCTGATGGTCACGTCCCGCATATACTGCGGTCCGGACGCCACCGTCACCACCTCACCTGACGGGGCGATGCGAACGATGTTGCTGATGATCGAGTCGCACAACGAACCGCCGATCAGAATCGTGTGCTTCGCTCTGCTGATGACATTGTTGACAATGATGCGCCGCGTGTCGCCGAGCGGTGCGATCCCGCCACCGTAAGCCGAGTCGCCGATCTTCACGGCGGCCTTGCAGTGCATGTCCACCGGCGATGTGTCGATGAGCCCGTCGATCAGGATGTCGTGCATGCGAACGCCGGGAGTGTTGAGCAGCCGCACGATGTGATGCCCTCCCCGGCAGTAGCCTTTGATGTTCCTCACGATCACGTGCTGGATGTCATCCGCCGGGACGGCCGTTTTCCCGGCGCGCGGAATGGCGGTCAGCGCGATCAGGTCGTCGCCGGTCTGGCCGCTGATGTTCTCGATGAGGATGTCGTGGCAACCCAAGCGAAGGTCGATTCCATCCTGGTTGAGGATGGTTTCGCGCTTGCCGTCGATCATTTTGAAACCGCTGGAATCGAAAGCGAGATCGCGCAGCGTCCCGTGGGCACAATGCTCCAGCGAGATCGCCCAACTGTGAGAGTCCTTCATCATGAAGTTCCCGATGCTGAAGCCATCGACAGACACCAGCAGGATGCCCAGGTTGCGCCAGTCGCCGGTCTGACTCTCTCCGGCTTTGCCGGCATCGGTTCCATAGGTCCTCTGGCCGAGCGTCTTCACGCTGTCGCCGGTGGCGCGCGGGTGGTCGGCGCCTTCCAGCACCACGGCGCCGATGCCGCGAATGTGGATGTCCTCGAGCGGCTTCGCCGCCGCAGCCCCTGGCTCCCAATTCGAACTGCGCATGAAATTGTCGCGGCAGCAATCGGAGAGCTTCAACCGGCAGTTGTCCAGCTCCAACGTCGTGTGGCTGCGGAGCAGGATGGCCGAATCGAGCATCCAGACATCCTTCCTCTTACCGCCGGTGACGTTGTTGTGCGGAATCACGACACGGCAACCGGCCGACGCCGCGGCCTCGATGGCGCGATTGATCCGCTCGACATCGGTGCCTTTGAACTCGTTAGGGGTCACAACGAGCGGCGGTACGGTAATCTTGGCGGGGGACTCGACCGCAGCCGAAAGCGCCGCGGCCGCGCCCATCCCAAACAATCGTCTACGATTGCAGCCCGGCCCGCGGCTCATTTCGCCTGCTTTTTCTTGCCACCGAACAGGCTGTCCAGGATGCCTGTCGCGGCCGCGCCCGCTTTGTCTCCCAGCCGCTTCTGGGCCTCCGACTGAATCAGGTCCTTCGTCTGTGTTTTGGCCATGCCTTGGAGATCCGGCTTGAAGACTGGGTCCGTCGCCGTGCCCTGGATGAAGAACGGCACCGCGGTCTTGCTCAGCAGCGCCGACCGCGTACTCTGCAGGGTCGCGCTCATCTTGAAGTCGAGCGCATTGGAAGCGCTGACGGTGCCTGCGCCATTCAGTTCGCCGATGCCCTGCGCGATGAGGTGCAGGTTGTCGACGGCCGTTCCCTGCGATGCATATTTCAACTTCGCGCTCAGCACCTCGATGTCCGTGTCCGGGCCGGTCTTGATGCCGGCAAGCTGCTGGATCATCGTCATCTTGGTTCCCAGGTCGAAGTTGGCGAGCCGCGTCTTGTCGAACGATACCGCGCCATCGGCTGCGAGGCGGTCCGGCGGCCCTTGCACGGTGAAGGCCGCGGTGGCGGTGCCGCCTTCGAGCCGGGATCCCCTGGGGAGCGCGATGCCCAGCGGCGGAAGCAGTTCCGCCAGTTCGGGCACAGCCATTTTCGCGCCCGCGAACTTCATGTCGAGCACGAGCGAGTCGCCGCGTTCCGCGTATGTTCCGGTAAGGCTCGCCCTGGCCTCTCCCACGTGGATGTCGCCGCGCTGGAGCGTGCCCGCCCGCGTGCGCAGGTCATGGGCGTGGACAAAGTCGAACTCCACGGTGCGTCGCGCCGGCGTGCCGTTCTTGGCGAGCTTCAGCCCTTCGGCTTTCAGCCTGCCTCTCATGGACAGCCGTCCGCCGGTGGAAGTGCCACTCGCCTGCAGTGAGGCGGTACCGGCGATGCCGGGAGCGGTTCCGGCCAGCGCCGAGGCCAGGTTCAACTTCGCCACCTCAAGCGTCACCGATAGCGGCGTGAATTCCATATCCGTCGCCTCGATCGGCCCTGCTTTTCCTTCCAGCTTGATGTCGCCGCCACCGGCCAGCCTGGCGTTCAATGAAAACGGGAACGCGGCGGCCGGCGTGAAATCTCGAACCTCGAGGTTCACCCTTTCCAGGACCAGCGGCTTCTGGCGGTTGCCTGCCTTGCCCATCGAGAAGCGGCCGTCGACAATCTTGATGAGTCGGGCGCTGAGGTCGACGCTGCCCGCTGCGGCAGGCTCGCGCGCGGGCGCAGCCGGTTTCGTGGCCGCGCCACCCAGACTCGAGTAGTTCCAGCGTCCCGCCGGCGACTGAATCAAGGCCACCTGGGGCTGCTCGATGGTGAGCCCCTTGACGTTCAGCTTCCGCGAGAAGATGAGGTCCCGCATGTCGACCTGAACTTTCAGCGACTCGGCCTGCAGAAAAGGCGCGGTACTGAACGCCGGGTCGTCGGCGATGGCGAGGCTGTTGGCCGTCACGCCGCCTGCTAGAAGGGAGACGCGCAGGCTGCCGATACTCACCTGCCGGCCGAGCGCGGCCGATAATTTCGATTCCAGCGCCGGCTTGAACCGGTCGGCACTGATCAGGAAGGGAAGGCTCACGAGTGCTACAACAACCAGCACCAGGACGATGCCTACTACTTTAGCGGTGCGTCGCATATGCCATCACGATACATCCCCGGATGGCCGAAAGCCACCGCCGCCGGAGTCCGCCGGCTTCCTTCCGATCGACAGACCCGCGTTGAGCACAATAGCAAGCAGCGTTCCCACCGCGATTCCGGCGATATTGACTCCGGCCACCGTTAGTCCCTTCACTCCCAATCCGGTGGCGGCGATCAGCGAGGCCCCCGCCACCACCAGGTTCTGCGGGTCCGCGAAATCTACTTTCGCGTCTATCCAGATGAGCACTCCCATGAGTGCGATGAGGCCGTACAGGATCAGGCTGATGCCGCCCAGCACTGGTTTGGGGATAGCCTGAATGAGCGCGCCGAATTTCGGGCACAACCCAAGCAGGATGGCTACGCCGCCGGCCATGATGAAGTTGTAAGTGCTGAACACGCGCGTGATGGCCATCACGCCCATGTTCTCTGCGTAAGTGGTTTGCGGGGTCCCGCCACCGAGCGAGGAAAACAGTGTCGCGATCGCGTCGCCCAGGTAAGCGCGGCCGAGATGCGGATTCAGATCGCGGCCCATGTAACTCGAAATCGCCGCGATGTGCCCCTTGTTCTCCGCCACCAGCACGATGAACAGCGGCGCGACCACCACGAGCGCGTGCAGGCTGAACACCGGTGTCTGAAACGGCGGCAGCCCGATCCACGCCGCATCGCGAATCCGCGCGACGCTAGCGGACTCCAGCACGCCCAGAAGCGCCGCGAGCAGGAAACCCACGATCACGCCGCTAAGGATCGGCAGCAGCCGCAAAAAGCCCTTCGTGTGGAGGGGGATCAGCGCGGCTGTCAGGAATGTCACCGCCGCGACAATCAAAGCCGGCAGGTCTGCGGCGGTATTGACGGCCAGGCCGGTGTTGATCGCGTCGCTCACGGCGGAGGAAGCCAGGTTCAAACCGATCAGCGCCACCACCGAGCCTGTCACGACGGGCGGCATAAGCTGGTCGATCCAACCCGATCCCCATCGCATGGTGATCAACGCGGCGACCAGATACAGTACGGCGGCCCCGGCGATTCCGCATAGCGCGTGCGGAACCTTCCCCGCATCGCCTCCGGTGACCGCCAGCACGGGGCCGATGAACGCGAAGCTCGATCCCAGGTAGCTGGGGACCTTCATCCTGGTGGCGACAACGAACACGAGCGTGCCGATGCCGGAAAAGAACAGTGCCAGTTGCGGATTGAATCCCATGAGGAGGGGAGCCAGCACCGTCGCCCCGAACATGGCGACGACGTGTTGCAGGCCCATGGGAACCAGGCGAGCAAAGGGGATCTTGTCTTCGGGATAAAGTATTCCGCCCTGCGCCATCCGGCCGCCCTCCTCCAATTCCGATGTTCCCGACTATTATTGCAGGCTCCGCCCCATCTGTTACGCTGATCTCATCATGGGACACGCTCGCGTGGTTTACGAGGAATTCAAGGTGCTGGGGAAAGAACTGGTGGACAAGGTAGGCCAGTTGATCCACGCCGGGAACGTGCGCCGCATCATCGTGAAGGACGAGAAGGGGAACACGTTCATGGAAATCCCGCTCACCGTCGCAACGGTGGGCACAATCGCCGTGCCCGTGCTGGCGGCGCTCGGAGCCATCGCCGCGCTCATCGCCAACTTCACCATCGGCGTGGAGAAAGTGAAAGAAGAGGACAGCGGGCAGGCGCCGAAAGAGCAGTAAGACGACCGCCCCAGGCGCCGGATGGCCTTGTGTGATATATATCCACGCATGAACCGGCGTTCCTTCCTCATGCAAACGGCTTGCGCTTCCAGCCTGCGCGTGCTGGGCGCCAACGGTGATATCCGCGTCGCCGTAGCCGGATTCCGCGGCCACGGGCGCACGCACATCCGCAATTACCTCGGAATGCCCGGCGTCCGGCTCGTCGCGCTGTGCGATGCCGACCGCGCCGTGCTCGACCGCGAAGTGGCCAACCTGAAGAAGGCGGGGATCGAGGTGGCCGCCTATCAGGACATCCGCAAGATGCTCGAGCGCAAAGATGTTGACGCGGTCTCGACCGCCACGCCGAACCACTGGCACGCGCTGCTCACCGTCTGGGCCTGCCAGGCCGGCAAGGACGTCTGCGTCGAAAAGCCCGCTTCCCACAACATATGGGAAGGCCGCAAGATGGTGGAGGCCGCGCGCAAATACAACCGCATCGTGCAGGCCGATCTCGATTCGCGCTCCAGCACCGCCTGCGACCGCGCCTTCGCCTACTTGCAGTCTGGTGCTCTCGGCCGCGTCAAACTCGTCCGCGGCTTCAACTACAAGTACCGCTCCAGCATCGGCAAGGTGCCCGGCAAGGGTCACATCCCAGAGACTCTCGACTACGACCTCTGGTGCGGACCCGCGAAGAAAGGTCCCATCGACCGCGCTGAATTGCACTACGACTGGCACTGGGTTTGGGACACCGGCGGCGGCGAGTTCTCCAACAACGCTCCGCACCAGTTGGACCAAATCCGCTGGGCGCTCGGTGAGAAAGGCCTGCCCCGCCGCGTGATGGGTTTCGGCGGTCGCTTTGGTTATGACGACGCCGGGGAGGTGCCTAATACCTTCATCGTGTTCCTGGAGTACGCTTCCGCGCCCGTGATCTTCGAGGTTCGCGGCCTGCCCGATAAGCCCGGCTCGGAGAACATGGACGGCTACCGCGCCCGCACTACGGGCGGCGTTGAAATCAGGAACGTCTGGAAGGGTGGCAAGGCCAATACGGGCGTGCTGTTTGAGTGCGAAGGCGGCTACATCGACATGGGAGCGGCCGCGGCCTTCGAGTATTCAGGCAAGCAGATCCTGAAGTTCGACGGCACTGGGAGCTGCGATCCGCAAACCAGCTTCATCCGCGCCGTACGTAGCCGGAAGCGCGAGGACATCAAGACCGACATCGAACAGGGGCACCTCTCGGCCTGCCTCTCGCACATGGGAAACATCTCCTACCGCATCGGCGCCGCCAGGCGTCCCGGGGAGATTCAGGAAGCCCTGCGCGGGGACAAGGTTGGCTCGGAAGCCTTCGGCCGGTTCACCGAACATCTCGCAATGCACGGTGTGGATCTCACGCGCAAGCCCGCGATCATGGGCCCATGGCTCGAGATGGACTCCGCCAGCGAGAGGTTCACCGGAACGCACGCCGCCGAAGCCAACGCGCTGGTCAAACGCCACTACAGGGAGCCGTACGTGATCCCCGAGAAGGTCTGATCTGGGTCTGGTATTCAGACCCCTTTTTCCGGTATTCTCGATTCGAGGCTTCTCATGGGCCAAGAGTTCCTCATTCTCTCTGCGCTGCTTGTTGGATTCCTGCTCTTGCTGCTGGTCTTCGCCGTCAAAGCCTGCATCAACGATGCCAGGCGCCGGGGTAAATCGCCGCTGCTGGTTTGCATCGCCGTCTTCGGCTTTTTTCCATGGGTGCTGATTGCCTGGCTCCTGTTCCGGCCGGAACCCGTGCATAATCCTATTTAGAATCAATGACATATATGGCGGCAGCCGGAGTGTCCCGGAATGCCTTGAATCCTCGCCAATAACTGCCGCATCTATATCGACATCGGGTAGATATAGGAGGTGCGAGTATGAGCAGGGTGCTTGAGGAAGTATTGGCTGCGAACGGGGAGTACTCCAAGGCATTTGGCAACAAAGGGGAGTTGGCTACGCCACCGCGCCGCCGGTTTGCGATTCTGACCTGCATGGATGCCCGGCTGGATCCAGCAAAGTTTGCCGGCTTGGCGGAAGGCGACGCGCACGTGATCCGCAACGCGGGCGGACGGGCGACGGACGACGCCATCCGTTCGCTGGTGATCAGCTATAAACTGCTCGGGACGCGCGAGTGGTTCGTGATCCACCACACCGATTGCGGAATGGCGACCTTCACCGACGAGATCATGCGCGAGTTGCTCGCCAAGAGCCTGGAAACGGCTGCCTTCGACGGGAAGCATTGGCGCGACACGGGGCGGGGTCCGGGCTCCCGCGAGGGCGAGTTCATTGAATGGCTGGCCATTAAGGACCAGCACCAGAGCGTCCTCGCCGACGTGGAGCGTTTACGTGCGCATCCGCTGGTGCCCGCGTCTATTTCCATTTACGGTTACATATACGACGTGAAGACAGGGAAATTGGTGGACGTTTCCGGCGCAAGCCGGTTGGGCAAGGCTGCTCAGCATCTGAGCGATCAGGCGAATTGAGTGGACAGGCGGTGGAGGTTTGTGCTTCGGCGGCAGTGATGCGCTAGAATGGAGGAGGTAATCGGGCCGTGGCGCAGCCTGGCTAGCGCGCTTGCTTGGGGTGCAAGAGGTCCCGGGTTCAAATCCCGGCGGCCCGACCAAACGTTTCAAACACTTACAGACCTCACCTCCTCCCCAAACCCCAAAACTGGGTCCAAACTGGGTCCAAACGACGTCCAACCTCGATACGATCTATCGCCCGTTCGCTTGGTAGCCGTGGTACCGATGGGGTGCTTCGTCTCGTTGTACTCTGTTTCGCGAGACGGAGAGAATTTTGTTTTTCCCTATACATGCGAATCGCGGATGCACCCCATGCCCCCACAGCGCGATCAAACAATTTCGCCCCGCTGCGTTTTTTCCTTGACCGCTGTTTCTTCGCCGTGGTAGAGATGTAGTAGAACGCTCCCTCAAGCGTTCCCCCAGAGGCGCGCGGGCCTCTCGAATCTACCGCATCCCCTTTGAGAGCGCCGGGACGCTCGCCAATCTCCTTCCCGCAGATTCCGTGCTCTCCGTGTGTCTTCCCGCATGAACGCGTCAATCCCCGTCTACCGTGCCGACGGCCGGCTCTACGACGTCGTCACTGAACGCGCGCTCGCCCGGCTTCAAGCGGCAGGACTCATCGCGCGCGTCGTGCGGCATCGCAAGGGCCATATCAACCGCGCGATCCTGTTTGTCCGGCCAGGAGAGGCGCCGATGCCTCGGACGGCCTACATGGGCACGCGGTACAGCTTCGAGGATCATCTCGAGCACGGCCTCTGTTGGGATTTGAAGCGGCTGGGCGGTGCGCGTTGGGGCGCGAACTACGCGCCCGACGAGGTGCGGCCCATCTTCTTGCAGGTGGTGACCGATTGCCT